>ERZ791605.889-NODE-889-length-17549-cov-2.529324_pt1 | contig 17549 bp, 7 predicted proteins | sample MGYA00509965_ERZ791605 | MGnify/ENA primary metagenome ERZ791605 (study PRJEB30046, sample SAMN00791923) | human gut metagenome | study: EMG produced TPA metagenomics assembly of the A metagenome-wide association study of gut microbiota in type 2... | reverse complement strand
ATGTGTTGAACTTCATGTGAATAAATCATAATCGCTAATTTATTATATTAAAGTGATAATAAAACTTTATGCTAATTTTAATGTAAGATCGCTTTTAAAAGACCGCACAAAGATAAAATTTAAAATTCAGCCGTGCAACAGGACTGATTATTTCAAAACTTCTTTAATTTTATCTTCCAACTCCTGACCGTGCAGGTTCTTGGCGATGATTGTACCGTCTTTGTCAACCAGTACGGTATGAGGGATGCTGTTGACACCATAAAGAGCGGCACCGCTGTTCTGCCAGCCTTTCAAGTCGGACAGTTGTGTCCAGGTGATGTTCAGGTCTTTTACGCCTTTGGCCCACGCATCGGCTTTGCTGTCTAACGAGATACCGATGATATCGAATCCTTTGTCCTTGTAATCTTTGTAGGCTTTGACCAGATTCGGCATTTCTGCACGGCAGGGAGGACACCAGGATGCCCAGAAATCAATCAGGACGACTTTGCCGTTGCCGACGTATTCGGAAAGTTTGTGCACTTCGCCTTTAGCGTTCGGCATTTCAAAATCAGTGAACTTCTGTCCTATGGCTACCTTTTTCAAAACATTCAGATGATCGATCATATAGCTGATTCCCGGAACGGATTTGAAAGAAGAATCCGCTTTGGAGATGATTTCGTTTTGCTGCTCTTCGTCGATGTTGTAACGGAAATCGTAGAGGTTCTTGGCGGCAGACTGTTTATCTGTATGAGCCAGGATGTAGTTGACAACGGTTTCCGTAATCTTACGGTCGATCTCTTCATATTTGGCTTCCGCCTGTTTTATCAGATTTTCATCGCCCGACTTCATATCGGCGACCAATTTGTCTATACCAGAGCGTAAGTCTTTGATTTTGGACTGTAATTCTTTTTGTGCGTCATTTTCGGGAGTACCGCTAACAGTGGAAGTCGAATCCAGCACGACTGCTAATTTTCCGTTTTCAAGTACGAATGTTGCCATGAACGGAGCGTTTTCTCCGGGAGCGACACGCACCGGTTCAACCACTTCTTCCGAAAAACGGAGAGTACGGAGGACTGGGGAGTTTTGTGTACCTTTCAAGGCAAAAGTTCCGTTTTGTACTAAGGCGCTGTCCAGTGGTGCAGCATCTTTTACTCCATATTCATAGAGATATACATACTTACCATTCAAATTATTGTTTGAAACGGTACCGGTAATTTCGTAACCCGGTTTTTCGCTACAGGCTGCGAGAAGCAGAACGGAAGCGGCGATAGGAAGATACTTTTTCATATATTTAAATTGTATTAAAACGATTAATACTTTATTAGTTACAGACGTTTGGTGCAAAAGTAAGAAAAAATTGACACATTATTTGCTATATTTGTGGCCTAATAACCGTTATTATGAATTTATCCTATATAGATACCAGATATGCGGCATTTTTCCGTTTTGTGGGGGCTGTTATTGTCTGTTTGTTCCTGTTTTCTTGTCCGGTGTCTGCGGGGATTTCCCTGCATATGGCAAATAATATAGATTTGTCAAATAATGCTATCCTTGACATGTATCAGGATGAGAACGGTTATATGTGGATCGGTACTTACGACGGTTTGAATCTGTATAACGGCAAGAATACATATGTATTTCGCTTTGAACCGAACAACAAGAATACCTTATGCAGTAATATCATCAATAAAATCGTGTATGGTGGGGACGGATTTCTGTGGGTATCGACTTCTATGGGATTGAATCGGTTCTCGCTGAAAGACCGGAAGGTGACGGAGTCCTACACGGAATATCCCGAATGTTTGAATGTGGTGTCTGATTCGGCTGGTAATACACTGCTCATAAAGCAAAAAGATTTTATCTCCTGCTATTCTCCCAAAACTGGCTCTTTCCAGGATGTACATGTACAGGGAATGAATGAAGAAGTATCCAGAGTCTTGTTTGCAAACGGAGAAAGGCAATTCTTTATTCTTGACGCCGAAGGCTGCCTGCTTGAGATTTGTCCAGATTTTGAGTCTTTTCCCTTGGTATTGGACATAAAGAAAACTCCGATTCATGAAAAGGAAATTGACCGTGCTTATTACCTCAATGGCACTTTGTATTATGTGGATATGGAAAACCACTTTTATTCTTACCGGATGAAAGATCGCAGGAAAGAGTATCTGGCCGACCTTACCAGCTGGATGGATCAATATGGAAAGCTTTCTCGTATCGCTTTGTTTCATTCCGTCCCCTACTTGGTTTTCAGGAACGGGCTTTTGCTAAACATCGATAATCAGGAAGAGGCATTGAGGTTTGATGTCGGGCTATTCTGTGTTTTGCCTGACCGGAAGCAGGATATCCTATGGGTTGGTACGGACGGGCAGGGAGTCCGGATGTATTATGACAAGTATAACCGATTTTCTGGGATTCAACTCAAGAGTTTGCCGATTGTCGTGCGGAATCCGGTCCGTTCGATCTATACCGAAGATGAGAAAACAATCTGGTTCGGAACTAAAGGAAATGGTTTTGTGCGTGTGGAAGATTATGATTCCTATGAAAAAGAAAAAATACCAGCTGAGAAGGTCAAACATTTCACAACATCGAACGGCTTGTCTAGCGATCGCGTCTATTGTTTCCGTAAAAGTAACTATTATCCCTGGGTGTGGATCGGGACAGAAGGACCGGGGGTGTCATATTATTCCTTAGTGGCCAAGCAAGTCCATACGATGGCAAGTCTTGTTGATACAAAGATTAGATATGTCCATGCCATCCGTGAAGTGAATGATTCGACGTTGTGGATGGCAACGACCGGAGATGGTTTGCTGGAAGTTGTTATTGGTAGAAAGGGGGGGGAGCTTGTGATTAAATATGTAAAGTCTTTTATCCTTGAAAAGGATGGAAAGGTCTGTAATGAGTTCCATTCTATGAGTTATGATGATGAGGCTTCTCTTCTTTATTTAGGGAGCCGTGGGGGATATGGATTGGTTTGTTTTAATCTGTTGACTAAGAAATACGAATTTATTCCGATGAATAATGCAGGTAACCGGGCGGTAGGGGATGTGCTTTGTATGTGTTATAGTAAGGATTCTACTTTTTATCTGGGGGCGAGTTCTGGTATGACACAGATGAAATTACATTCAGGGAATCCGGCGGAAGTACGCCAATATAGCAGGATCGACGGTATCAAGAATGATATGGTTCACGGTATTCTTGAAGATTCTGACGGCTGTGTCTGGCTGAGTACGAATAAGGGACTTACCAAATACAATCCTCACAATCGTTTTTTTCATAATTATGAAAGTCCCGATCTGGATGTGACGGAATTCTCGGATGATGCTTATTGGAAGTGCCCTTACACAGGAAAATTGTTCTTCGGTGGGATTAACGGGGTGATATGGGTAGATCCGCAAAACGACCGGCAGGAGAATTATAAGCCGGCCTTACATTTTTTTGAAATGAAGATGGGGCATGAAACGCATAGTTTGTATGACTATACGGATCAGAAAACCGGATATGTGACCATTCCCCCCAACATATCCACATTTTCGATTTCTTTTGTGGCGACCGACTATATACACGGGGAAAACTATGAGTATTCGTACTTATTGGAAAACTATAATACATCATGGACCGAACTGCAGAAAGATAATGAGGTTGTTTTTACGAAGTTACCTTATGGCAATTATGTTTTGAAAGTCCGTTACAAGAATGATGTGTTCGATTCGGATGCCAAGGAGTATTTTTTGCATATACGGGTGTTGCCTCCCTGGTATCGCGGTTCTTGGGCCATGATTGCCTATGGTTTGGTACTGGCGACCATATGTGCGGGCATCGTGTATTGGCTGCGCCGCCGGATTGTGGAAAAACAGGCCGAAGTCGCCCGGAAAATCAGAGAAGAGCAAAAAGAAAAACTATATGAAGCGAAGTTGAATTTCTTTGCCAACATCACGCATGAGCTTTGTACGCCTTTGACTTTGATTAATGGTGTGAATGATTATATCAAGATATCTGCTGACCGATTGGCTGATGGGAAATTGGAGAAGTATGCCCGTATCCTGGGTGAGAATGTCACAAATCTGAATGAGTTGATCCAGGAAATTTTGGATATTAGAAAGATCGAGGAGGTCGGATTCAGTCATATACAGATCAAACGGGTATCCGTAAGCAGTTTGATCCGGAAGCAATGCGAATCGTTTATACCTGTTGCGGAGCAGAACGGGATCAATTTTACCTTCAGTGATGTTGATAAACCGGTTTATTGGAATACGGATGTACCCAGTTTGAAAAAGATTATACGCAATTTGGTGTCGAATGCATTCAAGTACACGGAACAGAAAGGTACGATTGATGTTTCTGTCCGGATAGAAAATGAGTCTCTGATAATAAAGGTATATAATACGGGTAAGGGGATAGCGGAAGCTGACTTGAAAACGATTTTCGACCGTTTTCATATCTTAGGAGATTTGGATGGAAATAATTATACTCAGATGACTTCCAGAAACGGATTAGGACTTTTCATCTGCCATAGTATGGTCCAGCTGCTTCGTGGTGAGATAAATGTGGAAAGCAAGGAGGGGGAATCTGCCGGATTTATCGTTACGTTGCCTTATCTGGAGGTCGAGGAGATGGATTTAGACGAACAAGCCGATGAAGAGGTTCCGGTTGTGCAACCGGTGGTTTCGGCAGTAGCTGCCGAAACCACCGGGAATATCGGTAATCCGGTTATCTTGGTGGTTGATGATAACCGGGATATCGTTTGGCTGATTAAGGAAACTTTATCGTCCGAATATGCCGTTCGGGAGGCATTTAATGCAGAAGAGGCTTTGGCCTTGATGGACCAGCAAACTCCTGATTTGATTATTACGGATATCATGATGCCGAGTATGGATGGGTTTGCGTTGATCAGCCGTATCAAGTCTGATAAGTTCACCCGGCATATACCTTTGATCGTAGTATCGGCAAAAGTCTCGGAAAACGAACAGGCGGAAGGATTGGATCTGGGTGCCGATGTATACCTGACCAAGCCATTCTCATCCGTAGTGCTCCATTCCGTTGTGAACAGATTGATGGCGAATAAAAAAGAACTGAAAGACTACTATTATTCTCCGGAAAGCGCTTATGAGCAGTCCGGCGGTCAGTTGATCCATCAGGAAGATAAGGAGTTTATGGATTCCGTGACAGCTATAATTAAGGAAAACCTTGCTCAGGATACGTTGCGTCCTGAACTTATAGCCGACAAATTAGGCATGAATACCCGTGCCTTGTATCGCCGTTTCAAAAAGATTTCACCGTTGACACCGAGTGATTTCATCAAGGACTACCGCATGATGCATGCTGCCCGGCTTTTAGTCACGACGAACCTGAGTGTGCAAGAAATCATCTATCAGGTCGGAATCTCTAACAAGTCCTATTTTTATCGTGAGTTTTCAGCCAAATACGGAGTTACGCCGGGAGAGTATCGAAGGATGCAATAGGGCTGTTTCCATAACCTATTTTTATTTGTAGTCTTTAATTCGGTTTATCCGATATAATAGGATTAAAGTAGACAATAACCCCTTTTTGGCCATATTTCTATTTCTGTTGAAATCTCGGTTCGTCTTGAATTGTCATTTTTCTTGTCTTTCCGATTTTGGAGTGACATTACATGTCAAGTGTTTGGTGTGTCATTTGGATGTAGGGGTTGATCTGTCATTATAAATGGAAAAACGTGACAATGTGATCTTTAACTTAGGGAGAATCGAATATCTGCGGACGAAGTCGGGTTACGTCCCGTTTACATCAAAAGCTTTACAAAATACCGATTGGCCTACCGACAGATTGTACAAATGTGAAATAATCTTTTATTTACAATAAGGGGCTGGAATAAAGAAGTGCTCGTGCAAGTAGCTGTTTCGGTATTTGCTTATGTTCTAACTGATATCTTTTATTGTTTTTGTGTAGTGTCCTGATTGTGCAAAAGAGTGTCATAATCGCTCATTGGTTGAATATGATACTCTTTTTGCTGCCCTGTGTTACTGTGATTGTGTTAAGATCGGCTAATATTGCCATTGAATTACAAAAATTAAATGAATAAGATTATGAGAAAAGAAGCATTACTTTGTTTATCCTTAATGCTCACGCAGTCTTATGCATTTGGATCTTCTGAAGTTGACAATACGTTAAAGCAAGCAGAAGTTCATGCATTAGCACAAAAAGGATATATTGTAAAAGGTATTGTAAAGGACCAGTTGGGAGAGCCACTGGGTGGTGTAAGTATAGTGGTGAAAGGAACTACTGTGGGGACTACTACTGATCTGGATGGAAACTTTACATTGAATGTGCCTGCCAATAACGTTACATTGGCATTTTCTTTTATCGGTTTTAAATCGCAGGAGGTGGCTTTAAAAGGGCAGACAGATCTGAATATTGTTCTGTCGGAAGATACCGAAATGCTGGATGAAGTTGTTGTTGTTGGTTATGGTTCAATGAAACGTTCAGATGTGGCTACGGCCATATCTTCTGTAAAGCCTGAGGATATGAACTTAGCAGGGGCAAATAGCCGGGATGTTCGCCAGTTGTTGGATGGTAAAGTTGCAGGATTGTCTATTACACGTACAAATGGTAGTAACCCGAATAATGGTGTTGCTGTTCAGATGCGTGGTGTTGTATCTGTTAATGGCGATATTGCTCCTCTTGTCGTAATTGATGGTATACCAGGAGGGAACCTGGATTTGTTACGCAGTGAAGATATTGAATCGATTGATGTATTGAAAGATGGTTCCGCTGCGGCTATTTACGGTTCCCGTGCGAATGCCGGCGTTATTTTGATAACGACCAAGCGCGGTTCAAAAGGAAAAACATCGGTAGATTATTCTACTTATTTGACGCATTATTGGGGAGTAGAACGTCCTGACTTTATGAATGCGACGGATTGGCGTAATGCTATGAGTAAATTTAACAATCCGTCTTACATGACAGATAGAGGTAGTGACACGGATTGGTTTGATACTTTGCTAAAAAAAGGTAATGTATCTCATAGCCATAACTTGTCTATTTCTGGTGGTGGTGAATCGACACTTTATCGTGCATCTTTATACTATAGTGATTTGGAAGGTATTGGAAAAGCGACAGATCGTGAACAGTATGGTGGTAGAATGTCTTTGGAAACAAGGGCTTTGAATAATATGTTGACTTTTCAGACGAATCTGAGCTTGAATTATGGAAACATGAATTTACTGGGAGGTGATGGAGAATGGGAATCTGCTTTACGTTCAAATCCAACGAATCCGATTTATAATGAGGATGGTACTTATTATGAGGATTATGCAAAAGATGAAAATAAGGTTGCTCGTTTGAACCAACAGCAGTATGATAAGCAGCAGACGACGAGTTCTTTTGACGGTAAGTTGATTTTCGAACCGATCAAAGACTTGAAAGGGTCTATTTTTGTAAGTTATACACGTGATGATCAGAAAGAACGTCGTTTTTATGATGTAGATTCCCGTATTTCTTATAATGATTATAATAGTGGTGGATATGCTTGGAAAAAGTCTTATATGAAGACTACTCAGACCTTTGAACCGACCATTGAATATACGAAAACATTCCTTGATAACCACAAAATTAATGCGATTGCTGGTTATAGTTATCAATATCAGGTTTATGAACAGTTCGAAGCGCATAACAACGGCTTCTTGAATAATTCAGTAGAAGATAATAATTTAGGATCGGGTAGTGGTTTGAATGGCGATGCTTCTATTAAGGCCGGTATGGGCAGTAAGAAGGAGGATGAAACCTTGATTGCTTTCTTTGGTCGTATTAATTATGTGTTCAAAGATCGTTATGTCGCTCAGTTCTCCATTCGTCGTGAAGGGTCTTCCAAGTTCGGTCCGAATAATAAATGGGGAAATTTTCCATCTGCGTCAGTGGCTTGGAATGTTTCAAACGAAGATTTCATGCAAGAACAGACTGTTTTATCTAACTTGAAACTTCGTGTCGGATATGGTGTGACAGGTAATTCAGGTATCGATCCTTATCAGTCAATGGTTACATTGGGTATCGGTGATCCGTATCTGAATCCGAGTGGTCAATGGCTGCAAACTTGGGGACCGAGCCGTAATCCGAATCCGAATTTGAAATGGGAAATGAAGAAGGAATGGAACTTCGGTGTGGATTTTGGCGTATTGACAAACCGAATTACTGGTTCATTGGATGTATATAAACGTAAGGCTGACAATTTGTTGATGACAAGTGTTAAGGTGCCTTCTCCTGCAAATATCCACTCATCTAGTACATTGAATATAGGTAGTATAACCAGTTCTGGTTTAGAATTGACGTTGAATGCAATACCAATTGTAAGAAAAGATTTTCAATGGAAAAGTACAGTTGCTTTGTCTAAAGTCTTTTCCAACAAACTGGAAGAATTCTCTTACAGTAGTGCGGACTTCCTTGAATTCGGTGGTATTGGCGGATATGGTTCTTTAGGAAATGCAGTAAGGCTGTATAAAGGTAGTAATATCGGTGATTTTTATGGCAAACGTTTTGCAGGATTCGATGAAAGCGGTGAATGGTTGTTTTATAACAAGGAGGGTGAAAAAGTATCGGCAGACCAGATTTATGATGATGATAAAACTGTGATCGGTAATGGCCAGCCAAAATGGTATTTGTCTTGGACAAACAATTTCCAATATAAAAATTTTGATTTGTCGTTCATGTTCAAAGGACGTTTCGGATATGATGTGTTGAACCGCATGAATATGTTTTATAATAACTTGACAACTTTACAATCCGGTTATAATGTTTTGAATTCTGCTATAGATGAAGGGGTGAATGCAACTTATCAGTATTCGGATTATTATTTGGAAAAGGGTAATTATATTCGTTTGGACAATATTACTTTGGGATATAATTTTAGAAATAAGAATGAGAAGTGGCCTTCATTTCGGGTATATGTATCGGCTACTGATTTGTTCACAATTACCGGTTATAAAGGTTTGAATCCAGAAATGGATGATACGGGAATGGCTCCTAGCATGGAATCTTGTGGACGAACTCCGGTGACGAGAAGCGTAAGTGTTGGTCTGAATGTTAATTTTTAAGTAGAAAAAGCGATGAAAAATATATATAAAGTGTTGGTTGTGGCATCTGGTCTTTTTGCTATGAGTGCTTGTACCGATTTGACAGAACATATTTATAGCGACAATACGACTGATAATTTTTACAATAATGAAACGGAGGTACTTTCTGCAGTCTTGCGTCCTTATACACATAGTCGTGCCGTATTCGCTTGTCAGTCTCGCCAGAATTATTGGAAAATGAATGAACTTTCGGCCGATCAATTGGCATGGCCGGTAAAAGGTCCTCATGGATATGATGATGGGAGATGGATCCAGTTTCATTATCATACATGGACAAGTATGCATGCTTCCATTGAAGATAGTTGGAACTTGTTTTTCATGGGATTAGGCTTTTGTAATGATGCAATTGAAAATCTTGAAAAACGCGATGCTGAAAGCATGAAAATTACAGAGCAGGAACGTTTGGCTTATATCGCCGAGGTGAAGGCTAATCGTGCTTATTATTATATGGGACTGATGGATCTATGGGGAAATATTCCTATTGTGACTAAAGTCGGCGAACCTGAAATGCCAGCAACAAATAGCCGCCAGGAAGTCTTTGAATTCATTGAATCAGAAATGTTGGCAGTAATAGAGGATCTTCCTTTATTATCAGAAGAGGAACAAAATACCGGACGTTTTACCCGTGCTGCCGGCTATGCAATGTTGGCGACTCTTTATTTGAATGCTGAAGTGTGGACGGGGACTCCTCGTTGGGACGACTGTATTACATATTGCGATAAGTTGATTAAAGGTGAAGGTGGTGCGGCTCATGGCACTATGGAATTGGATAAAGATTTGGTCAGTACGTATAGTAAGGATAATAGTACGGATTCAAAGGAACATATTTTGTCTCTTACTTATGATTATTTGGCATCCGGTTTGTATTGTGGTTGGTCTGGAGACTTTTACCATTTTAATCAAAAATACATCAATGGAGGGATTGCTAATGGCAATGATGGTATCGTTGTGATTCCTTCTGCTTATGATGCTTTTGCAGATAATGATTTGCGTAAAAAAGAATGGATGTTAATAGGTCCTCAGTATGATTACAAAACGGGTGAACCTGTTGTGGGAACATCGGAATATAGTGGTCAACCGTTAGTCTTTGTTAAAGATATTAAACGTTTTAGTGAAGGCAAGACTGATGAATCGACCATGTATACGGGAGAAGAAAATAGTGGTGCTCGTTTTGATAAATATAAAACAGGAGCGTCTGGTGATCCGAACTATTGGGGAAATGACTGGGTATTGTATCGTTTGACAGAAATCTACTTTGATAAAGCAGAGGCGCTGATGCGTAAGAACGGTGGTAAGGCAACTCAGGATGCCGTTGATTTAATTAATGCCTGTCGTCAGCGTGCATTTTCTGCCGAAGATTGGGAGAATGCTAAATATTCTGTGGCAACATTGACTATGGATGAATTATTGGCAGAACGCGGACGTGAGTTCATTTTTGAAGGAAAACGTCGTACTGATTTGATTCGTTTCGATAAGTTTGGAACAGGTGACTGGTGGGATGGAAAAAACTCTGATGAACATTATGAAATATTTCCGATCCCTTATCAGCAGGCAACTTTGAATCCGAATCTGGATCAAAACCCGGGATATAATCAGTAATTTGATTGGAATTTGGAATAAAGTAATCTTTAGAATTTATTTTTGTTAAAATATCCCTGTTCTTTGTGAAATACATGGAGCAGGGATTACAGTGGATGTGTGAACAGTATATTGTTTAAGTTTTAATTGAATAGTTGTGTTATGAAAATAAATATATTAATATCGATAAGTTTATTATTGTGTTCTTGTCAGGCAAAATTACCGGTGAATGTTCCTGAATTGTCAGATGGGAATCCGACAACCTGTTTCGTGGGAACGGAAGGGGTAAATAAAGTGATTTTTGATGAACAATATACTGTTCCCATCCAAAGTTATAAAATCTATTCGTCCGGCGAGATGCCTGTTCATGATCCGTCTGCCTGGACATTGAAAGGTTCCTATGACGGGAAGAACTGGGTGGTTGTGGATGAACGGAAAGACCAGACGTTCTGTTCCCGCTATCAGGAAATTCTTTGTTCGATAACCAAACCTTCCAATTATAAACAGTATATGCTGGAAGCTGCTACGGCAGTTGGTGATACATTGGTGTTGGGAGATGTGGTGTTGTTCGATGAGAATCTGAATGCCGGCTGGGAGGATTTCAAATATCCGGAAATCGATTACGAAGTGATTGATCCGGAAACTAAGGGGGCTGCCATTTATGCGGATCTTGTCCAGAATCCGGACGAATACATACGTTATCATGCTCGAAAGGTAGCCGAAATTCTTTTCTATTCGGCAAAAGATACGATGAATGATGTTCAAAAGGTTCATTATACGTTGAAAGATTATGACGGAGTTTCAGCCAAGAGTGGTAATCCGGCCAATACCTCGATTGTTTACAGCACTCGGCATATTGAGAAATCAGCGAACGAATCCCTCTATAAGCTCGACTTTGAAACACGTGGTGTCCTGTTTCATGAATTGGTACACGCCTATCAGTTCGAACCGAAAGGAATCGGTTCCTATTCAACCAACAAAACATTCTGGGCTTGTATCGAAGGGCTGGCGGATGCAGTCCGTGCCCAGGCCGGATATTTCGATATGAGTACCCGCAAACCGGGTGGTAACTGGATGGACGGTTATCGTACGACCGGCTTTTTTATCCAATGGCTGACGACTAAAGACCCAGATGCCATCCGCAAGTTCCATGAGACGGTCCGCGACCTCGACGAATGGAGTTTCGACAAGGCGATGAAGCGTATGTTCGGTGAAGACGCCAGCATTGAAGGGCTGTGGAATGAGTATCAAGCCTTTTTATCAAAATAAATATAGAAACAAGATATCATGAAGAAGACAATTCTTTTATTTTCAGCTTTGCTGATCTTTGGGAACTTGTCCGCCCAAGATAAGGCAGCATTGGTGAATCCGATTATCGGGACAAACGGGATGGGACATACGTTTCCGGGGGCTTGTGTGCCTTTCGGACTGGTTCAGTTGAGTCCGGACACGGACACGATCCCTCATAACGTGGATGGCAAGTATCAGCCGCGTGCTTATGAATATTGTGCCGGCTATCAACATAAGGACAGCAGTATCGTCGGGTTCAGCCATACGCATTTTAGCGGAACCGGACATTCCGACCTCGGCGATATCCTGATTATGCCGGCTACCGGCGAATTGAAACTGAATCCCGGAACGGCAACCGACCCGGATGGTGGCTACCGTTCGCGTTTCTCACACGATACGGAGGTATCCCATCCCGGCTACTATGAAGTGATGCTGGCCGACTACGGCGTGAAAGCACAACTGACGGCAACCAAGCGGGTGGGTGTGCATAAATATACGTTCCCGAAAGAAGCGAAGAACCAGCGAATCATCTTGGATATGATTCATGGTATCTACAATTACGACGGAAAAGTCCTTTGGACGAATATCCGGGTCGAAAACGATACGCTGGTCACAGGCTATCGTATCACGAACGGATGGGCGCGTACCAACTATACTTATTTTGCCATGTCTTTCTCCAAACCGGTCGTTCATTACGGATGCGAGGAAAAAGCAAAAGTCAATTACCGGGGTGGATACGGCAAATTCAATATGAAAGAAAACTTTCCGGATATAGGCGGACGCAAGATCGTTGCTTATTTCGATTTCGATCCGGCGGTTTCCGAGGAATTAGAAGTGAAAGTGGCGCTTTCCGGCGTAAGCACGGATGGCGCTTTGAAAAATCTGCGGGCTGAAGCCTCCGGCTATAATTTTGACCGGTTGGCGGCTCGTGCCAGTGAAACCTGGAATAAGGAATTGTCCGTTATCGAAGCCAATGGCACGGATGACCAGTTGGCGATGCTGTACACCTCTTTGTATCACACCATGATCAATCCTTGTGTCTATACGGATGTGGACGGACAGTATCGCGGGCTGGATCATAATATCCACAAGGCGGACGATTTCACGAACTACACGGTCTTTTCCGTTTGGGACACCTATCGTACCCTGCATCCGCTGTTCAACATCATCAACCGCCGGGTAAATACGGATATCGCCCGCTCCATGCTGAAGCATTGTGAGCAAAGCGTGCATAAGGCTTTGCCTATCTGGAGCCATATGGCAAATGAAAACTGGTGCATGATCGGATATCATTCTGTTTCCGTTTTGGCTGATGCCGTAGCGAAAGGCCTTCCGTTGGATAAGGAAGAGGTTTTGAAAGCGATGGTGAGTAGTTCCACGATCCCTTATCTGGATGGGACTGGCGAATATATGGAAAAAGGGTATGTCGCACTCGATCATAACGGCAGCGCCGCTTCCCTGACGTTGGAATATGCTTATGATGACTGGACTATCTACCACACGGCGCTTTTGGCCGGCAACCGTTCTGTTGCCGATACGTATAAAAAACGGGCGGCCAATTATACGAATGTTTTTGATACGAATATGGGGTATGCCCGTCCCCGTTATGCCGACGGACGCTGGAAAGAGAATTTCAACTTGCTGAACACGCATGGCGAAGGTTTTATCGAAGGAAATGCTTTGAACTATTCTTTCTATGTGCCGCAGGATGTGGACAATATGATCCGCCTGATGGGAGGCGACAAATCCTTTGTCTCCAAGCTCGATTCCCTGTTTACGATGCACCTGCCTGCCGAGTTTTTCGCCCAGACCGAGGATGTGACGGAGGAAGGCTTGCTGGGCGGCTATGTGCATGGCAACGAACCGAGCCATCATATCCCGTTCTTGTATGCCTGGACCTCGCAACCTTGGAAAACGCAATACTGGCAGCGTGAAATCATGAATAAAATGTACCGCAATAATATCGACGGCCTGTGCGGTAACGACGATTGCGGCCAGATGTCTGCCTGGTATATCCTGTCTTCGATGGGGTTCTATCCGGTTTGTCCGGGTACGGACCAGTATGTGCTGGGAGCTCCCTATTTGCCTTATATAAAGGTAACGCTGGAGAACGGCAAGACATTCGAAGTGAAGGCCGACAAGGTGAGCGACAAGAACCGCTATGTCAAGTCGGTCAAGTTGAACGGCAAGCCTTATACAAAAGGATATATCACCCAGCAGGATATCATGGATGGTGGTACGCTGACGTTCGAAATGACCTCTTCTCCTAATAAAAAACGTGTTTTTAACGGGACAGACAGACCCTATTCTTTGTCTTCAAATTAATTAAACATATTCTATCCATGAAGAAATTATTAATTTTAGCGATTACGCTTTGCTGCAGCCTCTTTACGGTGGATGCGGCCGACAAAAAGGACCTGGTGGATTACGTGAATCCGCTGGTCGGAAGCCAGTCGAAAATTTCTCTCTCGACAGGTAATACTTATCCGGCGATTGCCATGCCCTGGGGTATGAATTTCTGGATGCCACAGACCGGAAAGATGGGAGATGGCTGGGCGTACACATACGACGCGGACAAGATCCGTGGTTTCAAGCAGACTCATCAGCCCAGCCCGTGGATCAACGATTACGGACAGTTTGCCATTATGCCCGTTACCGGTAAAGTGGTGTTTAACCAAGATAAACGTGCCAGCTGGTTTTCCCATAAGGCGGAAGTGGCAAAACCGAATTATTACCGGGTGTATCTGGCTGACCATGACGTTGTGACGGAAATCACGCCGACGGAACGTGCCGCCATGTTTCGCTTTACTTTCCCCGAATCGGACAACTCGTATGTGATTGTCGATGCTTTCGACCGTGGTTCTTATGTCAAGATCATACCCGAAGAAAACAAGATCATTGGCTATACGACTCGTAACAGCGGAGGGGTGCCTCAGAACTTCCGCAACTATTTCGTCGTCGTGTTTGACAAGCCTTTTACTTATAAGGCGACTGTCGGTGATGATGAGATCCGCAAAGGCGAGACTGAAGCGAAAGAGAACCATACCGGTGCCATTGTCGGTTTTTCCACCCGCAAGGGCGAGATTGTCCATGCTCGCGTAGCTTCTTCTTTTATCAGCCCTGAACAGGCTGAACTGAACCTGAAAGAATTGGGCGATCGTTCGTTTGACGAAATAGCCGAGGCTGGTCGCCAAGTGTGGAATGAAACTTTAGGACGTATCGCCGTGGAAGACGACGATGTGGACAAACTACGCACATTCTATTCCTGCCTGTACCGTTCGCTGCTTTTCCCGCGCAGCTTCTACGAACTTGATGCAAACGGAAAAGTTGTACATTACAGTCCGTATAACGGAGAAGTGCTGCCGGGGTATATGTTTACCGATACCGGTTTTTGGGATACGTTCCGTTGCCTGTTCCCCTTCTTGAACCTGATGTATCCGGATATGAATACGAAGATGCAGGAGGGGCTTGCCAATACCTATAAGGAGAGCGGCTTCCTGCCGGAATGGGCAAGTCCGGGACATCGTGGTTGCATGGTCGGCAATAACTCGGCTTCTGTTGTGGCGGATGCTTACCTGAAAGGGCTTCGCGGATATGATATCGAGACGCTTTGGGAGGCTGTCGTGCATGGGGCTAACAGTGTACATCCGAGGGTAAAATCGACCGGACGTCTGGGATATGAATATTACAATAAATTGGGCTATGTGCCTTATAACGTGAAAATCAACGAAAGTGCCGCTCGTACGTTGGAATATGCTTATGACGACTGGGCCATCTATAAACTAGGTAAGGCTTTGGGCAAACCTGAATCCGAAATTGCCGTTTTCGCGAAACATGCTATGAATTATAAGAACCTATTCGATCCTGAAACCAAGTTGATGCGTGGCCGTAACGAGGACGGTTCGTTCCAGTCTCCTTTCAATCCGCTGAAATGGGGAGACGCTTTTACGGAAGGTAACAGTTGGCATTATACCTGGTCGGTCTTCCATGATCCGCAGGGACTGATCGACTTGATGGGAGGAAAGACAGGTTTCAACGCCATGATGGATTCCGTATTCAATGTCCCGCCTTTGTTCGATGACAGTTATTACGGTGGTGTGATCCATGAAATCCGCGAAATGCAGATTATGAATATGGGTAATTATGCGCATGGTAACCAGCCGATCCAGCACATGATCTACCTATACAACTATTCCGGCGAACCCTGGAAAGCACAGTATTGGGTGCGTGAAGTGATGGACAAGCTCTATTTCGCGACTCCTGACGGCTATTGCGGTGATGAGGATAACGGGCAGACTTCAGCATGGTATGTATTCTCGGCCCTCGGTTTCTATCCGGTTTGTCCGGGTACCGACCAATATATCTTAGGGTCTCCGTTGTTCAACAACGTGACGCTGAACCTGGAAAACGGCAAGAAGGTCGTGATCAAGGCTAATAATAATGGCGAGGCGAACCGTTACATCTCGTCCATGAAAGTGAATGGCAAGAACTATACGAAGAATTATCTGACACATGGCGACCTGATGCGTGGCATGAACATTCTTTATAATATGTCGGCCACACCGAACAAGAGCCGGGGTACGCAGGACAGTGACGCTCCTTACTCATTCTCCAATGAATTGGGAAAATAAATAAGATTGCATATAGATGGCTGGAAGCATTAATATTAACATAAGCACTTAATTATAATAGGACTTTCAGTCTAACTATAATCAAAAGGGCTATTTGGACCTTGTTTCAGATAGTCCTTTTTATTTATAACGACAATAGTTTGAATATGAAATTACGAATTTGTACTTTGATCGCTGTGTCGTGTGCCGCCTTATCTGGCACGGCACAGAATGAAAAGTTGACGGAATACGTCAATCCGCTGGTAGGAACGGATGGTTATGGCAATGTGTATCCGGGAGCGCAGATCCCGTTCGGAGGGATCCAGATCAGCCCGGATACGGATGCTAAATATTATGATGCGGCTGCCGGTTATAAATATAACCACACTTCTATCCTGGGCTTTAGCCTGACGCATCTTAGCGGGACCGGTATTCCTGACTTGGGAGATTTTCTGTTTATCCCCGGAACCGGAGAGATGAAACTGGAACCCGGAAGCCGTGAGAATCCCGATGAGGGCTATCGTTCCCGATACACGCACGACGAGGAACAGGCTACTCCGAACTATTATGCCGTCCGCTTGCAAGACTACGGCGTGAAGGCGGAGATGACGGCAGGGGTACGGAGTGGCATGTTCCGTTTTACTTATCCCGAATCGGAAAAATCATTTATCATGATTGATATGAACCATACGCTTTGGCAGTCGTGCGAATGGGCCAACCTGCGCATGGAAAACGATTCGACCATCACTGGCTATAAGCTGGTGAAAGGATGGGGACCTGAACGCCATGTCTATTTTGCGGCTGTCTTTTCCAGAAAATTGACGGGTCTGCGCTTCGTGCAGGACAAGAAGCCGGTGATCTATAATACATCCCGATTCAGGAGCGACCGTGAGGCTTGGGGGAAGAACTTGATGGCTTGCCTTTCTTTCGCAACTGGGGAAGGGGAGGAAGTGATCGTGAAAACGGCCATCTCTTCCGTCAGTACCGCCGGGGC
>ERZ791605.861-NODE-861-length-17975-cov-19.133761_pt1 | contig 17975 bp, 7 predicted proteins | sample MGYA00509965_ERZ791605 | MGnify/ENA primary metagenome ERZ791605 (study PRJEB30046, sample SAMN00791923) | human gut metagenome | study: EMG produced TPA metagenomics assembly of the A metagenome-wide association study of gut microbiota in type 2... | reverse complement strand
GAGAATAACCTATATGTTATTATTTGCAGCCATTTTCTGCTTGCATGCAGAGAATGCGATATCGCAAAAGATCACCCTGCAGGGTGATAATCTTTCAGTGAAAGATTATTTGAATACTATTGAAAAGCAGACGTATTATCTTTTCATTTATGATGCCGGTGTAAATGTAAATAAAAGGATATCCGTTAATATGGTCGGTAAGTCCATCAAGGAAGTTTTGGATAACCTCTCTACCCAGTTAGGACTGAATTATTCCCAAAAAGGTTCTTATATTGTCCTGTCGAGTTATAAGGCAAAGGAAACATCTGCTCCGGTTATTGCTCAGCAGAAGAAAACGATTACGGGTGTCGTTACGGACGATCTGGGTGAACCTATTATTGGCGCCAATGTGATTGAAAAAGGAACTACAAACGGCATTATCACTGATATCGATGGCAAGTTTACACTGGAAGTCGCTCCGGGTGCGGTTGTACAGGTATCCTATATCGGTTATAATACGCAGGAAGTAAAGGTAGGTAACCAGTCGACATTGGCTATCCAGTTGGTTGAAGATACCCAAGCATTGAGCGAAGTTGTTGTTGTCGGTTACGGTGTTCAGCGTAAAGTGACGACTACTGGTGCCGTTACAAAGCTGGAAGGTGATGAAATCAATAAAATGACAGTGGTAAATGCTACAAAAGCTTTGCAGGGTTTGAGTCCCGGTATCACAGTAGTCGACCGTGGTGGTGCTCCAGGTAGTGACGATCCTGAAATCTACTTGCGTGGTGTCGGTACGACTGGCAATGCCAAACCGCTGGTATTGGTGGACGGTATCGAACGTGACTTCAACGATGTAGATGTGAATGAAATCGAATCTATTTCCGTACTGAAAGATGCTTCGGCAACTGCGGTTTACGGTGTGAAAGGTGCGAATGGGGTGATCCTGCTGACTACCAAACGCGGACTCGAACAGAAACCGGAAATATCATTCACAGCTAACTTTGGTTTTAAACAACCTTCTGCCGCTCCTGAATGGTCTGACTATGTGACCTCTATGAAACAGTATAACAGAGCACAGGCCAATGATGGTAATTGGGGAGCAATGGTTCCCGAATCTACCATTGCCGCATGGGAGAATGCGTATGCTACCGGAAATTACGGCCCGTATAATGATGTCTTTCCTGAAGTGGACTGGTGGAAAGAACTGGTAAAGAATGTAGGTTATGAACAGGCTTATAATCTTAATGTACGCGGTGGTACGAAGAAAATGAGTTATTTCGTTTCTTTGGGTTATTTGCATGACGGAGATATTTTTAATACCACCAAACAAGAGGATTTCGATCCTTCTTTCTCCTACCGTCGTTATAACTGGCGTAGTAATTTCGACTTCAATATAACAAGTACCACCAAACTGTCGTTCAATGTGGCCGGTAAGATGGGGTATCAGAACCAACCGTCTTATTATGAGAATGTTGATTCTCCGGATGAGCGCTTTTTTAAAACGTTTTTCACGGCTCCAAGTAATGAATTTCCGATTAAATATAGCAATGGAATATGGGGGGACGGGTTAAGTTCCGATCAGAATATAGCCTGTCTGATGAACGAAGGAGGTAGTCGTAATATCAAACAGCATCAAGGTTTCTACGATGTAATCTTGAATCAGAAACTAGACTTTATTACAAAGGGGCTATCATTGAAAGCATCGTTGTCTTATACTACTTCTTCATCATGGACCACCCAGTTGATGCCGGGTAAGGTTTTGGGTAAAGACGATTTGGTTGCCCAGCGTACGCATATTCGTATTAATCGTGTGTATGATTACACGAATCCTATTTATAATGCTGACGGAACAATTACTTATAATTATACCGAGAAACGCTATCCGGATGAAAATGCTCCCGGAGATTTACCTGTTGGTGGTGTTTATGACGGATTCAAGGCTTACGGACGTAAACTTTATTACGAATTAGCATTGAATTATAGTCGTCAATTTGGCGATCACGATGTAAGTGCCTTATTTGTGTTTAACCGTAAGATGAACGAATCGACCAATACTACTAATTCGGGTGTGATGAACTTCCCGGCTTACGAAGAAGACTGGGTAGGCCGTGTCACTTACAACTTCAAAGAGCGTTATCTTGCTGAATTTAACGGTGCCTACACTGGTTCGGAAAAATTTGCTCCGGGACGCCGTTTCGGTTTCTTCCCGTCCGCTTCTATCGGTTGGCGTATCAGTGAAGAACCATGGGTGAAGAAATTGACCAAAGGTGTACTGACCAACCTGAAAGTGCGCTATTCGTATGGAGTAGTTGGTAATGATAAAGGTGCTACCCGTTTCAACTATATTCAGAAGTTTGAGCAACTATCTGCCAATGCGCAGTTTGGTAAATATCAGACCAGTAACTGGGGACCTTTATACAAAGAAGGAAAATTGGCCGACCCCGATGCTACCTGGGAAGAATCTATTAAGCAGAATATCGGTATCGAAATAGGTTTGTGGGGTAAACTAAACTTTACTGTGGACTTGTTCGATGAAAAGCGTAATAACATTTTGATGACACGTAATACGATTCCGTCATGGGCCGATAGTGGTATTGCTTTTCCGCAGGTGAATCTGGGTAAGACTAAAAATCACGGTCTTGAACTGGATATTGCTTGGAACGACCGTATCGGAAAGTTTAATTATTACGCGAAGTTTAATTTTGCAACCAGTGAGAACCGTGTTGTCTTTATTGATGACCCGAAGAATCAGAGCGAATATTTGAAAAAAGCCGGAAAGTCAATCGGATATGTGAATAAATACCTGGCAACAGGAAACTTCCAGTCATTGGATGATATTTATAACTCGGCGCAGTCCACTATTGCCAATGGTACACATAATACATTGATTCCGGGAGACTTGTATTACATCGATTATAATGGTGACGGCATGATTGATGCTAAGGATATGGTTCCGATGAAAAACCTGAACTATCCGACTACTACCCTCGGATTTACATTGGGAGGTTCTTACAAAGGAATCGGATTCAATATGTTGTGGTACAGTGCTATGGACGTTTATAAAGAAGCGATTCCTTCCTATTTATGGGATTTTCCGGAAGGTAATATCAAGGCTCAACCAAATACGTTGAATACATGGACAGCCGATGCTCCGATTCAAGGCGGTCCGATTCGCCCCAGTATTCATGTTCAGAGAAGTTATAATTCGGTGGCTAGTACATACACATATACCAACCATGCTTATCTTCGCTTGAAGAACCTGGAAGTGAATTATCAGATTCCGAAGCGTTGGTTGCAGCCTTTACGTCTGACAAAACTGCAAGTATATGTCAACGGTACCAATTTGTTGACGTTCTCAAAAGGTGATTCCCGCCGTGACCCCGAACATTCGGGACAGAATGTTTATCCGGTGGTGAGACGTTATAACATTGGTTTTAGATTAGGATTATGAGACACTTTAAATTTACTGATATGAGAAGACATAAGTTGAATTGGATATGGATCATTCTATTGGGGTTGTTTGTAGGAAGTTGTGAGGACTATCTGGACCGCTCTCCCGATGACGGACTTTCCGAAGATGATGTTTATAAAGATTATAGCAGTTTGTTAGGGTTCATGGACCGCATCTTTCAAAATGATGATATATTAATCTTTACACATGGTATCAACTCTTATTCGAATACATACGTAACGGTAGGTAATTTATCGGATGAATATGCATCCGTTCGCGATAATGATCCGTCGAAGTTTGTCAATGCAGGTAACTGGCTGGAGAATGCCGGTACACGTTTCGAAATAGGAAGTAAAAGTGATGGGAAGAATTTCAAAAGTGCTATTTCTCGTGCTTATACCGGACTTCGTATCGTGAACCGTGTAATTAGCGGAGTAGATCAAGTGAAATCCATCACAGACGACCAAAGGAAAAAACTGTTGGGACAGGCTCATTTCCTGCGTGCCTACTTCTATTTTGAGATTATCAAACGATATGGCGGAATGCCCATCTTTGACCAGCTTTGGGGAGCATCGGATGACTTTGACTTTCCCCGTAAAACTTATCAGGAATCCAATGCTTGGATGCAGACTGACTTGGATAAAGCCATTGAATATTTACCTATAAGCTGGCCTGACGAGGAACATGGACGGCCTGACAGAGTAAGCGCCATGGCATTAAAAGCGATGACACAGCTTTATGCTGCCAGCCCTTTGATGCAGAACGACTTGAATTCTATTGAAAACAAAGGATATGGAAAAGAGATGGCTGCTGAAGCTGCCCGTAGTGCGCAAAAGGCGATCAATGCTATTGAAAGTCACGAATATTATCGCCTGATGAATCATGACGAATATCGTAGTATTCAATTAATGCCTAATTCCAATCAATTCGCACAGCCGGAATATTTATGGTTCCTGCGTTGGCATCATGGCAACTGGTCTGCTTTCGTCAGAGCGCAATGGCTGACACAACCATACGATAATAAAACCGGTGCCGAAGGTACTCCTTATAATGCTCCGACACAAAATGCGGTAGATATGTACGAACGTAAGGGAGCCGACGGCAACTACTATCCGATCACTGATCCGCGTTCCGGTTATGATGCGGTAAAGACTACCAATCCTTACTCGGATAGAGACCCTCGCTTCACTAATAATATCCTCGTGCCCGGTGAGCAATGGGGGAAGAATTTACAGGGTGTTCCCTATTATCTGACTACTTATTCGGGCGGTTACTCCGAGAACTTCATTTCTACCAATCAGTTTACGAGAGGCTCTCAACAGACCGGATATATGTGCAAGAAGTTCATTTGGCCGGAAGCAAGTGTGCCTTTGTTTGGCGAAGCTGGTTTCCAATTATATCGTTTGGTGGCTGTGTACATTCGTGTTTCACAAGTTTATCTGGATATGGCAGAGGCTTCATACGAAGCGACAGGTGATCCGGATGCAGTCGTTACGGGTTGTACGATGTCGGCCCGTCAGGCTTTGAATAAAATCCGTGTAAGAGCCGGAATCGGCGAACTACCGGATGGAGTGGATTTTAGAGAAGCTTATCGTCGGGAACGTGGTGTGGAATTGATGTTCGAAGGACACCGCTGGTATGATATCCGCCGTTGGATGATTGCTGAAGACCTGTTTAAGGGTGAATATCCGATCATGGGTGTCAAAGCAACCCCGATCAATCATTCTTATACGGCCGACCAGTTGAAAGTGGAAAAAGCCTGCACTTATAAGTTGACCGACTTTACTTACGAGTATGTTCCGGTGAGGACAGCCGTGCGGACGTTTAACAAGCGTAATTATTGGTATCCGCTACCGATGGATGAAGTGGCGGCTTTGGATAATCTTCAACAGAACCCCGGATGGTGATACCTAAAATAAAGAAAAGTATATGAGAAACAAGATTAGATATATAAGACTGATAGGGCTCATATTTGTCCTTATCGTTGGCTCTAGCCTGACTTTCGCACAAAATAAATCAAAGAGAAAGTCGGCGAAGAAGCCTTTGGTGGAAGTAGTTTCTATTGTTACCGACGAGAAAGGTAGCCCGTTGAAGAATGTTTCTATCATTTGTGGAGAAGGCGCAGTCGTTCTATATACAGATGCAAAGGGACGTTTTCAGACGAAGGTCGAGAATGACGCAACCGTCATGGTGGAGGCTTTGGGATATGAAGATAAAGTGTATAAGCTGACAGGCAGCAATATCGTTCCTGAAAAGATTGTCCTGAAGAAAGAGCCTCTGTTCCTGACCGAAGAATCGTTGGTGAATAGAGCCGATGGTGGCAAGACGTATAAAGGGAATGAAGTAGGCGCAACGAGCGTACTGGAGAACGGACAGTTCGGAACGTTCCCTGATTTGACGCTGACTAATATGCTGCAAGGTAAAATGTTAGGTCTGCAAGTTCGCTCCACAGTCAGCGGATTGGGTAATAATACGCCTGATTTATTTATCCGTGGCCAGCATGGCATGTCGGAGAATACAGCTATTGTTATCATCGATGGTGTGGAACGTCCGGCAGCGGATTTGATTCCTGAAGAAATCGAACGTATCGAGTTGCTGAAAGATGCCACTGCCAAGATTCTTTATGGGGCACGTGCTGCGAATGGCGTACTTTGGGTGACTACCCGCAGAGGAAAGGCCAACCGCCGCATTTATAACGCAACCGCCGAAGCAGGTGTGGTACAGATGACGCGTACTCCTGATTTTCTGAATTCTTATCAGTATGCTAATCTGTACAATGAAGCGCGTGCAAATGACGGATTGACTCCTTACTATAATCAGAAACAACTGGAAGGATATAAAAACTCCAAAGGAGCCAATGACCTATTGTATCCGAACGTCGATCTGTACGATCAGTTGTTGAACAAAAATGCCAATTATCGGAAAGTATCGTTCGATATGACGGGTGGTACCGACAGAGTGCGTTATGCCCTGATTGCCGGATATGTAGGAGGTAGCGGATTTGAAGACGTCACCTATACTCCGCAACTGCACCGTCTGACTCTTCGCGGAAACCTCGACTTCAATGTAACGGATTTCCTGACTATATCCGCAGACGTTGCCGGACGTATGGAAATGCGTAAATGGGGGCAATTGGACTGTGGTCAGGTATTTACGGCCCTGTCTACGCATCGTCCGAATGAATACCCGCTGACTATGTCACCGGAAGAAACCGGACTAGCCAGCTCGGACGGAATTCCTTTGTTTGGCGCAAGTCTGCTGCGTCCGATGAATGCATACGCGGAAACGATGTACGGAGGATATACGGATGAGCGTTATACACGCAGCCAGACCAATATCGGTTTGAAATTCGATCTTGATATGCTGACAAAAGGGTTGAAAGCCGGTGCTTTCCTTTCTTTCGACAACTATGATTACCTGCAACTCTCTTTGAGCAAAGTCTATCCGACGTATGCCATCAAAACATATCGTGACTTTGCCGGTGAGGAACAGATCATGTACACCCAGATGAAGAAAACAGATGTAGCCACTTCACAAAGCCGGAAGTCGACTACCTTACAACAGACATTGGGTTGGAATGCCTTTGCTGCATACGAGAATACATTCAACCAAAAGCATGATGTATCGGCACGGCTGACTTACATGTACTCGAAAACAACGAATCAGGGAGTGACCCAGGACATCATCAATGCAAACTACGCATTGCGCTTAAACTATATGTATGACCGCCGTTATGCTGTGGAAGCCGACATGGCATTGATGGGAAGCAACCGTTTCAAATCGGGAAATAAATACTTCTTCTCGGCAGCGGGCGGCCTTGCCTGGATTCTAAGCAATGAAGATTTCCTGAAAGACAATGAATACGTGAACTTCCTGAAACTGAAAACCAGTGCTGGTATCTTGGGATATGACAGAAGCACCGAACATTTATTGTATGAACGTGCCTGGTCACAAGACGGCAGCTTCCGGTTCGGAACAACGAACAATGGCGCTACGGCTTACTATTCCACTTTTGTCCGTGCGGGCAATCCGAACCTGAAATGGGAAAAGGCAGCAGAATGGAACATTGGTGTGGAAGGCCTGTTCCTGAATAACCGCTTATATACCGAAATAAACTATTTCCGTGAGAAACATACGGACATCATTGGTTCTGTTGATGCCTCTTACGGGGATTATACTGGTAACTTTACCTACCAGGACAACATGGGCTCTGTCTTGAATCACGGTATAGAAGGAATGTTCACTTGGAGCGACCGTATCAACGACTGGTCTTATTCGGTAGGAGCTAATTTCGTATGGTCTAAGAATAAAGTATTGAAATGGAACCAGGTGAAACATGGTGAAGAATACCGTTATACAGTGGGGCGTTCTACCGATGCTATGATGGGACTGGTTGCCGAAGGATTATTTGGCAAAGATGTAGCCATCAACGGACATGCCCCCCAGACGTTTGCCGATTATCAGGAAGGCGACATCGCCTACAAAGACCTGAACGGCGATAAGATCATTGACGGTCGTGACGTAAAGGAACTCGGAAACTCATTCCCACGTACTACATTGGGCATCGATTTCAATGTAAGTTACAAAGGCTGGGGATTGTATCTTCAGGGATATTCCGAACTGGGCGTTCACACTTGGGCAACAAATGCTTATTATTGGAACAATGGAGAAGGTAAATACTCTAAACTGGCATTAGATCGTTATCATCCGGCAAACAATCCGACCGGAAGTTATCCGCGCCTGACAACCACTGCCGGTGAGAACAATTTCCGCAATTCTTCTTTCTGGTTGAAGAATACAAGCTTCTTCCGTATGAAGAATGTTGAATTGAGCTACACGTTCAATCAGTTCTCCCCAAGTTCGGTAGTGAAGAAGATGAAGGTTTTCGCTCGTGGTGCAAACTTGTTTGTGCTTTCTTCCGTGAAAGATTTGGATCCTGAATTGCTGAATGCCGGTGTGACAAACTACCCGGTGACGCGTACTTTTACAGGCGGAGTCTCTTTTGTATTTTAATTTTGAACAATTAATAGATGGCAATATGAAACATATATTAGGAAGTTGCGTTTTAGCAGGTCTGTTTCTCTTTTGTGCTTGTGACGACACATTGGATACAAAGGTGACATGGCAGATCGGAGACTCTGATACCTGGAGAGTGCCGGAACTTGCTCAAGGCGTACTATATAAAGCTTATAATGGCATAGCCAACCGTCCGGATTGTTTTGAAGATAACTTTCTGGATTGTGCTACCGATAATGCAGTGACTAATCTGCGCAGCTCTTCTGTCTATAAATTAAATATGGGTGGGATGACAGCGTTTAACAACCCAATCGGAAACTGGAGTAATGCGTACAACATGCTGAACTATGTAAACTCTTTCCTCGAAAACGGCTTAACCGACCAAGTGCAGTACAACCGCACCGACCCGGAAGTGGACAAGCAAATCAAGCTGCGTCTGGAAGGTGAATCGTATTTCCTGCGTGCATGGTGGCATTTTGAGCTATTGAAGATGTACGGCGGAAAGGCGAAGAATGGAAAAGCGTTGGGTATTCCGTTGGCAGATCATTTTATTTCGCAGGATGAGGCCGCGCAGAACGGTGAATTTCTTCGTCCTACTTATCAGGCAACAGTCGATTTTATCGTCAACGATTTGAATAATGCCATCGAGTTATTGCCGAACGTGTATCAGGGAGATGACTTGGAGTTCGGTAATACACAAATCGGTCGTGCCACGAAAGCGGCGGCAGCTGTTCTGAAAAGTCGTGCGCTTTTATATAGCGCAAGCCCTGCCATGCAGGATGATGACGTGACGAAGATCACCGGCATGGGACAATTCGAAATACTGAACCCTACGGTTTACCAAGCAAAATGGGAAGCGGTAGCCAAAGAGATCAATAAGATTCTGGGCATGGAAGGTTTCGGAACTTATGTTCCTGTTACGGCTTCCTCCATTGCCGATGTGCAGACCGAAAGTTCCGATTATGCTTTCCGCAGATATTTTAATAATAACCTGTTGGAAGGCCTTCATTTCCCGCCGTTCTACTACGGAAGTGCCCGTGCCACTCCTTCTCATAATCTGGTAAAGGCTTTTTATGCGAAGAATGGTTATCCGGCAACCGATGTTCGTTCCGGTGTCGATCTGTCTGATCCTGATTTCGATCTGACGCAGCTTTATGCCGTACTGGATAATCGCTTTGCGCTGAATGTCTACTATCATAGTGCTACATTTGGCGATTCCGGTCAGCCGTTGGATATGTCCGAGGGTGGAAAAGATTCTCCTTCGTTTAGTGAGAATGCTACACGTACGGGTTATTATCTGGCTAAATTCGTTTCCAAGAAATCGGCTATGCTGAATCCGATTCAGACGTTAAACTCGGTTCATTACAATCCTTTGTTACGGAAATCGGAAGTTCTTCTTAACTTTGCCGAAGCTGCCAATGAGGCTTGGGGCAACCCGACGGTGAAAGCCGAAGGATGCCTGTATTCTGCATACGAAATATTGAAAACAATCCGTTCGCAAGCCGGGGGTATCAATTTTGATCTTTATCTGGATGAAATGGCTCAAAGTAAGGACTCGTTCAGAAAGTTGATTCAGAACGAACGTCGCTTGGAATTTACTTTCGAGAATCATCGTTATTTTGATATGCGTCGTTGGGTATTACCGTTGAACGAAGAGGTGGAGGGTGTTGCCGTTACCCGCAATGAAGATGGCACATTCAGCTTCAAAGTACAGAAAGTGGAACAACGGAAATATGAAGTGAAAAACTATTTCATGCCATTACCGTATGCAGAGCTGGAAAAGAATAAGAATCTAATGAATAATCAGGGTTGGGAATAACGTGCTGTTGATATAAATACTTATTTACAATGAAAAGACTAAATATATTATGGATAGGGCTGATAAGCGTTCTGATGACTGCTTGTTATGACGATTATGAAAAGGACTACGATGAGAGTTCTGTGTACTTTGCTTCGCAAAAACCTTTGCGGACACTGGTAGCCGATACAGATATGTCGATAAAGGTAGGAGTGGCTATTGGCGGTAAAAGAGAGGTGCATACCGATGATTGGGCTACATTCGAGATCGATCCGTCTTTATTGGATGGTACGGGCTTGACACTAATGCCGGAAAACTATTATCAGTTGGCTAATCCGAACAAGATGACGATCAGCAACCCGAACCTGGCAATCGCAGATGTGAAAGTGACTTTCTCCGATGCTTTCTATGAAGACAATGCTGCTTTGAACAAGCACTATGCAATCCCTTTCCGGTTGGTCGATCATAATCAGGATGAAATTAGTACTGATGTGAATGGTAATTTGAAGGATTACAGTATTGTAGTTGTCAAATTTGTCAGCCAGTATCATGGTACCTACTTTGTGAAAGGAAAAGTTACCAATTTGTCTACCCAGCAGGTTACTGAATACAGTAACAAGGATTTGAGTCAGAATATGACCCGCGACTTTGTTTCGTTAGGTAGAAACAAAGTACGCAGACCGGGTTTCGGAAACACATTGGAAAACAATGAGTCGGTGAATCTGACAGTCAATCCGGATGGAAGCGTCAATATTGAAGCCGGAGGAAGCGTCGCTATCACAGATGCATCCGCCACATTAGATCCTGCAGCCGAATCATTGGAATTTGTAGGGAAACAGCCTAAGTTTACCCTTTCTTATAAGTACACGAAAGGTGGCGTCACTTATCAGGTTGACGAGGAACTGATTCGTCGTCAGAATCCGGAAGCTGATTTACGCTTCCAGGAATGGTAGAATAGGTATGAGTTGATTATAGATTTCTATTGCTCGCCGGTAATTAGCTACATCAGTGAATGTTGCAGATTAATTACCGGCGATATCTTTTTCTGTTGGGCGTAGTTGATTTACAATATATACCTACTTGCCCTGTTGGCTATTAATAGCTAACTTCCTTTTGATATAGACCAAACTTCTTTTTGCCGGTTGGATAACTTCCTTTTTCTTCATTCCAAACTATAATTGCAAGCTTTGTTTTTATAAATGCAAGTTCCGTTTATAAAAACAAAGCTTGCAATTATATAAACGGAACTTGCGTTTATAGTTTGAAATAGGGCAAAGACAACTTTACTATGAAGGGAAGAGATCTTTGCAAAGGGAGCAAAAGAACTTTTCTATTAATAGTTGACACGTTGTCTAAGGGTAGGTTGAATTTCTGAAGCAGTTACTTTTGCTTTCTATTTCAACTGTTTGAGAAACTCTGTCGGAGTGATATTAAATTCTTTCTTGAAACACTTTGTAAAGTAGTTCGGATCTGATATACCGACGGCAAATGATGCTTCGGAGACATTCATACCATTCAGTAAATGAGTTTTAGCCTCTTTCATTTTGATCGTCCGTATGAATTGAGTGATGGAGCATCCGGTGAGTGATTTCAGCTTCATGTGCAACAGGCTGCGGCTGATGCGGAGATGGGCTGTGATTTCCGTTACTCCGAAGTCTTCCTTGGTGAGGTTCGCCATAATCAGTTCCATCAGTTCTTTCATGAATATTTCATCCCGCGGGTTGTTGGTTATTTGCTTGATGTTCAGTTCTTCTGCCTGTTTGAAGTGTTCAATACTCTGTTTCCGGCTCTTTTGGATATTTTGTACCAGCAGTTCCAGATTCTTGGCGTTGAAGGGTTTGGTGATATATGCATCGGCTCCACGCAGATAACCTTCCGTATGGTCGTTTTCATCAGTCTTTGCAGTCAGGAGGATAACGGGGATATGGCTGGTCGTTACGTCCTGTTTGACACGTTCCGTAAATTCCAATCCGTCCATCACCGGCATCATTAAATCCGATATAATGAGGTTAGGCAGCTGTTTGGCTATCTTCTTGCAGGCTTCCGCACCGTTATACGCCCGTATAATATCATATTTCTCACTGAATATGCTGGCAAGATAATCATTCATTTCTTTGTTGTCCTCCACAATCATAATAGATTCCCGAGCAGGATCTTTTTCTTTGTTGGTCAGCTTTTCGGGAATGAGTTCGATGGTTTCCTTGATTCGCTGGTTATATTTCTGTATTTCTTCGGTCGTGATGTTCTCGGACGAGCGTTCATCGGGACCATAAGCATCCTCCGATACATTCAGGGTAACGATAAAGTCCGAACCCTCATTGACTTCGCTTTCTACCCGGATTTCTCCTTTGTGCATGTGTATGAGCGAACGCGTAAGCGATAATCCCAGTCCGAATCCCTCGCGATGGTCTCGCTTCTCAACCTGGTAATAACTTTCAAATATTTGTTCCTGAGCTTCTTTAGGAATCCCCCTGCCATTGTCTTTGACGGAGATTTGCACAAATGTTTCTTTCTCTTCTTTTATTAGTTTGGCACTCAACTTGACGTATCCGCCGGGCTGGGTATATTTAAATGCGTTTGAGAGCAAGTTATAAAGAATCCGTTCCAGCTTGGAAGGCGAGAACCAGACTTCCTCTTCGGTGTCTTCCAGATTGACGATGAAGTCAATTTCCCGTTCTCCGGCTACAATGTCAAAGATGTGCGACAGTTCTTCCAGAAAGTGCATGATGTCTCCCTTCCGGACGCTGATACGCATCTGTTTCATCTCGATTTTACTGAACGTCAATAGTTCATTAATCAGATAATTCATCCGGTTGGCGTTTCGGTAGATGACTTCCAGTTTCTCTTTATCGTTGTTGCTGATTTGTGGCTGCTGGATCAATCGTTGCAGAGGCGATAGAATCAGGGTCAGCGGTGTTTTCAGGTCATGGGAGATGTAAGTGAAGAAATTGATCTTCTGTTGATTCATATTCTCTATGTTGACGCGCTGTTCATGCTCCGTTTTCAATCGCATGAGCAGGATGATACGCGTTTTGGTATATCTGTATGCGGCGTAAATGATTAATAGGAAGAGTAGTGCATAAACTAAATATGCTCCCGGCGAGAGCCACCAGGGAGGAAGGACTCTGATAGCAAGGTCCTTTTGGCCCGTTTCGTCCCAGTGGATACCATCTTTGCTGGCTTTGATCTTTAAGATATATCTTCCTGAAGGCAGATTGGAGAAGCGTACCTGATGCTGGTTGCCTACAAACTGCCAGTCCTTGTCGATACCTTCCATTTTCATCGCATATTGAGTGTTGTCGGTATATTGATAATTCAGTCCGGAGTATTCGAGACGCAGGGATTGGGCTTGTTCGTGCGTCAGGGTGATCTCTGTCAGTTCGGAGATAGAGGAAGGGATGAATGCTTTCTCATTGTTGGGCGACATATATTCGCTGTTGCTCCAAATGGCAGTCAGTGCAATGTTGAAACGGGGATTGACGGAGCGTACCTGTTCCGGGTAGAAAGAAATCATACCGTTGATAGTTCCGAAATACAATTCTCCGTCAGGCTTCTTGCAGGCGGAGGAGTAGTTGAACTGGTTGATGGGCAATCCGTCGGCCGTGGTATATCGGTCAATGCTTCCTGTTTGGGAATTGATACAACAAAGTCCGTTTCCGGTACCTACCCAAACATTACTCATCTCATCTTCAATGATACCTTTGATGGCGTTGGATCCCAACTGTTCTTTACTGTAAAAGGCGATAATGCTACCGTTGCGGTCTGATACATAAAGCCCGTTGTTGTCTGTACCTATCCATATCCGTTGATGTGAATCGGGGTAGATATAGGTGATGTAGAGATCGGTATGCGGCAGGATAGGGAGCGAGGTTACTTTCAGTGTATGGGTATTGATCTGAAATATACTGCCTTTTCGGGTTCCTGCCCAAAGTATACTGTCATTAAACTGTACCAGGTTAAAGACACGGAGAGATGAAATTTTTTCCGGGCGGGAGTTCGCTTTCTTCTTGTCGATCAGGAATAAGCCGGAAGGGCCTCCGTACCAGATATGATCGTTCTTGTCTTCGATGATACAGAAGCCGGAAGAAACCTCATCCGACAGTAGATTATAGTCCACCGTGCGGTTTAGATGCGGTATATAGTGAAGAGCTCCTTTCAGGAACAGTCCGAGCCACAAGCTGTTATCTTTGTCGAGCCATAAAGAATGTATGTTCTTGGCGTAGATTTGCATTTGCTTGTGAAGCCGTTCGGCACGGGTGATTTCTTTCTTATTGTTCAGGTAGTTTAATCCGCCATCTTCGGTGGCGATGTACAGACCGTTGTCCGGAGCATTGATAATCTGGCGGACAGCCTTTCCGCTCAAATGATTGAAACTGGCTCCGTACGGATATATCTGGAACTGGTCGGAACCGAATATATAATAATTGACTCCTCCGAAATAGGTTCCCACCCACATATTATGAGCCTTGTCCTGATAAAGGCTGTAAATGGGAGAATCGTTCAGCGCACTTAAATCCCGTTCCGATTGTTCGTAGTGTGCAATCAGTTGATAGAGTTTGTTGAAGACAAAGATGCCATACTCCGTGCCTACCCATATATTCCCCGTATGGTCGGTTGCCGCACACCGGAAGTCTTTCACCTCAAGGTCTTTCGAGAGATTACACAGCGTATTGCTTTGTATATGATAGACGAAAAAATCGTTGTTAGTATTAAATAAAAGCTGGTTGGACGAGATCAGGACGGCATTGTTGCATTGTTGTGTAAAAGGCTGGATGAGAGTCGGGAGGGAAACGAACTGTTTCTTCTCCAGACTGTATCGCATCAGTCCTTTGTTGGTGTCTATCCATAAGGTTTTGTCTCCGTCCTCCGCAAAGTATCTCACATGAGGTTTTTCTTTATCGAGAAGAAAAGGAACGAACAAGCTGTCTTGTTCATTGTAGCGATAAAGTCCGTTGCTACAAGCTGCCAGAAGCATACCATCGCTGGTATTCAGGAAACAAACATCATCCTTAGTGTTCCCTTTAATCTGGTAACGACTGAAATCTTCTGTCTCGTAGTTATAGCTGCAGATGCCCTGATCGGTAGAGATCCATAGAATGTTACGGAGCGAATCGTTATATAAGCGTGTGATGAAATTGTGGCGGAGTGAGGTGCTGTCGGCTTCATTATGTGCGAACAGGTTGATATTATAACCGTCATATCGGCACAATCCGTTGCGTGTACCAAACCAGATGAACCCATGGTTGTCCTGGGTGATTGCATTGATCGTATTATGCGGGAGTCCTTCAGCTATACTTAGCTGTTTGAAGCGTATATTATTATATTGAATCTGTCCCGTCGACAAGCTTGTATTTAAGAGCACGAGACTAAATAAGAGTACGAATTTAAGTAAGGTGGTTCTCATGGCTTTTCTGATTGATTTTCACGACCTAAAGATACGTCTTTTTTTGTTTTGAACAGTCGTAGAATTGTTCAAACGGGCAGCACTCATGTTCAGTTTGCCGCTTCGCTACAGATTTTTATACATGATTGCAGGTATTAAGCATTATTTTTCTGTTTTTCTTGGATAGAAAAGACCACATTTGCAATGTGAAACTCTAAAAACAAATGCTATGAATCATTCGACATTCAAATCCTTTACGTTTGGTATCGGTCTGTTTTTCACATTACCTCTGGTATATGGGAATAGTTCCTCTCCGTCTTCCTCCGATGGAACGTTGTATATCAATAAATCGAAAACCCACAAAGTGGCTCCCGTAAAGTACGGTTTCCATTATGAGGAAATAGGAATGATGGGCGAGGGTGCCTTGCACGCCGAACTGATACGTAACCGTTCGTTTGAAGAAGCTACACCGCCTGCCGGATTATCTGTGAAGAACGGTCTTTATGAAAATGTTCCGGCTCCCCGCGTTAAAGAGAAAAAAGTGTTTCAGGCCGATCCGCTGATTGGATGGACGACTTATCCGTTATCATATACTCCTGTATTTATCAGTCGCACGGATGAAAATCCGATGAGCGGGGAAAATAAGTATTCGATGCTGGTTAATGTCACGGAAGATATTGCGAACCATTCGGATGCCCTGATTCTCAACCGTGGATATTATGGAATGAACCTGAAGACAGATACGTCTTACCGTCTTTCCTTGTTTTTGAAGAACAGGAATTATTCCGCTCCGTTACGTGTATTTCTGGTTGACGAATGGGGACAGCGGGTGAGCAATGTGATCGAAGTGAATGTAGGGAATCGGGACTGGACAAAATATACCGGTGAACTGAAACCGGAAAAGAACGTCCGGCGTGGAATGTTTGCCATACAACCGATGTCGAAAGGACAATTTCAGATAGATGTCGTTTCCCTGTTCCCGTCCGATACCTGGAACGATGGGAAATCCGTATTCCGTAAAGACATTGTTCAGAACCTGAAAGAGTTTTCTCCCAGCTTTATCCGTTTTCCGGGCGGATGCATCGTGCACGGAGTCAATGAAGAAACGATGTATCACTGGAAAAAGACGCTCGGACCGATTGAAAATCGTCCGGGACAGTGGAGCAAATGGGCGCCTTATTACCGTACCGACGGAATCGGTTATCATGAGTTTTATGAATTGTGCGAATATGTGGGAGCCGATGCGATGTATGTGATGCCTACGGGTATGATTTGCAGCGGTTGGGTGAAGCAAAGTCCACAGTGGAATTTCAGACACATTGATGTCGATCTGGACGCTTATATCCAGGATGCGTTGGATGCCATCGAGTATGCTATTGGTGATACAACTACGAAATGGGGAGCCGAACGGGCAAAGAACGGTCATCCTGCTCCTTTCCCGCTAAAATATATCGAGATTGGAAATGAAGATTTCGGACCTGTGTATTGGGAACGTTATGAAAAAATCTATCAGGCGTTGTCCGCCAAATACCCCGACTTGGTTTATATAGCCAATAGTGTCATCCGTGTAGTCGGAAGAGAGAATGACGACAAACGGAAAGATATTCCCAATTTTGTCAACCCGAAGAATGTAAAAGTGTTCGATGAGCATTATTATAACTCAATCGAATGGGCTTGCGAACAGCATTATCGTTTTGATAACTACAAACGGGGTGTTGCCGATCTATTTATCGGCGAATTGGGTATTAGCGGAAAATATCCTTATAACCTGCTGGCTACCGGAGCCATTCGTATGTCAATAGAACGCAACGGCGATCTGAATCCTTTGTTTGCCGAACGTCCGGTGATGAGGCATTGGGACTTTCTGGAACACCGTATCTTCCTGCCGATGTTGATTAATGGAGTAGACAGTAGCGTAAAGACTTCCTTCTTCTATCTGGCAAAGATGTTCAGGGATAACACGTTTGACGTGTGTCTGGATGCAGCGATCAAGGATATAGAAGGTTTGCAGAACATCTTTGTTACGATGGGATATGATACGGCCAGCAAACAATATATCCTGAAACTGATAAACCTGCAGGATAAAAAAGTCACTCTACAACCGGAAGTTTCCGGCTTCAAACGTCCCGTCAAGGCACATAAAACAAGCCTGGTACTGGTTCCGGGAAAAGAAAACACCCCGTTTACCCCGAATGAAGTCCAACCGGTAGAGACGGAAGTCGGACTGGACCTGAATCAACCGCTCGAACTGGAGGCCGCTTCCATGGTTGTATACCGTTTTAAATTGAAATGATAAATGGGAATTTAGCAGTTAGGCTGAAAGCCTTACAATTATATATTTATTGGGG
>ERZ791605.853-NODE-853-length-18064-cov-14.268144_pt1 | contig 18064 bp, 23 predicted proteins | sample MGYA00509965_ERZ791605 | MGnify/ENA primary metagenome ERZ791605 (study PRJEB30046, sample SAMN00791923) | human gut metagenome | study: EMG produced TPA metagenomics assembly of the A metagenome-wide association study of gut microbiota in type 2... | reverse complement strand
GCCAGTCGCCTAACGTTTTTCGTATGCGCTTAATGGGTGCGGAAGTGATCCCGGTACATAGCGGTTCCGCCACGCTGAAAGATGCCTGTAATGAGGCGCTGCGCGACTGGTCCGGCAGTTATGAAACCGCGCACTATATGCTGGGCACCGCAGCTGGCCCACATCCTTATCCGACCATTGTGCGTGAGTTTCAGCGGATGATTGGCGAAGAAACCAAAGCTCAGATTCTGGAAAGAGAAGGTCGCCTGCCGGATGCCGTTATCGCCTGTGTTGGCGGCGGTTCGAATGCCATCGGCATGTTTGCTGATTTCATCAATGAAACCGACGTCGGCCTGATTGGTGTGGAACCTGGCGGTCACGGTATCGAAACTGGCGAGCACGGCGCACCGCTAAAACATGGTCGCGTGGGTATCTATTTCGGTATGAAAGCGCCGATGATGCAAACCGAAGACGGGCAGATTGAAGAATCTTACTCCATCTCCGCCGGACTGGATTTCCCGTCTGTCGGCCCACAACACGCGTATCTTAACAGCACTGGACGCGCTGATTACGTGTCTATTACCGATGATGAAGCCCTTGAAGCCTTCAAAACGCTGTGCCTGCACGAAGGGATCATCCCGGCGCTGGAATCCTCCCACGCCCTGGCCCATGCACTGAAAATGATGCGCGAAACCCCGGAAAAAGAGCAGCTACTGGTGGTTAACCTTTCCGGTCGCGGCGATAAAGACATCTTCACCGTTCACGATATTTTGAAAGCACGAGGGGAAATCTGATGGAACGCTACGAATCTCTGTTTGCCCAGTTGAAGGAGCGCAAAGAAGGCGCATTCGTTCCTTTCGTCACGCTCGGGGATCCGGGCATTGAGCAGTCATTGAAAATTATCGATACGCTAATTGAAGCCGGTGCTGACGCGCTGGAGTTAGGCATCCCCTTCTCCGACCCACTGGCAGATGGCCCGACGATTCAAAACGCCACTCTGCGCGCCTTTGCGGCAGGTGTGACTCCGGCACAATGTTTTGAAATGCTGGCACTGATTCGCCAGAAACACCCGACCATTCCCATTGGCCTGTTGATGTATGCCAATCTGGTGTTTAACAAAGGCATTGATGAGTTTTATGCCCAGTGCGAGAAAGTCGGCGTCGATTCGGTGCTGGTTGCCGATGTGCCAATTGAAGAGTCCGCGCCCTTCCGCCAGGCCGCGTTGCGCCATAATGTCGCACCTATCTTCATCTGCCCGCCAAATGCCGATGACGACCTGCTGCGCCAGATAGCCTCTTACGGTCGTGGTTACACCTATTTGCTGTCACGAGCGGGCGTGACCGGCGCAGAAAACCGCGCCGCGTTACCCCTCAATCATCTGGTTGCGAAGCTGAAAGAGTACAACGCTGCACCTCCATTGCAGGGGTTTGGTATTTCCGCCCCGGATCAGGTAAAAGCAGCGATTGATGCAGGAGCTGCGGGCGCGATTTCTGGTTCGGCCATTGTTAAAATCATCGAGCAACATATTAATGAGCCAGAGAAAATGCTGGCGGCACTGAAAGCTTTTGTACAACCGATGAAAGCGGCGACGCGCAGTTAATCCCCCAGCCGCCAGTTCCGCTGGCGGCATTTTAACTTTCTTTAACGAAGCCGGAAAAATCCTAAATTCATTTAATATTTATCTTTTTACCGTTTCGCTTACCCCTGTCGAACGTCAACTTACGTCATTTTTCCGCCCAACAGTAATATAATCAAACAAATTAATCCCGCAACATAACACCAGTAAAATCAATAATTTTCTCTAAGTCACTTATTCCTCAGGCAATTGTTAATATATCAAGAACGTTCCTCATAATATATTTTCCCACTTTCTTCTCGTTACGCTTAATTTGACTAATTCTCATTAGCGACTAATTTTAATGAGTGTCGACACACAACACTCATATTAATGAAACAATGCAACGCAACGGGAGAAATAACATGGCCGAACATCGTGGTGGTTCAGGAAATTTCGCCGAAGACCGTGAGAAGGCATCCGACGCAGGCCGTAAAGGCGGTCAGCATAGCGGCGGTAATTTTAAAAATGATCCGCAACGCGCATCTGAAGCGGGTAAAAAAGGCGGTCAACAAAGCGGTGGTAATAAATCAGGAAAATCCTGATTCACCGTTAATTATTAATATCAGCTGATAAAGATAATTGCATCTGCGGGCCGTATGGCTCGCAGTGATTTCACTGGAGAAAAATATGAATATGAAGACCATTGAAGATGTATTTATTCACCTGCTTTCAGATACCTACAGCGCAGAAAAACAATTAACCCGGGCACTGGCAAAACTCGCAAGAGCAACATCAAATGAAAAATTAAGTCAGGCTTTTCATGCGCACCTCGAGGAAACTCATGGACAGATTGAACGTATTGATCAAGTTGTGGAGTCCGAATCGAACCTGAAAATTAAGCGCATGAAATGTGTGGCAATGGAAGGTCTTATTGAAGAAGCTAATGAGGTCATCGAAAGTACCGAGAAAAACGAAGTGCGTGATGCCGCACTGATTGCCGCTGCACAGAAAGTCGAGCACTATGAGATTGCCAGTTACGGGACTTTAGCGACGCTGGCTGAACAATTAGGTTACCGTAAAGCAGCGAAGCTTCTGAAAGAAACGTTGGAAGAAGAAAAGGCCACCGACATCAAACTGACTGATCTGGCCCTTAATAACGTAAATAAGAAAGCCGAAAATAAAGCCTGAAATATGAACTTTAACTTTTAGTCATTTTATAAAGAGGACATTTTCATGAATCGTATTGAACATTATCATGACTGGTTACGTGACGCCCACGCAATGGAAAAGCAAGCCGAATCTATGCTTGAATCCATGGCCAGCCGTATAGATAATTATCCTGAACTACGCGCTCGTATTGAACAACATCTTAGTGAAACCAAAAACCAGATTGTTCAACTGGAAACTATTCTTGATCGTAATGACATTTCACGTTCAGTCATTAAAGATTCCATGAGTAAAATGGCTGCGCTTGGGCAGTCAATCGGTGGTATATTCCCTTCTGATGAAATAGTCAAAGGCTCTATTAGCGGATATGTCTTCGAGCAATTTGAAATCGCCTGTTACACCTCTCTATTAGCAGCAGCAAAAAATGCCGGTGATACAGCCTCAATTCCGATCATCGAAGCGATTTTAAATGAGGAAAAGCAAATGGCCGACTGGCTGATTCAGCATATTCCGCAAACAACTGAGAAATTTTTAATTCGCTCTGAAACTGATGGCGTAGAAGCGAAGAAATAATACCCTTTATGCCATGTCCTTATTGACCCCGTATATTACGGGGTCGTTTTTGTGCGGAATTAAAAACGATATCCTGCTGAGAACATAAACACCCACGGATCGAGGCGTACGCTATCATGTTGCTGTGCACCGCCCAGTTTATAATTGGCGGTGGTATCGATATCCATGTACCACACTGACATGTTAACCAACCAGTCACGGTTAATCAGATAATCAACCCCCACCTGCCCGGCAGCTCCCCAGGAATCTTTCAGACTGAGATCGGAAAGCCCCGCCTCTTTGCCATGATCGTTAAATCCATTATCAAAGAAGGTGGTGTAGTTAATACCTGCCCCAACATAAGGACGGAATTTGCTGCTGGCATCACCAAAATACCACTGCGCCATCAGTGTTGGCGGCAGATGATGAACGGTCGCAATATCGCCGGTCGCCCGGGTGCCGATTTTATGGCGGAACGGCGTCGCTGCCAGTAATTCCACACCAATGTTGTCGGTCGCCATATAAGTAAACGTCAGGCCCAGTTGCGTGTTATTGGTCACGCTGAATCCACCCAGACTTCCTAACGTACCACCAGCACCTTCTGTTGGACGTACGGTTGCAGAACCTGCACGCATAAAAAATTCGCCTGCTTCATGCGCAAAGGCACTGCCAGAGAGAAGAGTTGTTACTGCCAAAGCCGCCACTGTTAACTTTTTCATATCCGCTCCGTCGTTATGGTTATAAAAACGTGACGAATATACCTACATTGGAGTAACAAATGATCCTACATAGATCACATTACATATGATAATTCACCCTTTATTGATCTGGATTAATTTAGAAGTTGCATTGAGAATCCTGGTTAACGTGATTTAAATCAATTTTTAAATATTTTCGCTACGCAAATATTGACTCGTTCGCCACTTGCCGCGGTTTGCCCACGCCTGAAGGCCAGCAATTACCTCCGCTTTACAAAGATATGCTTTTCCATACAAGACCTGATGCTGCCACCCGAGGCTTAACCAGGGTACAATTGCCCGCTAATTAACACCTGCATAAAACTCAAGGAGAGTGCATGTCTATCACGGCGCAGTCCGTATACCGTGACACCGGAAATTTCTTCCGTAATCAATTTATGACCATTCTGTTGGTATCGTTGCTATGTGCGTTTATCACAGTGGTGTTAGGGCATGTTTTCTCACCCAGTGATGCACAGCTTGCGCAGCTCAATGACGGCGTGCCCGTTAGCGGCAGTAGTGGGTTGTTCGACCTGGTTCAGAATATGTCACCGGAACAGCAACAAATTTTGCTGCAGGCTTCAGCGGCGTCCACTTTTTCAGGATTAATCGGTAACGCCATTCTCGCCGGAGGCGTAATATTAATTATCCAGCTGGTGTCTGCGGGTCAGAGAGTCAGTGCGCTGCGAGCTATTGGTGCCAGTGCGCCGATATTGCCCAAGTTATTTATTCTGATTTTTCTGACTACCCTTTTAGTACAGATTGGCATCATGCTGGTGGTCGTTCCGGGAATTATCATGGCCATTTTACTGGCCCTGGCACCGGTGATGCTGGTACAGGACAAAATGGGCATTTTTGCCTCGATGCGTAGCAGTATGCGGCTGACTTGGGCGAATATGCGTCTGGTGGCACCCGCAGTACTGAGCTGGTTGCTGGCAAAAACACTGTTGCTGCTTTTTGCCTCTTCTTTTGCCGCATTAACCCCGGAAATTGGTGCCGTACTGGCGAACACCTTGAGCAACCTGATTTCTGCCATATTGCTCATCTATCTGTTCCGCCTGTATATGTTGATTCGCCAATAACCTTAAGCATTTGATTACGGAATCGTAAAATGAAGCAGTTTCTTGATTTTTTACCGCTGGTTGCCTTTTTCGCGTTTTACAAGATTTATGACATCTATGCGGCTACTGCGGCGCTGATCGTCGCCACGGCGATTGTGCTTATCTATAGCTGGGTTCGCTTTCGTAAGGTTGAGAAGATGGCCCTGATCACTTTTGTTCTGGTGGTCGTCTTCGGTGGCTTGACGCTGTTCTTCCACAATGATGAGTTTATTAAATGGAAGGTTACAGTCATTTATGCTCTGTTTGCGGGAGCCCTGTTAGTCAGCCAATGGGTGATGAAAAAGCCGCTAATTCAGCGGATGCTGGGTAAAGAACTCACGCTGCCGCAACCGGTATGGTCGAAGCTAAATCTGGCCTGGGCTGTTTTCTTTATCCTTTGCGGTCTGGCAAACATCTACATCGCATTCTGGCTGCCGCAAAATATTTGGGTCAACTTTAAAGTCTTTGGCCTGACCGCCCTTACCTTAATCTTCACATTGTTAAGCGGTATCTATATCTACCGCCACATGCCGCAGGAAGATAAATCCTAACCAGACTGCCAGTCCTTCGGGGCTGGCGCTGTATCTCCTCTGTTCTCCTCAGGAAAATCATAGTAGCATCGCGCCTGTGATTTTCCTTTTAAGTCGGTTTTACCATGTCTACAACACATAACGTCCCTCAGGGCGATCTTGTTTTACGTACTTTAGCCATGCCCGCCGATACCAATGCCAATGGTGACATCTTTGGTGGTTGGTTAATGTCACAAATGGATATTGGCGGCGCTATTCTGGCGAAAGAAATTGCCCACGGTCGCGTAGTGACTGTGCGGGTTGAAGGAATGACTTTCTTACGGCCGGTTGCGGTCGGCGATGTGGTGTGCTGCTATGCACGCTGTGTCCAGAAAGGGACGACATCGGTCAGCATTAATATTGAAGTGTGGGTGAAAAAAGTAGCGTCTGAACCAATCGGGCAACGCTATAAAGCGACAGAAGCATTATTTAAGTATGTCGCGGTTGATCCTGAAGGAAAACCTCGCGCCTTACCTGTTGAGTAATAGTCAAAAGCCTCCGGTCGGAGGCTTTTGACTTTCTGCTTACTGAATTTCGGTGGTGCCGTTAATTTTAAACAGGATATTCACCACAATCCCACTGCCTGGCTTACCCGGCTCATAACGCCATCTGCGCATCGCATTTTTCACCTCACGCTCAAACATGTTCGCAGGCTTGGCTGAGAGGATTTGTACGTTATCCACGCGACCATCCGGCGTGACGTCAAATTTAACTTTAACCTGCCCTTCAATGCGCAATGCCTGTGCTCGTGCCGGATACTGCGGCTGATTACGGCTTAATGCGCGTGGTCCTGAAGCCACACTGGTAACCGGCTTGCTGGTTGCAGCCGTTGCCGTACTTGATGTGGGGCGCGCGGGTGCTGTATTTTCAAACGGTGATGCCGGACGCGACTCTACGGGTTTGACATCGCGTTTTGGCTGCTCCTGTACCTTTTTCACCGGCTTCGGTTTTGGCTTAGGTTTCGGCTTCGGCTTTTCAATGACCACCGGTGCTTCTTTTGGCGGTTCGGGGATCGGCTCAGGTTCCGGTTCTGGCTCTACCACCGGCTCCGGTGGCGGCTGAACGGCTTGTGGCGGTTCGAGATCAGCAGGCGCAACCATCGTGACAGAAATCGGCTGCGCAGGCGCAGGTAGTTCAATAACCTGATGTACCGAGGTATAGAGCAGACCCGCCACAACAGCACCATGAATGCAGACCGAAAGTAACGTCGGCCAGGGGAAGCGGCGAGGTAAATCAAGGGTCATTGAAGTCATAATCATTTCAGTAGAAAAACCAGGTCTCGATTTTAAATGCAAATAGCAATCATATTCAATAAGGCAAGACGATCAGGATCAGTGAAAATGTCATTTTTGGCGTAATTACCCTTACTTTATGCATGGCCTTAACAAAGACATCATCTTTCCGTTGCAGATCTTCGCCCTTTCAAATAACGTACTTTACAACTTTCCCGAACAAGGAGTTGTGCCCGTGTTGTATGTTATTTACGCTCAAGACAAAGCTGATAGCCTCGAAAAACGCCTTTCCGTTCGTCCGGCACATTTAGCACGTTTACAGTTACTGCATGATGAAGGTCGTTTGTTGACAGCTGGTCCAATGCCAGCGGTAGACAGTAACGATCCAGGGGCTGCGGGATTTACTGGCTCAACCGTTATTGCTGAATTTGAATCGCTGGAAGCAGCTCAGGCCTGGGCCGATGCTGACCCGTACGTAGCGGCAGGAGTCTATGAACACGTTTCAGTGAAACCATTTAAGAAAGTGTTCTAACTTATTAGAAATTTGCACTTAAATCAAAAAGTTACGGACAATTCAACCACCAATCAATAAATTAAAGGGCACATTAAAGTACACAATATTTGTGCCCTTCTCTGTTTCTTTCCCGTTATCAGCTAGCTGGAAACTTTTTATACAGAGTTGAGAGCCCTACTCCATACGTTTTTGATACGCTTTGTCGTGATTCACCGGTTGCCATCCGCTCCCCCATTTCCCGCCATTGCTCATCCGTGAACTTAGGCCTGCGACCACCAACTCGCCCTTTTGCCCTGGCTACGGCCAGCCCTGCTAAGGTACGTTCGCTATTAAGATCAGATTCATATTGTGCTGCGGAAAGGATGTTACGAAAGTTATAGCGGCCGCTGGCTGTTTTGAGATCCACGCCATCGGTAATACTGCGGAAGTTGATACCCTTTTCCTGTAACTGCTGGAACATCAACAGCGCATGCAGAACGTTGCGGCCTATCCTGTCCAGCTTCCAGACCACCAGTTCATCCCCCGGCTGCATAGTGGCGATCAGCCGTTTTAGAACCGGCCGATTCGATTTCCTCCCGCTGGCATGCTCTTCAAAAATTTTCTCACAACCCGCTGACTTGAGCGCCGTTAGTTGCAATTCAGTGTCCTGGTGGTTTGTTGATACTCGGGCATAACCGTAAATCATGAGTGCTTCTCCTGTTGTAAAAACAGGAGAAGAGGCGAAATATCACCTGATTCAGAAAAATATTTGAAAGGTTAGTTTGGGAGGAGGAGCAAAACTTGCGGCGGCAATCGGCGCTGGAGGCACACCCGGGTATATTTCTATTCCATGTTTGATAGCTGGAGTTGAAAAAAAGATTGTCATTCAATGGGGATGGAATGCGGCAAAGCCAAGTACAACCGGCGCGGATGGAAATACCATTGTTTTTCCAATAGCCTTTGATACTGCTTGCGCGGCTGTGGTGGCTACCTATGACAACGTAAGCGGGTCAGTACCTACCCACGCCACTGGCGGATATACAACCACCTCTTTTTTGCTTCGATGTTCTGTTTCGTCTGGTTCTTATTACTATCGCTGGATAGCTGTGGGGTATTAAATGAAAATATTTTGTTGCTTAAATACAATCGGTTTTTTTCCAGAGGGAAATCTTGGGATGCCTGAAGGTGCCCAGGAGATATCTGCTGACACTTGGAATGCACTTTTAATTGCACAGCAGGAAGGCTGTGAAATTGATTTTTCCGTATTTCCTCCGGTTGCAAAAGAACCCGTGCGTACGCATGAGGATGACGTAAACGATGCAGAGTTAAAAAAGCAATATCTTCTCGACCAGACAAACGAGTATATCAATGGCAGACAATGGCCGGGCAAGGCAGCAATGGGGCGCCTGTCAGAAGATGAAAGGGCGCAATATAACCTGTGGCTGGATTATCTTGATGCATTGGAGGCTGTAGACACCTCCAGCGCGCCGAATATCAGCTGGCCGTCTCAGCCGGAGGCGTAGGCCACTCGGGTGCTGCGGTATCAACCCGCATCAGCAGCACCCGGTATTTTTTCCATTCGGCAAGCGCGGCGGTTTCTTCTTCCGTCGCTATTCCTGTGTCAACAGCGTCCTGCCGCCATGCGATTTCTGCATCAGCAACAGTCCGCAAATGCGCTTTCTTCGCCGTAGCTTCGACCTGAATCTCATCAGGTGTTAGTTGTGGCGCATCCACCCACACCGGAAGCCCGTTCGCGTCAGCACCAATTATTTTTCCAGGTTGTGAGTTAGCCATGAATTCGCTGGCGGTTTCTGGTGTGACTTCAATCAGGTCTTCTGGCAGCGCTCCAGCATTTTCATAAAGTTTTAATGTGGAACCAATATAGAAAGATGCCTTTATTTTTGAGAAATAAAATTTATCCATTTATTTATACTCCTACTGCGATATACCAGATTGCTTTATTTGGCAAAGTGGAACTAATGGAAATTTTTGTATTACCACTGTCAGCATAAAACATCCCATATGATGAGATAACTGATGGAGTACCCAGCGTGCTATTGAAATTCATCCCCGCAATAGCAAGCAGCCTTGTCGGGAAAGGAACGGGGAATGTCAAAGTTCCGGTATATTCTGGTGCAGTATATGAACCTGTTTGCAACATCATCCCATTGGGGAACGTAAACACCTGCGTGCGGCTATCAATGATAGTGTGCGTAAAGGATGCCATATCAGGTAACTGGTTTGCCGCCGTGCCCACACCCCGTTTCGCGGCTTCTCCTAATTGAAGGTTTGCGAGACCGTTTTTTGACGTTAATACAGGAGTCCATTTTGCTGATGGCGGCTGGCTACCAATATTTGCATTTTGTAAGGACTGATAAGATTCACCGTTATGTGTGCAGATCGAACCGATATGATATTCCTGTTCTGCATGCCACTCTGGAACCCCCATTTGGTGCTGATACGCAATGAACTGACTCATTGCATACATTGCCGCATTGAAGTCCTCAAGCGAGGGGTGTTCGGAAGCGCCAACAATGCCCCATCCGCGAAGGAAAGATGCCGTAATTTGCGAGGTCAGGTCATCCGCCTGATTTGTTCCACCAAACACGGTTCTTTCCATTCCCTGTGCATCAGAGGCAAAAGCCCGAACATCTCCCTGATATCGTACAATCTTAGACATGGATTTTCCTCGAAAAAAAACCGCCCTGGTAGGCGGTATTAAACTTGCTGGCGAATCCTCTGGCCGAAGGGTTTCGCGAGAAACCGAATGTCAGACCAGGAGTCACCTGATAAAAATAATCGTATCGAACGCCCGCAGGTTTCGGCAGCAGGCCAAGCTTCACAATCAGGCGTAACTCTTCAACTGATACCCGCGGCGAAACGTTCAAAGCAAGCGTCATGTCTTTTCTGTCGGTCACGTAAGCTTCGCCGTTGAAAGCCGTCTGTATAACATCCTGCAGGCTGACCCGATCGTCTGACGCTATCGTTGCACCTGCGGCGTTTCGCGCAATTTTGACCCGAAGGAACCTGCGATACTCATTGTCAGCCAGTTGATAGTCACCATATGCCGGCGAAAACTTGCTGTAGAAAGGTGCGCCGACATACGCCGCATTAGATTTACTGTCGAAGCCTGCGGTATTCAGATGTCCGTCAAACCCGAAAAATACACGGGCAATAACAGCAGGCACACTACGGTGAAGGCCGACTATCCGGCCAATGACATCAAGCCGGTATCCGGTAACCCGGTCGAGATCAAAGTTATCTGGGTTACGAATAAAATCGGCGATGATTTGCCAGTGCCTGAGCATGGCCTGTATCTCTGATCTTGCTTTTTTCTTTTCCCAATATTGTTTGATGAGCATTAGCGTGTAGCGGTTAATGATGTCGTCATTCACTGGACCACCTCGTTAACGTCTATATTTTCCACACTCAACGTGAACTTTCCCTGAAAGCCTGGCGATAACTCAGCATCGGTGTAATCTGCCCCATTACTGCTAATTTGCAGATTGGTCAGCACAAAATTTACCCGTCCTACCCCATACCCATTCTCATAAAATTCATTGGCATCCACAGACTCACCAATATGCATGGTGCGTGATGCAAGAGATTTTTTGAGAGTATCGATATCTATCGGTTCGCTTTGAATCTTCCGGCGGGCATTAAGCCTGATATGAAGCGGCTTATAGATGGGCCGATCAAACTGAAGTTCATGGGCTATCAGAAATGAAGTGCCGTCAGGCCGAATCAGGGTCTCGGTAAAACGTCCGGTTATGCTGCCTTTCGTTCCCGTTCCACCGCCTTTCTGTTTAACCATCACCTCCACAATTTCTGAAATCGCTCCCCCCTCAACGACCAGCCATATTGAATTGGCCGGGATACCCGTCGTCGGATTATCAATTTTTGTGTCGTTCTCTCCGATATTCAGATCAATTACACCTGTCAGTTGAGCAACTTTAGCGAAAACCGCCCCAGTGCTACCTGTTGCCGGGTTCTCAAGCGACCGGTTCCGGCGTTGCCTGAATTCTTCAGGCGTTTCCTCATCCCGACCGACCACAACCGCGGAATCAGAGATAATGCTCACAATCCCTGGTTCTGGTGTGAGTTGAGTGAAGGTGTCGTTCACAAGCCCAGTAACTTTCCCAAAGTTTTGAGCAAAAAAGGTGGCTGTTGTGACGCCCGCCGGAACGGTCACGTCCTGTCGGATAGCCCAGACCTGATTTGCCTGGTCCCGTATCTTGTACCCGCTATAGAGAAGCACCGGCCTGTCTGTTGTGACTTTAAGGTCACGCTGAGACCGGGAGCCGGGGCGAAGGAAAAGCCCGTGAAGTTTGGCGATAATCTGCTGCATATCACCAGTATTAAAATCGGGGTCCATTTGGGAATAAAGCCATTGCAGCGCGGCTTCAATATCTGCCCGAGCCTGAGCTTCGATTGCCACGCGTTGACCGTCGGGAGATTCCTGGTCTAAATCGATATCCTGACCATAAATTCCCTTATATCCGTCGCTCAGTTCCTGAAATAACTCCCGGAGAGTGCTTGTCTCAAGGCCGTTGTCGCTAAACTGTAGTGCCATTCTTCAACGCTCCGTTGACCGGGAAGGTGATCGTCTGCTGGTCATAGACGGTCTCAATGCTGAGTTCGATTTTTTGTGACCGGGTGGCCTTATTGACCTCCATCGCCAGAGCGGTAATGCGCATAACCCCATCCGTCGCCAGCGTCACGCGCTCTATCTCCCGCAGAATCTCCTGCTCGGTGTTTTTCTCTGATAACAGGTAAAACCAGTCGATGTTGTCATCCATGTTGAGAGGATTATCGTTTTTGAACGAGCGGATCCGGCATTTGGCTTTCTGCGCGATAGCAGCACCGCCAGTTATATAGTTTGCCTTCCCGCGCCCAAATCCCCAGTCGTCATTTTTATCAAGTGCTGAAACAATCATGAGATCTCCGTGACAATACCGTTGGTAACTGTGATTGTTTTCCCGTCATCGCTTCGAAATGAACCAGACACCCCAGACTTACCGCCTGTCTTTACCTGGGAATATTGAAGTACATTCAGAACATCGCATTCTTCCAGAGTCGTCTTACCATCTTTCTGGGTAATATTTCCTGTGAGGTTTAAATCACCCTCGTGGTCAGAATCCCCCTTCATCATCCTGTTCTTCTTAGGGATATTGATCGCGGTAGCCTGTGGGTTAACCCCACACAGAGCGAAGCCATCTGAATAATCGTGCATACGCATTTCAAGTGGTGAAACAAAGTCGCTACCCGCATACCAAGCGTCATAACAACGCTCAGAGATAAGGACGAGGCAATAGTCACCAGCCGCAATTGGTTCGGCGATATAACTATCACCGCCTTGCAAAATTACCGGGGGGACTTCAATGAACTCTGGGAGTTGCTTGCTGCTCCCTTTCACAACCCGATTGATAACGGGGACGCAACTGATTGTTTTGTCATTTACAGACGTTATTTTTGCGACAACAATGGTGTGAACATCGGCCAGAGCAAATTCAACACCCAGGCCGATAGTGTCGTGAAGTTCTTCGATCATAAATTAAGCCCATAAAAAACCGCCAGAGTGGGTTCAATGGATGGCTAGATAAATACTCATACTAATCGCCGTAGAGCGAACCTGCGCCAGCGTTTAATACTAAGGAGAGTCACTCATGGGATTCAAATTCAGACAGCGCATCAAAATTGCACCAGGCATTCATATAAACATAGGTAAAACAGGCATTACTAGCGCATCAATTGGTAAGGCTGGTGCGACCCTGAACGTTGGTAAAAAAGGGGTAAAGGCAACCGCAGGCATTCCCGGTACCGGTTTGTCTTACACGAGTGGAAACTTGCTCGCGGGTCAAAAGAACTCCACCGGTAAACACGCTGAGAACGTAGAGGAACAAGCACCTGAGCGGCTTGGTTTCTTTTCGGACTCAACGTTGTTAGAGGATGGTCAGGAAGATATTCAACCACCTCGCCCATTGGTCATGGTATTAACCCATAAGCAATTTAGAAAACTATCAACCGAGGAGAAAACGGCATTTAAAAATGCAGGTGGTAAGGTGAAGTTTTCAATAGGCGAGAAAATTTTTATTCTCACAGTCATTATTTTTGCTCTTGGCTGGCTTTCAGATCGTCACCCACCAGAAAAAACCAATTCCAGCGTAACGCAAGAAGTAAAATCTTCAGTTAACAACTGAGTAATTTCCGGCAGGCTGGCATACCACCTTCTGATACCAGGCTGCCCCGTTGTTCTGCCCGCTGGTTTCAATCTGGTATATCTTATAAACCCCGTTTAACGCGGGGTTCGTCACGCTTTCAACAGCGCAAAGCCCACCGATCACCAGCATAGGATTCAGTTTCGTATCGAATACGATCTGCCCTTTCGAGGATTTGGCTAAGGTACTCGAGTCAGTATCTTTTTTGCCTGCCGGATCCGTATCAGGCTCATTGGTTGGCATCTTGGCTTTCTTCCCCCCGTCATCCTGTGCGCTAATCTTCGTTGCCTGAGGCGTATTTAGCAGACCGCTACGCGCATTCACGACTGGAATGTTACCCGATGTAACCTCATTAGCCTTGAGGATGTGGACGCGCTCATCTTTGATGAAAAATGACTCGTCGGACGCAAGGGTATCGGTAAGAATTTTACTGGAGCTACCTACCAGAACCTTCGGCCTGATGAGTGCTTGTTGCTTCGTCACAGAGCCTTTTTTCGTGTTTGGCATATCCTGCAAGACAGAATCGACGACCTGATCTTTCCCGCGTACCGTGCGCGATGTGAAAGCGTTGATATAGTCGTGGCCACCGTCTTCACATTCCAGGCTGACGATGTGGATCGCCCCCTCACGCTTTACTGCTCCGCTTTTAACCGAACCCTGAAATACCTGGCGCAGCTTGCCGTCGTAACCAACCTCGAGTCGAACGGGGATATACTTCTCTTCATCTTCGGACTTGAGCAATTGCAGACGCGTGGAAGGCTTTAGCCCGTTGATGGACACACTCAGCTTGCCGAGTGACTTCTTGTCCACAGTTTCCAGCGCCTTGAATGACACGGTGATCGGTGGCTCGATAATCACTGCTTGATTGCCGATCCCCACCGTCAGCCGATAATCACGGTAAAAAGTATCCATCACGGCACGTCTCCCCCGCGAATATCAATCATCTCTTCCGGCGTGACCAGATACATTTCGATGCGACCACTGGCGAAGTCGTCAGCCCGATATGGGTCAATGCCGGAATTGTCAGCGCAAAGTAACACAACGTCGAAAGGCCAGTTCTTGTGCCGAAAATGTAGCGTCCCGAGGGACAGCTTCACGCCGTCGATGTAATCACCGTTGTACTCCACGCGCATTTTCCACATTTCAACCGTAGGCAGATAACGAATAGTGACCACAGCCTCACCACGGTCAAAAATCAGAACATGCCGCTGGATAGGTTCGTCAGTGATGTTGGTTATCGGATCCATACGTTGCTCTCATTAGAATAAAGATTTCGCCGCCCCTTTTAACGAGGTCATGACTGATTTTGACTGGCTGGTCCCGTTACTTTTTTTAGAATTATCAGCGGGCGTCTGCGCCCCCTTATTAGCAACGCCCGCCGTTTTTGATTTAGCAGCTGCCGAGGGGGATTTGAAGTGCTGCTCAATCGGTGCGGTAGTCAGTTGCGTGAAGGTGATTTTTGTAAAACTGGCTTCAAACTTAGTTTCCATCGTTTGATTGTCGGTACTGATGGTCAGGCCGCTTAACGCCATATTTTCATGGGTGCGATAATCCACCTCCACGGAAATAAGCTGCTTGCCGTAGTACACCCCCTCAATGAAGTCGAGAAATTGCTCGCGTATACCTTTAGCGCCACCAGTAGACGGGTTGCCCACCAGCCCAAACAGGTCGGCTCCTTTATCAGCCAGGCGTTTTGCCTTTAAGATGGCCTGCTCTGCGCGGTCGGCAATCTCATTCATTTTTTGCAACTGCTGCTGCGTCTTTGCGGGGATGTACTCCAGCACCTCACCATACTTCGAATAATCTGGCATCAGGCTAAAAGAAGAGTTTGGTTTCGCATCGACAAAAATATCAGCAACAACACCGCTGATTTTTATCGTCAGCGGGCCATTGATAATGTCGTCTGACGCGTTACTGCCATCCTCCAGCACGTCTACAGGAACCTGAGACGGGTATTCAGTAGCATCGCTCACTCGGGCAAACATTGAGAACCCGCCGATCCCTACCTTTTTAACAGTATCTTTGCCAGAAGATTGCGCCTGCATGAGGCCGTCTAGAATCCCCATTACCGACCTCCTCTGCCACTCAACCGGTTGGCATCCTTCATGTTTTGTTGCAGGCTATCTGCCGCAGTATTCCCGGCGACAACCGGATCGGATGTGTTGATGTGAATCGTGTTCTGCTGGCTGACGCTTGAATTGCTTGTCACGCCACCACCACCGAGTCCCACCGCAGCATTCATGCCGTAAGGAATACCACCAGGACTCATGCCGCCGTTACCGCCGCCGGTTACTCCCTGCTGCTGTTCATCCTCACCGACCCCGAAGAATGACTTTGTCGCATTCCAGGCATTTGAAGCAGCGTTGCTGATAATATTGCTGATGTATTCCCCCAGCCCAGCAAAGATGTTTTTCGCCCAGTCAATAAAAGCCGTGAATGGTTTTTTCATCAGTTCGACGCCGTTATCGAAGATTTTTACCACATCCCCCCATGCACCTTCAAAATCGCCAGCGACTAACTTCCATAGTGCTGAGAACATCAGCTTCGTGTTTTCGATGGCAGTAGTGAATACATCAACGACAAACGCGCCGGCATCGCCAAACACGTATTTAATCGCATCACCAACGACACCAAATGCACCAGTGATAAACGCTATAAGAGAATCAAAGATATTCTGCGCATCCTTCATCGCACCCTGAAAATCACCCGTAAACGCACCTGTGATGAGATGCCACACCATCCTGAACATGGAGGCAATCGCATCAGCAAGCGGTTTAAACACGCCAATAGCGTAGTTTATGAAAGCCATGAGCGACGCTTTCGCCTCTTTCAGTGCGGGAACAATATCTATTCCCCAGTTATCTTTGAAGAAATCAGCAATAACGCTTTGGCCACCTTCCATAGCCGTCAGCAAATCATCGATAACAAGAACGACAGCGATAATGGCGGCAGTGATCAGTACGACAGGAGAGAATATGGTTGCCAGCACCGCTCTAAGTCCTATAGCAGCAATTTTCCAGGCTACAAATCCGGTGGTAATAAGACCAATAATCGGCAGGAAGCGACGGATCATACCCATAACGGAGAAGATAATTTCCCCAAGATGGGCCAGCCCGTTTTTGATGAGATCCTTATTAGCAATGAGAATGTCCGTAAACCCATCCACCAGGTCTTTCAGTACCGGCACAAATCCGACGGCAACCTGAAATTTGATACCATCAAAGCCTTTCCCCAGCGTTGTCAGAGAATCGTTGTAGGCTGCAAACTGATCGGCCTGGTCTTGCGTGACAACACCAAGCGCCTCGGCCTTGTTCTGCAACGAAGATATTTCTTCGCCCGTCATGGATAGCAACTGCACCATGGAACGGTCGATACCCATCTTATCCAGAACAGAAAACTTCTCTGCCTGGCTCATGCCGTGCAGTTTGTCGGCCAGTTCACGAAATATCACATCGGAGTTTTTTACCTGCCCGTTCATATCCTTGAACTGAAGGCCCAGCCTTTCCGCAACGTCTTTCGCCTCCCCCTCACCGGTGGAAACGAACTCCCCCACTCTTTTTGTCATCTCACCTAGCGAAGCCTGCAACGCATCAACACTTGAGCCATTTACAGACGCCGCGTAACCCAGTGACTGAACGGTCTCGATCGCCACCCCCGTTTCCCGGGAGAACTGGACCAGCGGATCAATAGACTGACTGACAGACGTCACCCAGCCAGCAACCCCCGCAGCCGAACCGGCGATAGCGGCTCCAAGCCCGGCAAGCAAACCAATAGATGCTTTCAGATTTGCATTGAAGGTTTCCTGCGGCGCCAGATTACCGATAAAACCGAATTTGGTAATAAGCTCGTTAACTATCGCCATTCCGCGCCTTCTCCATCTCGTAGTGTTGAATGTCTGCGCTGATATTCTCGAACTCAAGCATGTCAAACAGCTCTGGTGTGTCTAATTTAACAAGTTCGTGATAGGGGCCGTATCCGGCCTTTGATAGCGCGGTAATGACTCCAACTTATTGATAGTGTTTTATGTTCAGATAATGCCCGATGACTTTGTCATGCAGCTCCACCGATTTTGAGAACGACAGCGACTTCCGTCCCAGCCGTGCCAGGTGCTGCCTCAGATTCAGGTTATGCCGCTCAATTCGCTGCGTATATCGCTTGCTGATTACGTGCAGCTTTCCCTTCAGGCGGGATTCATACAGCGGCCAGCCATCCGTCATCCATATCACCACGTCAAAGGGTGACAGCAGGCTCATAAGACGCCCCAGCGTCGCCATAGTGCGTTCACCGAATACGTGCGCAACAACCGTCTTCCGGAGCCTGTCATACGCGTAAAACAGCCAGCGCTGGCGCGATTTAGCCCCGACGTATCCCCACTGTTCGTCCATTTCCGCGCAGACGATGACGTCACTGCCCGGCTGTATGCGCGAGGTTACCGACTGCGGCCTGAGTTTTTTAAGTG
>ERZ791605.821-NODE-821-length-18523-cov-2.436864_pt1 | contig 18523 bp, 10 predicted proteins | sample MGYA00509965_ERZ791605 | MGnify/ENA primary metagenome ERZ791605 (study PRJEB30046, sample SAMN00791923) | human gut metagenome | study: EMG produced TPA metagenomics assembly of the A metagenome-wide association study of gut microbiota in type 2... | reverse complement strand
AGGGCACTTTCGGTCTGTTTCACCGATGCCGCCATTTCCTTATTATATTGCAGCGCCATTTCCCGGCACTGCTGCAAGCTCAACGTCTCCTGTGCGAAAAGAGACGACGGGCAGAGAATAGACAACAGGATAATAGATATTTTCTTCATCAGTCTACATGTTTAATATGAAAGAATAATGCGTATAGGACAGGAATAAAAACGAGTGTGATCACCGTTCCGAACAGCAGGCCGCCCATAATGGATGCAGCAAGCGAACCGAACATGGCGTCGGTCAGCAACGGGATCATCCCTAAGATCGTGGTCAAGGCCGCCATCATCACCGGCCGCAGACGGCTCTGGGCACTGTCGATCAAGGCGGTGACCGGCTCCGTCCCCTGCCCGATCTGCAAAGTGATCTCGTCCATCAGCACGATACCGTTCTTTATGATCATTCCTATCAACCCCAATGTCCCGACAATGGCGACAAAGTTGAACGTCTTGCCGGTCACCAACATCGTCATCACCACTCCGACAAATACCATCGGGATACTGCAGAAGATGATAGCTGGCTTGCGGTAATCCTTGAACAGCATGATCAAGATCGCGATCATCAGGATAATGGCCAGCGGAAAATTCTTGAACAGATACTTCATGGACTGGTCGCTGGCGTTCTTCTCACCCTGCCATTGCAGCGAATAGCCTGCGGGGAGTTCGATCTGCTCCAACTTTTCCGCGACTGCCAATCGTGCTTTTTCCGTCTCGATACCCGGCACGGGAGAGCATTGCACGCGCTGGCTGCGTTGTCCGTTGTAGCGAGGAACAACCGGGTCCTCCCATCGCACGTCAATTCCCTTGCTGATCTGTTTCAACGGCGTGCTGCCCATCAGGCTTTCGATCAGTTCTTCCTTCGATAGTGTCCCGGCTTTCAGTTTCACCATGTTTTCTTCGTTCAGCAGGCCGTTCAGCGAAGGGAGCGTCGAAAAGACCTGCGTGTTTCCTAAATCCTCGATCGGCCGTCCCTGCCCGTCCAGGCATTTCAGGTAAATATTGTTTTTATGGATGCCTTCGTAGAAAGAACCGATAGGTATACCGCCTGTAGCTGTCAGTAACGAAAGGCTCACGTCGCTGCGGCTCAATCCCAACGCACGGGCGGCCGGTTGGTCGTACTCGATTGTCAGGACCGGAACCTGCGGTTCCCAGTCGGTCGTGATCAGGCAGACTTCCGGCGTATTCTCCATAATATGTCGTGCACTGTCCGCCAAACGATGCAGGACGGCAGGATCAGGTCCTAAGAATTGGGCCTCGATGGGATATTTTTTAAACATCAGGTTATAACGTTTCAACTTGACGTAAGCATCCGGATACTGCCGTGTCAGGTACTCTTGTATCTCGTCGATATTTTCGACTAGCTCGTCGGGAGATGTAAAGTCAATGATCAACTCCCCATAGGCCAGCGAAGGATTGGCAATGCTTCGCACCAGGTTGTAACGTCCCGGCGTCCCACCGATGGAAGCTGTCACGTTCGTGATCTCCTTCCGGGTTTTCAGATAAGCTTCTATCTCTTTCAGGTCATTCGCCACACGGGTAGAATTATTGCCCTCCGGAAGTTTGTATTCCATATACAACTGATCGTACACCATATCGGGGAAGAATCCCTGGCGCAGGAACCGATAGCTATAGGCGGACAAGAGCAACAAAGCGACCATCGTCAGCGTAAAGCCAAGGCGGTGCGACAAACCGAAACGCAAAGCAGCCCGCAAGATGGCATATATCTTACCTTTATATACACGCTTGCCGGAATTATCGTTTTCCACCGCCGGATGTAACCGCCTGTTTGCCATCAAGGGAACGTGGAGCAATGCCAACACCCAGCTCAGCAACAGTGAAACGGCCAGTACGATAAACAGGTCACGCGTATAAACGCCTGCCGTATCCGGCGACATATAAATCGGCAGAAAGGCTATGATAGCGATCAACGTCGCTCCCAACAACGGCATCGCCGTCTGCCGTCCGATAGCGGTCATCGCCTCCATCCTATCTTTCCCGGCTTTCAAGTCCACCAATATGCCGTCGATAATCACAATAGCATTGTCTACCAGCATCCCCATCGCCAGCACGAAAGCCGCCAGAGAGACACGCTGCATCGTTCCCCCGGCGAATTGCAGGAAAAGAAATGATCCGAAAACAGTCACCACCAAACTGATGCCGATAATCAGGCCACTCTTGAACCCCATCGCCAGCATCAGGATAAACACGACGATGACGACGGATTCGATCAGGTTGATGACGAACGTTCCCAGCGAATCCCCCACACGCTCGGGCTGATAGAATATTTTATGGCAATCTACTCCGGCCGGCAGACGGTTATCTTTCAACTCCGCCAGCTTCGCTTCCACGGCTTTGCCGACCTTCACGATATCCGAACCGCTCGAAGCAGCTACCAAAATGCCGATAGAGCGCTCCTGATTATAGAACATCTCGTTACGGGTTGGATCTTCATACCCCTTTTCGATCAAGGCTATGTCGCGCAGACGCAATTGGTCGTCGTCATGGCCCTGGATAAACATCTTGCCGATGTCGTCCACCGTTTTGAAACGATCGTTCACCGTCACTCGGATGCGGTTGTCCCCGTTATCATAGTAACCACTATAGGTTGTCTCGTTTTGTCCGTTCAAGGTAGCCAGGACTTCGGCCGGTTTCACGCCAAGGTTGGCCATGCGGTCCTGCAACAGGGAGATATTGATACATTCGGAACGTTCCCCATATATATCCACCCGGTCCACTCCTTCTATTTCGACTACTTCCCGCTTGATCAGTTCGGCATAATCAGCCATCTCCCGATCGGACAGGCCATCGCCCGTCAATGCGTAGAACATGCCGAACACCTTGCCGAAATCGTCTTGTACGATCGGTGTATTAGCTCCGGAAGGAAGTAAGGCGGAGGCATCGTTGACTTTCCGCCTGAGAAGGTCCCAATGTTGCTCCACGTCATCGTCCTTGACGGTGGTCAACAATTCGACCTGAATCAAGGACAGATCATTGAACGAATAGCTTTCGACATTATCGACATTGTCCATCTTACGGATACTTTTCTCGAGCACATCCGTCACTTCCAACTCTACCTGATGGGCCGATGCACCCGGATAGGTAGTTGCCACCATTGCCAGCTTTACCTTGATCTCCGGATCTTCCAGCTTACTCATTTGATAGCAGGCCAAAGCTCCGCCCGCCAACAAAACCGCAACCAGAAAATAGACCAGGTTCCGGTTCTGAAATCCCCATTTGCTTATATCCATCACAACAATCCTCCTACATTCGTTTTAGAACCGGTGGCCAAAGGCCGGACATTTTCTCCATCCTCAATATGATGCACACCGGAAGCGACCACGGTTTCACCCGCTTGTAGCGCATCGGAGACTACCATCGCACGTCCGTCGGACAACAGGCGCAGAACCGCTACTTCGCGGCGATGGACTTTCCCCACAGACGGATCATAAACAAACACGTACGTTTTACCATCCTTTTGCAGAAGTGCCCCGCTCGGTACGAAAACAGGCTGTGAATCAATCTCATTGCAGTAGATCGTGACCATCGTATTCATTCCCGGTGAAGGGAGAGGTAACTTACCCGGAACCATTTGCAGGCGCATCGTGTACAGTTGGTTCGCATTGGCTTTCGGAGTGACGCTGATCAATTTCAAAGGATAGTTTTCTCCCGGATAGAGGTCGAACGTGCAGTGGTAGCCATCAAACCGGTCTCGCCGGATATAGTCGGCTGCCGGAAGATTGATTTCCACTTCCGGAATACCGGCGCTGACCATCGAGATCACGGGCATACCTGCTCCGACCGTTTCATGTGCATCGAACAGCTTTTTCTGTATGAAGCCACTGAATGGAGCATACAGCCGAGTATATTCCAACTGGTCTTTATGATGCTGATATTTTGCAGTGATCTGTTTCAGGCCGTACACGGCTTTATCGTTGGCATTAGGCGTGGTCCCGTTTTCTTTATAAAGAGCCATGACACGTTCGGCTTCCGCCTTGATCTGCTTGTATTCGGCCTCCGTAGCATCCAGTTGCACCCGATAATCTGCCGGATCCAATTCGGCCAGCAGTTGTCCTTCTCTCACGCGGGCGCCGTCTTCCACATATATTTTACGGATTGTCCCGCTCACACGGAAAGCCAGGCTGATATCCTGCGCAGCTTTCACTTTTCCAGGGAACTGGAGGGCAGTCTGACTGCTGGCGGAAACGGCCGTATCGATCTTGACTGTCTGAGTATCCTTTGTCCCCTTCTCCGAACGGGCACAAGACATAAATAGAATCAAGGATATACCTGCTAAAATGAAATAAATTCGTTTCATAATTTAAGTGTATTTATTTAAAGGCAAAATTATTCCGACAGAGCAACCTCGGAAAGGTCAATATGAATAATAAATTGTTCCATTTGTATATTTCCAACAAAAAGAAGATATAAATATTCTGCGATTTGTATTTTCTTTGCCGAAAAGTCTTAATTCGATAAAAAAATGTCCAACCAACAACTTCCTTTTTGCTTCACATTGCTTTCCTGTAGCTCCTCTCCTGCATTCCGGAACGGCCAAATCATTTCGACGCTTAACAAATGCGGTCTTTTCCTTTGCCATCACGGGGAGATCGAAATCTCACTGGAAAACAAACCTTATCTGATCAGACATGGTGACATTTACATCTACCAACCGTCCACATTGGTACGCCTTCTACACAAGAGCGAAGATGCGGAAGGAACGATTATCGAAGTCGATTTGGATTATGTCATTCCGATTGCCAATAAAGTGATAAATGCTGAAAATCTGCTTTTCATGCGGAAACATCCGTGCGTTTCGTTGTCCGAAGAGCAATATGTCCACATAACAAACCTGCTTGAAAATATAGAGAACCGGATCAAAAGTGAGAATAAAGCCGAAATGAACATGCAACGACAACATCTGATGCAGGAACTGATCAAGTCGATGGGACAAACATTCTGTTACGAAATATTAAATGCCTATTTTACCAACCTGCCGCTACAACCGTTGCCACAGGACAAAAAAGACCTGATCTTCCAAAATTTCATGTTGTCCCTTTTCCGCTCCTACCGCAAGGAACGCAATGTCAACTATTACGCAAAGAAACAACATATTTCTCCCCGTTACTTCTCAAGCATCATCAAGGAAAAATCAGGTAGCAGTGCTTCCTACTGGATTGTACAGATGGTCATTACAGAAGCGAAACAGCTACTTGAAAGTTCGAACCTGAGCATAAAAGAGGTTGCCGCACAACTTAATTTCCCCACTCAGTCCTTTTTTGGGAAATACTTCAAACAATATGTCGGAATGTCACCTAAAGAATACCGTAAGTTGCTTTTGGCTTAACTCATCATGGCTATTTCAAAAACAGTTAATACATGATCCTTCACATACCAATGTTCACAATTCTGTAATTTATTCCTTACGTTTTTCATAACTCTTGCTCGACACAATATCTCTATGCGAAAAGAAAAAATCAGACAATCCGCCGTGATAATTGTCAAAACCCATAAAAGAAAGTATGTCGTCATACATTTGAAGGCAAAAAAGCCAGTTTTAGTATAGTTGTCCCACTGCTCCACAAGAACTATAGAATATTTTATGTACTTTTGTCTCAGAATATAAAAAACTAAATAATTCAAATTAATCAACCAACATGAAACGCTTAATGGCTAATCGTAAACAGAAAAAAGCGATCCTGATCGCTCTTGCTGCGCCATTGATGTTTTCTCCTGCCCTTTTAATGGCTGTGACCGGAACCTCCGAGCCTGTAGTAGCTATCGCCCGGCAGGCGCAAACGATCGTCAGTGTGCAGCGGATCAACCCGACTACGGTCGATGTTGTGTTCTCCAACAATCAACGGATGACATTCGATTTCTATGGAGATAATATTTTCCGTATGTTCCAGGACAACAACGGTGGTATCCTTCGTGATCCGGAGGCAAAACCAGAGGCCCGGATTCTCGTAGATACCCCCCGTCGCCCAGTTTCCAAACTGGACATTCAAGACGATAATGGGCAAGTGACCATCACGACCGGAAAAGTCAGACTCCAGTTGGACAAATCGACCGCCCTGCTGAAAGTCACCAATCTCACCACAAACAAAATCGTTTTCGAAGAGACGAAACCCGTGGTTTACGAAAAAGGGAAAACGATCCTAACGCTGAAAGAGAACCCTGATGAATATTTCTACGGCGGCGGTGTGCAGAACGGACGCTTTTCACATAAGGGAAAAGCTATAGCCATCGAAAACCAGAACAGCTGGACCGATGGCGGCGTGGCTTCTCCCACTCCTTTTTATTGGTCCACAAACGGCTATGGCTTTATGTGGTACACTTTCAAACAGGGGAAATATGATTTCGGCGCCACAGAAAAGAATACGGTAAAACTATCCCACGATACAGACTATCTGGATGTCTTCTATATGATCAATGATAGCCCGGTCGCCCTACTGAACGACTTTTACCAACTGACCGGTAACCCAATACTGCTGCCCAAGTTCGGATTCTATCAGGGACACTTGAACGCTTACAACCGCGACTATTGGGTAGAAGACGAAAAGGGTATCCTTTTCGAAGACGGCAAGCGCTACAAGGAAAGCCAAAAAGATAATGGAGGTATCAAGGAATCGCTGAACGGAGAAAAGAACAACTACCAGTTCTCCGCTCGCGCCGTGATCGACCGCTACAAGAACCACGATATGCCGTTAGGTTGGTTGCTGCCGAACGACGGTTACGGAGCCGGATACGGACAGACGGAAACATTGGACGGTAATATCCAAAACTTAAAGAGCCTCACCGATTACGCTCATAAGAACGGTGTCGAAATCGGTCTTTGGACACAATCCGACCTGCATCCGAAAGACAGCATCAGTGCCTTGCTGCAACGCGACATTGTAAAGGAGGTACGAGATGCCGGTGTACGAGTCCTGAAAACAGACGTGGCATGGGTCGGTTGGGGCTACTCGTTCGGTCTGAACGGTGTGGCTGATGTCGGACATATCATGCCGTATTACGGAAACGACGCACGTCCGTTCATTATCTCTCTCGACGGTTGGGCCGGCACGCAGCGTTATGCCGGAGTCTGGTCGGGCGACCAGACAGGCGGACAATGGGAATATATCCGTTTCCACATCCCGACTTATATCGGCTCCGGGCTTTCCGGACAACCGAACATCACATCCGACATGGACGGTATTTTCGGTGGCAAGAACCTCGTGATGAATACCCGCGACTTCCAGTGGAAGACCTGGACGCCGATGGAGCTGAACATGGACGGCTGGGGATCGAATGAGAAATATCCGCATGCCTTAGGCGAACCGGCAACTTCCATCAACCGCTGGTACCTGAAAATGAAATCCTGCCTGATGCCGTATGCTTACAGCATTGCCCGCGAAGCGGTAGACGGCAAGCCGATGATTCGCGCCATGTTCCTTGAAGATCCGAATCCTTACACCTTTGGTAAAGCTACACAATACCAGTTCATGTACGGGCCGTACTTCCTCATCGCGCCGATCTACCAAGAGACGCAAATGGATGACAAGGGAAATGACATCCGTGATGGTATCTACCTGCCTGAAGGCGAATGGTTCGACTATTTCACCGGTGAGAAATATACCGGCGGCTGCGTGGTCAACAACTTCGCTTCCCCACTTTGGAAACTTCCGGTATTCGTAAAAGCCGGTGCGATCATCCCGATGACGAATCCGAACAATAACGTAGGGGAAATCGACAAGAATTTGCGCATATATGAACTTTACCCGTCCGGATATAGCGAGTTCGTCGAATATGACGATGATGGTATAACGCAGGCTTATCTGAACGGCAAAGGGACAACCACACGGATCGAAATCAAGAACAATGACCCCTCAAAAGTCTCAATCACTATCCATCCGACAACAGGCGATTTTGACGGTTTCGTGAAAGACAAGGCAACCGAACTGCGTATCAATCTCTCGGAAATGCCGAAGAAGATCACCGCTAAAGTCGGTTCCTCCAAAGTGAAACTGGTAGCCGCCCGTTCGATGAACGAATACCAGAACGGCACGAATGTCTATTTCTACGATGTTGCCCCAAACCTGAACAAATTCGCCACCAAAGGAAGCGAATTCGAAAAGGTAACGATCACCAAGAACCCGCAACTGTTGGTCAAACTGGCTCCGACAGATATCATCATGAACGAAACGGTCGTCACCATCGACGGATACCAATTCGATATGCCCGATACCCACCGCATTTCTACCGGATCGCTGACTGCTCCGGTTGCACAGGTGACAGACGGAAACACAGAAGCTTACACCTTAAAACCGACTTGGGATAAAGTTTCCGGCGCCGACTTCTACGAAATAGAATTTAACGGCATGCTCTATACACAGATCAAGAACACCGAACTGCTGTTCGACAACCTCTCAGCCGAAACAGACTATTCGTTCAAAATCCGTTCCGTCAACAAGGACGGTCATTCAGACTGGTCTACTTTCTCCGTCAAGACAAAATCCAACCCGCTCGAATTCGCCATCAAAGGTATCCGCGGAGAAGTGACAGCCGAAGAACAGGAAGGCTTTGAAATCTTCCGGCTGTTCGACTTTGCTGAATTGGGCGATATGTTCCATACGAAATACCGTAAGAACGCAATGCCGTTCGACATGATCATCGACTTACGCACCATCAACCAACTGGATAAGTTCCATTATCTGTCCCGCCAAGATGGAGGCAACGGTACGATCCTCGCCGGCAACGTGGCCTACAGCATGGATAAGGAAAACTGGACGGCAGTCGACTCGTTCCGCTGGGAACGCAATGGTGACGTGAAAATATTCACTTTCAAGAACCAGCCGAAAGCCCGCTACATCAAGTTGCATATTACGGAAGGTGTCGGAAACTACGCTTCCGGCCGCGAATTGTATGTATTCAAGGTTCCGGGCACGGAAAGCTATCTGCCAGGTGACATCAATAACGACAAAAAAATCGACACAAACGACTTGACCTCGTACATGAACTACACAGGGCTGCGCCGTGGTGACAGCGATTTCGATTATGTCAGCGCAGGTGATATTAACCGGAACGGTCTGATCGATGCTTACGACATATCGGTCGTGGCAACCCAATTGGAGGACGGCATCGAGAATCCAGGTACGGACCGTGTAGCCGGAACGATCTTCCTTTCCACTCCGAAACAGACGTACAACGCCGGCGAAACAGTCGAAATCACCGTCAAAGGTGACAGTGTCAAAGCTGTCAACGCTTTGAGTTTCGCATTGCCTTACGACCAACAGGATTATGACTTTGTCGGCATCGAACCGGCAAACCTCGGTACGATGGAAAACCTGACATACGACCGCCTGCATACCAGCGGTCAAAAGGCGCTCTATCCTACTTTCGTCAATCTCGGAGACAAACAAGTGCTCGAAGGTTCTGAAGATCTCTTCACCATCAAGCTGAAAGCGAAACGCAAAGTTACATTCAACCTGAAAGCTGTCGACGGCATCCTGGTTGATAAGAATCTGAATATGCAGAAGTTCTGAACAATGAATTTCTGATCTAAACGAAAGCAGAAAGGCTTCGCCTACCGGACCATTCCGGGGTGAAGCCTTTTTCATTAAGATTATGAATGTTTTCTGCCCCACAGATGTTATCTTTGCAGAAAAAGCGATAGAATCATCGCATGACAAAGCAAACAAATACATTATGTACTCAGATAAAAAAAACATCCTGCAGCTCGTAGCTCTGCTCATCGAGCATAACATCAAGAAAATCGTTTTGTGTCCCGGCAGCCGCAATTCACCTATTGTACATACGATTGCCAATCACCCGTTCTTCTCCTGCTATCCGGTGACAGACGAACGGAGTGCGGCATTCTTCGCGATCGGGCTGGCATTACATGGCGGTAGTCCGGCTGCTGTCTGCTGCACATCGGGCAGTGCATTACTTAATATTCATCCTGCCGTATCGGAAGCCTTCTATCAGCAAGTGCCATTGGTCGTGATCTCAGCAGACCGTCCCGGGGCCTGGATTGGACAAATGGACGGGCAAACGTTTCCTCAACCGGGTGTTTTCGGTTCGCAGGCTAAAAAATCCGTCAACCTGCCAGAGATACATACCGATGAAGACGAATGGTATTGCAATCGTCTTATCAACGAAGCTCTGCTCGAACTGAACCATCATGGGAAAGGACCGGTGCATATCAACGTACCAATCTCGGAACCGTTGTTCCGCTTCACTACGGAGGAATTGCCCAAGGTACGCGTCATCACCCGCTACCAAGGATTAAATGTCTACGACCGTGAATATACAGGGTTGATCGAGCGGCTGAACAACTACAACCGTCGCATGATCGTCGCCGGTCAGATGAACCTGATCTATCTTTTTGAAAAGAAATATTCCAAACTGCTATACAAGCATTTTGCCTGGCTTACCGAGCACACAGGTAACAAGACCATTCCCGGCATCCCGGTAAAGAATTTCGACGCCGCCCTTTACGCCCTGCCAGAAGAAAAATTAGAGAAGATGGTTCCTGACCTGCTGATCACATACGGTGGACATATCGTGTCGAAACGCCTCAAACAATTTCTCCGCAAGCATCCGCCACGCGAACATTGGCATGTTTCGCTTAGCGGAGAAGTAACAGACCTTTACGGTTCCCTGACAACCGTTATCGAGATGGACCCGTTCGAATTTCTCGAAAAAATCGCTTACCTGCTGGAAAACCGGACAACGGAGTTTCCACGCATCTGGGAAAACAACACCCGCGACCTGCCACAACCGGAATTCAGCTATTCGGAAATGGCTGCTATCGGAACATTGATCAAGTCGCTTCCAACACCTGCGGCCTTGCATTTAGGCAACAGTTCAGCCGTACGTTACGCCCAGTTATACACACTCCCAGAAGATGTCGAAGTCTGCTGCAACAGGGGGACGAGTGGCATAGAAGGATCGCTTTCGACTGCCATCGGTTATTCCGTTTGTTCAGACAAACTGAATTTTGTAGTGATCGGCGATTTGAGTTTCTTTTATGATATGAACGCACTTTGGAACAGCAACTTCGGCTGTAACCTACGTATCCTGCTGCTCAATAACGGAGGAGGTGAAATATTCCAAGCACTTCCCGGACTGAAAATGGAAGATAAAACACGCCGTTTCGTGACAGCTACACACAAAACTTCTGCCAAAGGATGGGCCAAAGAAAGAGGATTTTCTTACCTTCCCGTCCATAACGATGAAGAACTGACGAGTGCAATGGCTGTTTTCACCCAGTCCGCCCCCCACAACCAACCAATGTTGATGGAGGTATTCACGGATGCGTCTGAAGATGTACGGCTACTCAAAGAGTATTACCACCAACTAAAAAAATAATATGCCATGAAAAAAATTCTTTTATCGATTTGTAGCCTCACTCTGCTTTTGAATTGCCAACATAAAGCAAAAGAAACTTTGCAGGAAGACAACCGACCGGCCTATTCAGACACCGTCTGTTTCCGGCTGGTAACTCCCGAAGAAGCTCAAAAGCTGATGCTCACAGAAGACAGCTATATCCTCAACCGAAGCTCATTCGACATCGTTTCCCGACTGCAAAATCCCAAAGGGACGAAAGAAGAACTTGTAGCCATGTCCATACAAGAATTACGAGAATGGACGGATGAAGAAAAAGAAAAAATACAACACTTGACGGAAACGATCAACAATACGATCCGTCGGGAACAGTTCAAATTGCCACTGCCCAAAGAAATCGTGTTAGTCAAATCAACCCTGAACGACGAAGGTGGAGCCGGCGGCTACACCCGCAGCAATTGGATTGCGCTTACGGATCGTTTGTTTACACATCTGCCAGCCGATTTCCACCAGAAATTGCTGCTGCACGAAACCTTCCATATATTAACACGCAATAGCTTGGATTTTAAGAAAAAAATGTACAAGACGATCGGATTCACGGTAACAGATGAGGAACTCGACTATCCGAAAGATCTGTGGGACATGCACATCTCGAATCCCGATGTGGGACGTTACGACAGTTACGCGACTTTCACCGTTGAAGGGAAACCGGAAAAATGCACAATGGTTCTTTATGCAGATAGACCATACACAACAGGCCCTTTTTTCCAATACATGAAAATCGGGTTCGTTCCATATGACGAAAAGATGAGGCCCAAACAAGAAAACGGGAAAACCATCGTCTATCCGATGGAAAAGATTAGCGATTTTAAAGAGAAAATCGGCGAAAACACGCAATACCTCATTCATCCAGAAGAAATCTTAGCTGAAAACTTCGTCCTCGCTTTCACCGACCAGCAATCCATCCCGACGCCGGATCTGAAAGAGAAGATACGAAAGATATTAAAAAGTAACTTATAATTCAACAATCATAAATTTACCTTATGGAAACAAAAAGAGAATGGACAACCATCAAAGAATATGAAGAAATCCTGTTTGATTTCTATAACGGAATTGCCCGCATCACTATCAACCGCGAACGCTATCGCAACGCTTTCACACCGACTACAACAACAGAAATGAGCGATGCTCTCTATATCTGCCGTGAACGACCGGATATCAATGTTGTCGTGCTGACAGGAGCCGGAGACACGGCTTTCTGTGCTGGAGGTGATATGCATGTGAAAGGTCACGGCGGCTACATCGGTAAAGATGGTGTGGCACGGTTAAATGTACTCGATGTACAAAAGCAAATCCGCTCGATTCCAAAACCGGTGATCGCTGCCGTAAACGGTTTTGCAATCGGTGGCGGGCATGTGTTGCATGTGGTCTGCGACCTGACGATTGCTTCTGAAAACGCAATATTCGGACAGACGGGTCCTCGTGTGGGGAGTTTCGACGCAGGTTTCGGTTCTTCCTATTTAGCTCGCATCGTCGGCCAAAAGAAAGCACGTGAAATTTGGTTTCTTTGCCGCAAATACAATGCACAGGAAGCACTCGACATGGGTCTCGTGAACAAGGTCGTACCTTTGGATAAGCTTGAAGACGAATATGTCGGATGGGCCGAAGAAATGATGTTGCTCAGCCCGCTTGCCCTCCGTATGATCAAGGCAGGCCTCAACGCCGAGCTAGACGGTCAAGCCGGAATCCAAGAGTTGGCTGGCGATGCCACCATGCTCTACTACATGACCGACGAAGCCCAGGAAGGTGGCAAAGCTTTCCTTGAAAAACGCCGCCCCCGTTTCGAAGATTATCCAAAATTTCCATAATCCAAAGTCACAATGGCTATGCACTATCACATAGAGATCCGCCCTAAGACCTTGTACTTCAAAAAGCCGGCAGGGACTTCGCGCGGGACCTACACGGAGAGGAAGAGTTGGTATATCTACCTCACCGCAGAAGAAACACCCGGCCGCCAAGGAATAGGCGAATGCGCTCCTCTGCCTAAACTGAGTTGCGACGACGTGCCTGGATATGAAGAAGTTTTGGCCAAGGCTTGCCAAAACTTCCCCCGCACAGGCACAATCGACGTGGACGGACTGCGCGATTATCCATCTATCCTGTTCGGTCTGGAGACTGCTTTCCGCCACTTTGAAGCCGGCTCCTTTGCCTTGTGGAACACTCCTTTCTCGCATGGCGAGGTGGGTATTCCTATCAACGGACTGATCTGGATGGGAAGCTATGAAGAGATGTTGGAACAAGTGACAGACAAGATAGAATCCGGCTTTCGTTGCATCAAGCTGAAAATCGGAGCGATCGACTTCGATAAAGAATTAGAAATCCTTCGTATCATCCGCAAACAATTTTCATCTGATGAAATCGAACTGCGTGTTGATGCCAACGGTGCTTTCTCGCCGAACGAAGCCATGAGAAAACTGAACCGTCTGGCAAAACTGGACCTGCACTCGATCGAACAACCGATCCGTGCAGGACAGTGGGAAGACATGGCTCTGTTAGCTGCTTCTTCTCCAGTTCCCATCGCCCTCGACGAAGAACTCATTGGCTATAACACACCGGAAAAGAAGAAAGAATTGCTTTCCTTCATTAATCCGCAATATATCATCTTAAAACCGTCTCTTCACGGAGGCCTATATGGTTGTAGCGAATGGATCAAGGAAGCTCAGGATCGGCAGATCGGCTGGTGGATCACTTCTGCATTGGAATCGAATGTCGGCCTGAACGCCATCGCTCAATGGTGCGCAACTTTCGACAATCCGCTTCCGCAAGGGTTAGGAACAGGTGGCCTCTTCACCAACAACATTGACTTGCCGTTGTCAATTAACAACGGACAATTAATAATTGACAATGGACAACAAACAATTGATAAGTAAGAAACATCCCGATAATTGTCAATTGTCAACAGTCAATTGTCAATTATCCGAATTCATTTCCGATTGGAAGTCTGCCTCTCCTTACTTGGAAGTACAAACTTCCGGTTCGACCGGTACACCCAAACGAATCATGGTCCGCAAGGAACAGATGGTAAATAGTGCCCGCCTCACCTGCGATTATTTAGGGCTGCGGCAGGGGGATAAAGCCCTCCTTTGTATGCCACTCCGATACATTGCCGGAAAGATGATGGTCGTACGGTCACTCGTGGCAGGGTTAGATTTGGTCATACGTGAACCTTCCGGGCATCCGATGGCAGACATCGACATGCCGCTCCGATTCGCAGCCATGATTCCGTTACAAGTATACAACACGCTACAGGTTCCGGAAGAACGAGAGCGCCTCTGCCAAATCGATATCCTGATCATCGGTGGCGGCTCTATCGACCGTGAACTGGAAACACGGATACAAGAATTGCCTATCTGCGTTTACTCCACCTACGGAATGACAGAAACACTTTCGCATATAGCCCTCCGACGGTTGAACGGACCGGATGCATCTCCTTATTACACGCCTTTCCCGTCTGTCAAGCTATCACTCTCGACTGACGACACACTGATAATAGACGCTCCACTCGTCACCGACGAAACACTTGTCACTAACGATGTCGCCGAACTGCTCCCAGACGGCCGTTTCCGCATCTTAGGGAGGAAAGACAACATCATCAACAGCGGAGGCATAAAAATACAAACGGAGATTGTGGAAGAAATCTTGCGCCCCATCATTCCTACCAATTTTGCCATAACATCCGTTCCAGATCCAAAGTTCGGAGAGGCTATGATTTTATTGATCACCACAGGAAATGACCGCTTCCCGAGTAAAAAGACAGCCTCTTCCCTTATTGGAGAACAATCTCTCTCATTACCTGAAAACAATCTCTTTTCCGAGCTGGAAGAAATGATATTTGGAATATTACCCAAATACCAACGTCCGAAGCACATCCTCCGGATTGAATCAATCCCTCTTACCGGTAGCGGAAAGATCGATCGGGCAGCATGCCGGAAATTGGCAATGGAAAGATATACAGGATAAATTATTTCGGGCATCAATTATTAGTAATAAACATACAAAAACACTATATTTTATGAAGTACTTATCAATCTTCGCCTCCGTCCTTCTCGCCACGGCGTCCGCCTACGGACAAAGTGGGGAAAGTTGCCGGACGGCATCCGATCCGACTCTACAAAAGCCGGAATTATACGCAGGTTATGACTGTGTAAACCTACTCGACAGCACCGCTGTGACCGTGCAGCCTACCGGCTCCGGTTCTTTCACGGTCTGCAAAATCGTCAAAGTTATGAACACGCGCGGGGCCGTCGCCAATCGCATCCTCAAATACGATTACGATCCGCTGACGGCACATGCAGAGTTTCATCGTGTCACCATCTACAAAGCCAATGGCGACGTAATCAACCTCGACATCACCCAACAGCAGGATTATGCCGCTCCTGCCCGCGCCATCTATTGGGGAGCACGGCAGATCATGATGGAAATAGGCCGTCTCGATCCGGGCGATATCATCGATTATCAGATCAACAAAAAAGGTTTCACCTATGCCCTGTTGACTGGCGGTACAGGCAACGACGAATCCCGTTTCATCCCGCCCATGCGTGGACAATTCTATGATATCGTCCCCTTCTGGACAACCGAGCCAACTGTCCGCAAGGTATATAAGGTAAACATCCCGATGGAGAAAGAAATGCAGTTCCAGTTCTATCAAGGAGAATGCACCTCTTCCATGCGTTACGAGGACGGTCGGAAAGCTTATACGTTCGTCAGCACAGACATCATGCCGACCCGACGCGAACCGAACATGGTCGACCTGTTCGACGCCGCACCGAAACTGATGATGTCCAGCACACCACGCTGGCAAGACAAATCCCTTTGGTTTAACAAAGTGAACGAAGACTACGGCAGTTTCAGTGCCATTCCCGAAGCCCAGAAGAAAGTAGACGAATTGATCCAGGGCAAAAAGACGGAAATGGAAAAGATCGCCGTCCTCACCCACTGGGTTGCCGACAATATCCGTTACTCCGGTATTTCGATGGGCAAAGGCGAAGGCTACACGCTGCATAACCTGAAGATGAACTACACGGACCGTTGTGGTGTCTGTAAAGATATTGCCGGTACCCTGATCGCTTTCCTGCGTATGGCAGGCTTCGAAGCCTATCCAGCCATGACAATGGCCGGTAGTCGCGTGGAAAGCATCCCGGCCGACCACTTCAACCACTGTGTCGCCGTTGTGAAACTTTCCAGCGGAACCTATATGCCGCTCGATCCTACCTGGGTCCCCTTCTGCCGCGAACTGTGGAGCAGTGCCGAACAACAGCAAAACTATTTACCGGGAGTTCCCGAAGGTTCCGACCTCTGTCTCACGCCGGTTTCCGCACCGGAAAACCATTATGTCCGCATAAAAGCCGACAACCGCTTGGATGCCAAAGGTACGCTGACAGGACAGTTCACGATCACAGCCGAAGGACAGTCGGACAGCAATATCCGCCGTATCTTCACCACCGGCTGGCAGTCGCAATGGCAGGCCGCATTGGAAAACCAACTCCTTGCCGTATCACCTAAAGCTCGTCTTATCAGCGTGGACTATGGCAAAAACCCGAAGAACTACCAGGCTGCACCGATCAAAATGACATTCCGTTATGAAATACCAGGTTATGCCCTTTCAGGAGAAGGAGAAATGCTGTTCAAGCCGATGGTGATGAATAACCTTTATAACCAAGTAAAAAGTTACCTGCGCATCAACACCGACCTCGAAGAACGCCGGTATGGTTTCAAGGATGCCTGCTCACGTCTGGTCGAACTGGACGAAACGATCCAACTCCCTACAGGTTATAAGTTAGCGGGTAATGGAAAAGAAGACAGTGCGCAAAGTTCTGCCGCCGACTTCGAAGGTTCCCTCCGCCAGGACGGTAACAAAGTGGTGTTGCACCAAAAGCTAGCGCTGAAGAAACGCGTGTACGAGGCAGGCGACTGGAATGGTTTCCGTAACGCCGTGAATGCACATAAATCATTCGGGGATTATATCGTCATAAAACGATAAGGTCTTCCCTCTTCATAAATCACAAATTATAAATCATAAATCAAATGATACAAAACAAACATAAGTTCGCCTTCCTTCTTTGTATGCTACTAATGACTACGACAGTTTATGGAGCATCGGAAGCCGAATACAAGAAATTAGCAAAGACCTGGACACTCAATGCCGACGGCAGCCAAGAGTTCCGCTATGACATGGAACTGACACTTTTCACCCACACGGCCATGAACGGCACATACGGAGAAAGCTTCATCGTGTACAATCCGCAATACCAGGAACTGAAGATCAACTCGTCTTACACCAAACAAAAAGACGGCACAATCATCAAGACACCGGACAATGCTTTCGTGGAAGTCCTTCCCCGCAACGCAGCTGATGCTCCGGCTTACAACCACCTGAAAGAAATGGTTGTCGTCCACACAGGCCTAGAGCTGGGAGCAACTATCTATCTCGACTACACAGTCACATCCAAACCAGGCTATCTGCCGGAGGTAGACATTTTCGAAGAACTGCTCCAATCCTCTCCCGTCAAAGAATACACACTGACGATCGTGACACCCGAAGTCAAAGAACTTGCCTACACACTGACAAACAATCCGGCAAAAGCATCTGTCAAACGATCCGGTGGAACCTGTACGACAAGCTGGACATTACGTAACCTGCCAGCATCTTCCCGCGCTCCGTTCGTCTATGTCAAGAACGGCGACGTTCCTTTTCTCGCCGCCACAACTTACGCATCCGAAGGAGAAGCATTGGCAACCCTACTCAAACAGTTCAATCCGTCCGGCGATCCACAACTCACGACTCTGGCTGAGAGCCTGACCGAAGGGAAAAAAAAGGACGAAGACAAACTGGAAGCTATCCTCGAATACACGACCAACCACATTGCCAACAACGGGCTGACACTGGATCAGACCGGCTATCGCCTCCGCCCTGCCGATGCCGTCATGAGCACAGCGTACGGAACTGAAGCCGAAAAAGCCAATTTGCTCGCAGGATTGTTGGATGGGGCCGGCTTCAAAGCCGAACCAATGGCGACTTACCAGGCTTATGCAGACAAAGGGCTGGCGCTAAAGGCTGTCGACCAACTGTTTGTCTCCTGTATGGTGAACGGCGAATCATATTTATTCTC
>ERZ791605.815-NODE-815-length-18672-cov-6.625611_pt1 | contig 18672 bp, 10 predicted proteins | sample MGYA00509965_ERZ791605 | MGnify/ENA primary metagenome ERZ791605 (study PRJEB30046, sample SAMN00791923) | human gut metagenome | study: EMG produced TPA metagenomics assembly of the A metagenome-wide association study of gut microbiota in type 2... | reverse complement strand
GATGTATTATGCACAAGCCATGAACCATAAATTGTACAAAGAAAACAATCCGCAAGCTAACGAATGGGCAGATAAAGTGGAACAGGCTTTTGCACGGGATAAAGCGTTGAGTGACGATTATAACAACATTATGTCCGGCGGCAAATGGAAGAATATGATGATTCAGAAACATATCGGTTATACCTCATGGAATGATAACTTCCCCGCTGATACACTGCCTAAAATCTACCGAATCGAAAATCCGGAAAAGGCTGTCGGCGGATACGTATTCACCGGACAAGACGGATATATAGCCATAGAAGCCGAACATTACTACAGCGCTAAAGCAGCGCCTGATACGGAATGGACAGTGATTCCCTATATGGGGCGTACCCTTAGTGGCATGGCTCTGATGCCTTACACACAACCAACTGACGGAGCTTCTATCTCCTACAAGATAAAGTTGCCTAAAGGAATTGACAAGGTGACTGTCCATGTGATAGTAAAATCAACTCTTGCTTTCCACGATCGCAAAGGACATGAGTATAGTATCGGATTTGAAGGAGGAAAGGATCAGACGATCAATTTCAATCATAACTTAAACGAGCTTCCTGAAAATGTATACAGCATATACTATCCGACAGTCGCACGACGCATCGTTGAGAAAAAAGCAAAACTGAATGTACCGAATACATCAGACGGTATGCAAACAATCACTTTCAAACCTCTTGATCCGGGTATCGTGCTGGAAAAGTTAGTCGTAGACTACGGAGGCTATAAGAAATCTTATCTGTTTATGAACGAATCGAAAAGTAAGAGAGAAAGTAGATAAAAAAGCTCAATCCAATCAATGCAAAGATGAGTTAATAACTACATCACTGATTGTATTTACATATAAATTTTGCAGTTCTTATTGTCAGCCGTCATTCCTATTCATTAGATAAATGATTTTCAATCCATTAGATGCTGACAATAAGCCCTGACAATAGGCTGACAATAACATTTTATAAGTTTTATTGTCAGCCTATTATTTTATGATTTTGCTCTCCCATATCTCCTATCCTTCCAGCTTTACTTACCTTTCAAGAAAAGCCGCCATTAAACATCCGTCATACAACCAGCATACTTATATCATTCAATAACTATTGTTCGATCAGGATACCGGTATACTTAATTCTTCACGGCCGTGGTAGCTTCTTCCCACAGCCGTGACGAGTTCCTACCACGGCCGTGGGAAGATCTTGTCACGGCCGTGGGAAATTAATGATACCGGTACTTTAATGGAACAATACCGGTATCCCAACGCAACTATACCTGCTTCTCTTCTTATACCTCCCTACTTAATCAGCTTGCAAACAAGCTACTTGACAAGAAAACAAAGCTGATAATAAAAAGAACACCAATCGCGATGTATTACCTGAACACAAGATAGATTATACACAAAACAGCCCTCGCGCGGAGAATAACTCCGTAGCGAGGGCTGTTTTTTCAACAAATAAATACTTAATCGATTTCATCTGTCAGCACAAACTTGACAATCTTGGTTATACCTACCTTTGATTTAGCTATGTAAATCGCCTGCACCTTATCTATATGTTCAAGTTCACAAACGGCTTTCGTTTTTCCGGCATCTATCCCCCCTATACAAGTGCTCTTTTCAAGCCCTTCATAAAGTACATAGATTTCCACACAAGAGTCTGTAGCCTCTATCTCTAAAACAATATGATTATAAACGGAAAGATCCACATTTTTTGTGTTTTTCCAGCCGTACTGTCCGTAAGCATGGTCATAAGTAATCGTCTGTGTTTCGCTGTCTCCTCTGGAGAAATACCCATACGTCCGAGGGAAAAGTTGAATAGGCTCTTCTTTTGCGTTCGCCGCTATTGCGGCGAACAGACAAAAAACTAATAAAAGATTTCTCATTATTATCTCACAATTAAATGATTATTCAAAAGCCACAGGTGTAAGTGGAACCAAACGCATGTTGGCAAGCCCCATTTCAAAATTAACGATATTTACGCAAGCCCACTGAGGATCCGGTGTGTTATTCCCATTATTGCGCATAAAATTACCATTGGCAAAAGTAAACAGGGAAATACACGGACTCCAAATTCCGGTTGTAGAGTTTCGTTTCATAGCATACTCTGCCAACCAAGTTTCTAAAGTATAGGTTTCTTTCACTTCTGTACTCAAAACAAAGTCTGTGAGTTTATAAGTAAATGTATGCCATTCTCCGTCAAAATCAAAGGGATTACCGACTGTCCATGGAGCAATATTCATGATACGATTAGAATTCAGAGTTCCACCATCTTTATCCATACGCCATGCTAACATTCCACTATTCCAAGGATTTGGCATATAAACATCTACTTGCATTGCAACATTCTTAATTAAAGTTGAATTTGAAATTTCGGTATTCGTTGCCAATATTTTTTTGATATGCTCATATGTCGAAAACCTCAAATAAGCCCCATGGTTACCGGTACTTGTACTTACCGGAATAGAAGCATTTTTGAAGTAAATAAAGTAATCGGGATTCACCGGATTCATATCATTTGCCGGACGGTTTTCCGGATTATACAGTGCTGATTTATTCTGCGTCAAATTCCCCGACGAAACTCCCAGTTTCAACTCTTCATCCGTGAACTCCTGCAAGAACACTCCCTGTTTGTAGAACATGACAATTCCTTTCACTTCAACATCAGCACCTTCGCTCTCTATACGAATATATCCTGCCTTATCTCCCACACCTTCCGGCACAAGTACATCCATGGAAGTCGCATCCGATGAGGCACTCTGAACGAAGCCTTCCTTTTCACCTGTGGAAGAAGGGAAAAAGACTTTCGCCTTATCGTACAGATTGACACCTGTAAGCCGGATCACATTACCGGGTTTAGGCATCGTATATGAAATTTCCGTCACACTAGGGACAAAACCTAAAAGAGTAAATTCCCGGCTAACACCAATTTCATCATACGCATTGACAACAGTCAGTTCTCCGTCGCCCACTGTAAAATCTTCCGTATCTACCGGTACAGTGAAAGTGATACGATTGCTTTCTATCGTTGTCGGCTCTATTTCCTGGTTGTTAAAAGACAGTTTTTGAAAAGTGGCAAAGTATTTTCCTTCAATGACCACCACCGAGTTGCGCCCGGCTTCCGTAATGGCATTACCATTTGCATCTGTAATTCGGTTGATTTCTACCTGCTTGCCCGCAATAACACAATCCAGCGTGCGATCATCATAAGCCGTCACAAGGCGCATTTTATTCCGGCTGTCCGGATTCTCGACAGCATTCCCGAAAGGCAAAGTTTCCGGAATAGTCACAATCAGGAAGGCATCGTTCTTTTCTTCGGCAGGAATACCGGTCAAATCAACAGAAGTACCATTAATATACAGTTCATTGGCTGTTTTCAGTCCGTTACCCTCAATACGTATCTTACCACCTATCGGCAGTTCTTGCACGGCTTCCCACGTTCTTCCTTCATTTTCAGTCAGCGAAAAACCGGTCACAGTAATTTGCCTGCCAAAGAATTGAAAATCTTCGGCCGTACAAGTAGCGGCTCCCGCCTTATTCACTACCCGGATCAAGTTGAGGTTCATCTCTTTAATCTCTCCCTCATCTACAGGAATGTCCGGAATAACAAGCTCTATCGCATTGTCTTCTGCATGAAAAGCAGAAATGAGCCCACCATTGATATAGACGGCAATCGTCTGCGCCATGTTAGTACCCTCAATACGCAAAGGGGTACCAATCCGAATTTTACTTTCTGCTCCAGGAATAATCCATTCTTCAATGTCTTCATCCCAAACACATACTTTTACAATGGTAGGAGGCAGCAAATTATCTACCGTTTCATTGTCATCGCTGCAAGAAAATAATCCCATTACAAAGGTTATTATCAGGCAAGCAATTATTCCCGATTGTATAGATTTAAAAGTTTTCATATCTAATCTGTTTCATGTTTATATTTTATTCTTCCGGAGTCACATAGGGAACCAAACGCAAGTTAGTGATGAACATACGGAAATCCGCTCCCTCTTTCATTGTCAATCCGGCCGACAGGACATCGAAGTTGAGGATAGTGAACAGTGAGTGCACACCGCTCGCACTCCAAGCATCAATCGCCTCGCCCAAGTTGGCATACTTGGTATGTATCTCGAAAGTAAGCGTCTTCCAGCTGCCGTTAAATGCGTATGGCTTATTGTTAGTCCACGAAGCCACATTCCACGCACTTTCACCATTACCCTTTCCTCCATTCTTGTTCATGCGCCAGCCTACCACGCCGGTGCTCCAATCATGATTCATATAGATGTCCGCCTGCAAAGCCGCCTTGCGAGCATCCGTTTCTCTGGCCCATTCTCCGTCACTGTTGTCTATCAGATACTGTAATTGCATTCCGGTATTGAAACGGAAATAACCGAAAGGCGAATTATTATCGCTCACCACCGGAAGAGTGGCCGGAGCAGTTTCGGGTATACTGAAGATATAGGCTCTGGCACCTGCGGGTACTTGCGGCGCATCTGCCGCGTTGATTGAGTAATAGGCGCATTTCTGTGGAGAGATGACACTTCCGGACACACCATAGTTCAAAGCTGTGGTTCCTTCATGATCGTGCACAAACATTGCTTTGTCGTAAAACATATAATTGGGAGTGTAATAGTTCTCACCCAATTCTGCCATCTCCACCCGGAGGGAACCACTCCGTTCGCCCACTCCATCAGGCACCTTGACAGTTATCCGCGTTCCATCTTCGGACACTACCATATCTCCGGTGCCATCGATATAGGGAACCTGCACTTCATTGCCGTCATTGCCTGGAAAGTAAACGGCTGATGCACCATTGAGGTACTTCCCTATAAGGGTGATGTGATCGCCCGGATGGGGCAACGTGTATGACACGTCTGTAATGCCGGGCATCTTGTTCACATCTTTAAAGATGAAACGGTATACTCCTTCACCGTGGGAAGTCACCACCCTAAGGGTATTTTTCACTGATTCATCTTCTATCTCATGTGCCATCGGAACACTGGAGGGTACTTTAAACGTGAGATGGGAGTCACTCATGTAAGTAGAGTTGTATTCCGTCACCTGCAAACCGTTGCAATAAATAGCTTGCAAACCACTAAAGCCACTACCGTCCACCCGAATCCAGGTTCCGGTATAAACAGAGGTTATCTGTCTGGCTTCTTCAGCAAGCATATTGCTCCACACACTGTATATGCGGACATCATCGTCGTCGTCAGAACAAGAAAATACGCTAAACAACGAGAACAGCAATAAAGTGCTCAAACACAAATTCGTTAATATCTTATCTGTTATCTTCATAGTAGTCATCTTATTTGTTAAAATCATAAGCAACAGGTGCTGTATTTAATAACGGGTCACGGGTACTTTCCACTTCCGGATAAGAAAATGCCCATACATTATCATCAGAGGTATTCGAATGTACGTAATCTCCTTCCGCCAACGGAGTATGAGTAGCTCGTACCGCCAGTTTGGCTCCGTCGGACTGGCGGGGACTGTCAGAACTGAATGCCGCCTGAAGAGTGTTCTTGTTTATCGTATAATAGTAAGCATACCATCTGTTGCTGTCCCATTCGTCACTGCGTACCTGTTCTCCTTCATCACCTTCGGTCATAATAACCAACTCGTTATTGATAAAATCGGTCACCCACTTTGTGTCGTAAAGCGAACGGCGTACCAGCGTAGGCCACCAAAGGCCTTCCATAAAGAACTCTACACGAAACTCTCTCAACAAATCATTACGGGTGAGATAGTTGGTGTCATAGTAGGTCAGTTCGCCACTCTCTATCTCCATCTTGTAGCCGCGTTTCCGGACATCGTCATAATATTTCAAGGCATCCCGGTCGGTCAGCTCATCACTGGTGCCCATGCAAGCCTCCACATACAACAAGTACACTTCTGCAAGGCGCAACATCGGTGTGCAGAAACCGGAGTTCCCGGCAATAGCGATATTATTCGTGTCTTCAGCACTACCCACTACCTGTTTCTTGAAGGCAACTTTTCTGTTCGTTTCTAATCCGGCAGCTTTCTGTCCGCCTTTATATCCGGCAGCCCAACCACCATCCACCAAATGTGTACCGATATAGTCATAGAACTCTCCCGGACAAAGCACATTACCACGCAGACGGGAACGTCCGCCGGAATTAATCAGCATACGCAGGCAGTCGTAAGATACATAAGAGGAGTTATAGGCACTCAAACCGTTCAGCAATTCTGTGTAAGAGCACAAACCGCTTCCGTTGCTGTTACCCATTCCGTAGGAGTCGACACCTTGCAGCGGTTGCAAAGCAAACAATACCTCTTTGCAATTATTGTTCTGTACCCGGAAAATTTCTTCATATTCTTCCATCAATCCATATCTGTTCTGAGCAAGAATCACTTCTCCGGCAGCCTCCTTGGCCAAATCATAAAGAATGTCAGCCAAGTCGTGAGAACCGCTGGCTTCATAATAATCCATAGTAGCCTGTGTACAGTGTCCGCCACGCGCATACGCTGCCAGCGTTACATAATAGCGTGCCAGTAGTCCCAAAGCCGAATAGCGAGTCACACGACCGTCCGCGTCGGCAAGCGGCAACCACTCCGCAGCGTACTCCAAGTCGCGGATACCGTAGCGAATCACATCCTCGAAGCGTGTGGGAGCCATATTGAAAGCTTCCGTATGAGCAATTGGATTCTCCATAATGGGCACATCGTGCCAGTAAGAAGCCAAATAGTAATAAGCCGCCGCCCGCATGAAACGTGCTTCTCCCTCGCAAGCATTCGCTTGTGCTTCACTGAAATGTTGGCGTCCCTGTGGTGCATAATCGTTAATGATGTAGTCTGCCTGCGTAACAACAATGTAAAGTGAATTCCACGCATCGGCAAGTCCGGGTGTATTGGGTTTGTCGGTAAAGAGGCAATAAGGAGCATAACCTGTCTCGTTGTTGTTGTCACCATAGATATTGTTTCCGCGTGCATCTCCCATCGCAAACAGACGGGTACTGTGAAAACCAAACCAAGGTTTCATATAAAGATAAGCTGTTGCCAAACGCAGCTCGTCATAAGTAGTAAAGGATTTGTCCATTTCTTTTTGGTTGGTGGCACTTACTTGCAAGAAGTCATTGCAGGAAGTGAGGCTTGCCATCGCGACCATTCCACAAACCACTGATAATATAATATTCTTTTTCATGGAAGTTTTCTATTTAAAAGGTTAAATCAATACCAAATGTATAAATACGGGGAGAAGGACAACGTCCCGTATCCACTCCGTACATCAGCATACTCTGACCGGAATAAGAATATTGCGCCTGTGTAGAGCCAATCTCCGGATCGTAACCGTCATAGCCTGTGAATGTATATACATTTTTAATATTCGCATAAATGCGCGCATTCTCTATCTTCAGTTTTTTCAACCAATTCTTCGGTAACGTATATCCCAAAGCAATATTCTGTATACGCAAGAAAGAAGCATCCTCCACATAACGGCTACTGATGCGGTCGTTATCATTGGCATCATTAACAGACATACGGCACAAACCGTTAGAGCCGGGCAATATATACATATTCCAGACATCGGTATTATCCGAATTTCCATCAAGGTATCCCAAACGGGCATGGTTGGCAACGGACGCGTGTACATTACCACTCGAATTGGGGTTAGTAATACGACGGGACAAATAGTTCATCGCTTTGTTTCCATACGAACCATATAAGAATATAGTCAAATCGAAATTCTTATAATTAAAGGTATTATTAATGCCATAGGTAAATTTAGGCAACGGACTTCCCAAGAATGTCTGATCTTTTTCGTCAATCACTCCGTCATTATTCAGATCCTCAAAAATATAATCGCCAATATAAATTTGTTTGATAAGGCTACCTTTATCCGTACCCGAGTTAACCACCTGTTCACCTACCCGCAATACTGGAGTAGCAATCTTTACCGTGCTAGTTCCATCACCATTATCTATCAAATAATCGGAAGCGCTATTGATGCGGCCGATTGCCTTATAGCCATAGAACTGGCTGACAGGCTTTCCGACTGCAGTGCGGGTAATCACTTCCGTCTGACCACTATTTTGATAAGTCTTGTCGATAAAGGCATTCTCTGTATTCATACTTGCTACCTTGTTACGGTTCAAACTGAATGTAACATTTGTACGCCACTGAAAATCCCTATTGGATATATTTACCGTGTTCAATGTAAATTCAAAACCTTTATTCTCCATGGAGCCTATATTCGCCCATTGAGCTGTTGCAGCACCATTGCCCGTAGTTCCCATATATCCCGGATAATCTTGTTGCAACAAGAGGTTTCTTGTCTTTTTGATATATGCATCCAGAATAAACTCGACACGGTTATTAAAAAAGTTCAGGTCGATACCTGCATTCCAGGAACGGGTACTCTCCCATGTCAAATCGGGATTAGCAATATTGGCGGTCTGCAAACTCGTCCCCCAGATAGACTGCACATACGTTCCCATCCGTTGGTAAGCAAATGCACTGACATTGGAATTACCGACTTCACCATAACTCAAACGCAACTTGAAGTTATTAACCACATCTTTCAGCGGACGCCAGAATGACTCTTCGGAAAGACGCCATGCCACAGCTACTGATGGGAATGTCCCCCACTGATTTCCTTTGGCAAAACGGGATGTCCCGTCGCGCCGTACCGTAGCCGTTAACTGGTAACGGTTGTCGTAACTATAAAACAGACGACTGAAATAAGAGAGGTACGTTGTCTTGCTTGCCCTTCCACTATTGGTGGCATACGCAGCATCACCTGCATCCAAGTCTGTCAGCAGATTATCACCATGTGTACGTTTTCCCTGAAGATAATCTGAACTTCTGGAAGTCATCTCATGTCCTAACATCAAACTCGTCTTGTGCTTACGTTTGAACGTCTTCTCCATCGTCACTACATTCTTCCATCCCCAGTAAAGCCCGTAGTTTTTGGAGTGTTCATTAGTAGGATAAGGATTCTTTGAGTATCCCAATTCATATTGGGGAAGGAAATATTGATAATTATCGATATTGCCGTCTGCCGTAAAATCAGTACGGTAAGTCAGCCATTTCCATGGATTGATTTTCATGAAAAGATTGGCACGAGCACCTCCCTTTTCATTATTACGCTGTGTTAACGCTGCCAACGCCACCGGATTACTGTAATTGCTTAAATTCTGCTGGTCGTCCTCTTCCGGTCCGGAAAAGTTACCATTCTTATCACGTACGGGAACATCCGGTGCCTGATAAAGTGCATTGGGAATGATAGACCAGCTAGCCATGCCTGTACCTTGCTTGGTATAAGAAACATTCACCGTACCTCCGAAACGAACCTTAGGAGTAACCTGTATCTCTGTTCCCATACGGAAGGTGTAACGCTCAAAATCCGAACCGATGCAAATACCATCCTGCCCCAAATATCCGCCGGACAGATTATAGCTGACCGTTTTTGTACCGCCACGAATTGACAGGTTATAGTTCTGCAACAGAGCATTGCGGAATATCTCATCCTGCCAGTTAGTACCGTCACCTAAAGTTTCAGGATGACTAAACGCATCTTTCACCCTGCTGGCATTTATAAGAGCATATAGTTCATTATAATGACGGGCATAGTCACGCAAATTCATCATGTCGATTGTTTTCGGTATTTCCTGATTTCCCACAGAGGCTTGGAAGTTAATTCGAGGCTTGCCTGTTACACCAGCTTTCATCGTAATCAATATGACCCCATTAGCCGCCTGTGCACCATAAATGGCAGTAGCCGAAGCATCTTTCAAGATCTCAATGCTTTCAATATCAGCTGGATTAATACCTGCCATAGCATTACTTGTATTCGAGCCTGTTTCACCGGAGATAATAACTCCGTCTACTACATAAATAGGTTCATTGGTACTGTTTAATGAATTCACACCACGAATCTGAATAGATGTACCTCCACCCGGAACACCGGAATTCTGCGTCATCTGCAATCCTGCCGCACGTCCTTGCAACGCCTGGTCAATGGTAGAAGCCATTGATTCTTCTATGGACTTGGCATTGATGGAAACGACCGATCCTGTCAAGTCCGAACGTTTCATAGAGCCGTATCCTACAGCTACCACCTCGTCCAACATATTCTCATCATTCTCCATCGTGATATCCAGCTTACCGCCTTTCGTCACTTTCCGTTGAATGGTCTTCATTCCGATATATGAGAATACAAGGGTAGAACCTGATGCTATATTTAGTGTATAAATACCATTCACATCAGTAGTAGCACCTTTACTAGTACCTTTCACTTGAATACTAACACCTATCAAAGGTTCTCCGGCATCATCAACCACTTTACCGGTAACAGTAATGTCTCCTTCAGAGACAGCATGTGGAAGAGGAGAAAATGCACCTCCGGTCGCATAAACAGGAGTGACTGCAAAAACCATAATAACCGAACATAATCCGGCTAGCAGCACACATCTTGAAAAATAATTGTTCTTCATATATATTACATTTATAAAATATTGCTTTATAATTTCACACCCATATTTAGCAAATGTCCGACACAAAAGTATGAACTTACATTCTACTACACTATTTGAAATGTAACATCAAGTTGCACATACGTTTATTCGCTTTTTAAATACGTTTCAATTTGTTTTGAATTTGAAATAAACAGTGGTAACACTCATTTTTGGTAATACTAATTCGACAAATGGATCAGTGTTTTTCAGCTCCTGATACCAACTTTCTTTTTGAGTATCAGTCTGTATTACTTTCCTTATGGAGGATACCTCCTTACTGCCAATATTCTCCAACCTGACCGTTTTCTCCTCCTGTTCGGAGTAATTGACTAAAACGACAGCTATCTGATATTCATCAGGGTCTTGAAAAGCAACTACCTCCACCTCTTTTAGTTCATAATCCACTCCGATCCGCCGCCAACCCGGTTTGACGTACTTTGTAAAGTGCTTAAGCCCATAGAACTCACTCCTTACCACATAGCCTTTTTCCGTCGTCCAGCGGGAACTACTCCAAGGCCACTCGACAGCGATGCAACCGTCACCCCCCTTTTTTAATTCATCAGCATCTGCATATCCCCATAATAGTGCCCAGTGCAAATAAACAGTGGCATTTGCATAACGGAAGGAGTTTGATATAAAATGTGCAATATTCACAGCATCTTCGGGAACAGCAGGATGATAAGAACAGTTCTCCGTCATCATAATTGATTTGTTGCCAACTTGCCGGACTATGTTTTGAAATTCAGTTTTAAAAGCATGGGCGGAAGAATAACGGTCGTTATCTTTATAATCGGAAGTCTTACCACCATGATAACAATGGAAAGCAGCAGCATCCAATAGGTCAGGATTCAAGTCTCTGTAATAGTTACTAAAAGTACCATAGCCAATTCCAAGCACTTCCGGGCCGATTAACTTGGGACGCTTAGACACCTCTTTGAATGCTTCATAAGTGGCGTCCAATGCTTTCCCGTAATTCGCTTTTTGGGAGTCGTCGATACCGTAGCCTAAGCGGATTTTGGTTCCTGCACTGTTATCCCCATCCGGCTCATTCATCATGCTCAAGTAATCCGGTGACATATCTGCTTCCTGATAAGCTTTTAATGTCATGCGACACCATTCACCAAATTCTTTATACATGTACTTCCCTTCATTATTTCTTTTAAGTGTCGCTCCCTTTTCTTTCGGCCTATCTATCAAATCGGGTGCTACCAGCCAATTAGACATCATTACAGAGAAATTGCTACGCCCCAGTCTTTGAGTTGCTGCATCCATTATCTCTTTTTGCTGTTTAAGAATATCGGGATTCTCACCCGATATCTTCTTTTCGTACCAGTTTCCTATACGAATCATGGAAATCTCCAAATCTTTGAAAATCAGATCAAACAATTCTTTTTTATTGGGGTGTTGACAATACCAATTCTCATAATTGGCTATCCCGCCGCCAATCCCTTCCACTGTCTGATATTGATCGGAAGAATTTAATTGAATAACCGTTGCATTATCAGTATGATCCCCATCTTGGATCGTACCAGATTCCGTATTTTCCTCTGACGATGAACTCTCTTCCGAGCATCCAGATAAACCGATTACCAATAAAGTAATCCATAAAAGCCTGTTCATACAACTTTGTGTTTTCATGCATTCATTATTAAAATATAGGAAAAGGAGTCAAGAGTAAAATACAAGATTGTACTTTTGCATCTGTCGATTCTTTAGATCGCCCTCAACCAGCACAAAATTACAATCTTGTATTTCAAAACGTTTGGTAAAATGTAACGTAAAGTTAGTTATATGTATAACGCAGTTTTAAATTTGTATCATTCGCCTTTATTTCTGATAGACGCAGCATATTCCGAAGGAGATACTCCATAGAACTTCTTAAAAACAGTCGCAAAATTAGCCTGACTATCAAAGCCTACCGCATCCGCTATTTCTGAAATATTCAGCTTCCCTTCCTGAAGTAGTGCTGCCGCTTTCTTCATCCGTAGATTCCGGATAAAGACAGATGTTGAAACTCCTGTAATATCTTTCATTTTACGATGAAGCTGTACACGACTCAATCCGACTTCCCTGGCAAGCATTTCTACATTGAATTCCGAATCATCCAGAAACTTATTCATCACATTCATAACCCGTTCCATCAATCGTTCATCTCCGGATTTATTTTCAGCAATTTCAATCTTTCCCACCTGATCCCTGACACCAGAGAACTTTCCTTTCAATAACAATCTTGTCTCAATCAGATTCTTGATATGTACTCTCAACTCTTCAACGACAAACGGTTTTCCTAAATATGCATCCGCACCTTTACTTAATCCTTCAATACGGTCTTTATATTCCGCTTTTGAAGTCAATAGGATAAACGGTATATGACTCACATTCGGATTGTTGCGAATCGTTTTCAAAAGTGAGATACCATCCATTTCAGGCATCACGACATCAGAAATTATAAGATCCGGTTGTTGTTTCAGAATGGTTTGCAAACCCTCTTTCCCGTTACGGCAAATGTATACCTTGTATTGCGAGCTCAATTCCGCCTCCAGGAAACGAAGAATCTCGTCGTCGTCATCTACGATCACAATCCTATAATTCGCTTTATGGTTTCTTGTCTTAGCCGTTTCTTCTTCACTTTCTTGAGAAAGCCCCAAGACAGAAGGGACTCTTGAGGTAGTTTTGTTTTCCGCATCCACCCATTCGGATTTCTTCAAATGATCTTTCCCATAAGGAATATGAATAATGAAACGACTTCCTTGTGCATCTTGCCGATTACAAGCATTGATAGTGCCGTGATGCAATTTAACTATCATCCGGCACAGATTCAGTCCTATACCAAAACCGATACTTCCATTGAAACCATTGGAAGGCGCCTGATAAAAACGTTCGAATATCTTTTCCAGTTTATTGGCGTCAATGCCGGATCCGCTGTCAATCACTTCAATCTCAATAAAATGCTGCAAATCTCCAACAGTAAGTTCATTCACCTTCTCGCGCAGGCTGATTTTTATTTCACCTCCATCCGGCGTATATTTAAAAGCATTCGACAGCAGGTTTACCAATACTTTATCAAAATTATTAGGATCAATCCACGCCGGAAGCTCCTCCTGTTCATAATCAAAACACAAGTTTATGTTCCTTTTCTCCGCCTGATAAGTAAATAAAGAGATTAATTCTTTGATATAATCCACCATGTCCGTTTCAACGCAATGAATATTCAATTGCCCTTTTTCAATTTTACGCATATCAAGCAACTGATTCATCAGATTAATAATACGATTCGCATTCTTCTGCATCAGACGCAGCATCTTCATCGTATCGGCATCATAGTCTCTCTTTAACAAATTCTCCAACGGACTCACAATCAAAGTCATTGGAGAGCGAATCTCATGCGAGAGATTGATAAAAAGTTTGATTCTCTCTTCATTCATTTCTTTCTGGTGCCGGCGACGAACACTCAAATAAATCTGGAATGCAACAGCAAGCAATATCAACGCATAGCAGACATAAGCCAGAGACGAACGCCACCACGGTGCCGCAATATCAATCCGTATCACCTTCACAGGGGTATACTGCCCGTTCTCACAGGCGCGTATTTCAAATGTATACTTACCGGAATTTAAATGATTGTATGTAATCTGATTGATTCCCAATTGAGTAGAGGTCCAGTTCTTTTCATACTCTCTGATACGATATTCATAGAAAATATTTCCAGAATTACGATAATCCAATGTGGAAAACTCAAGCGTAAACGTGTTGTCTTCATAAGCCAGGCTGATTTTGTCGGCACGTGTTACAAAAGTGTCCAAAATGGGTTTTCCACCGGATTTACTTTTAGCGGTCACTGCTTCTCCTCCCAAATAAAGATTGGATAATATCACAGTCGACTTCCCTTTTTGCGCAGTGACGCTATCCGGATGAAAAGTCGTTATTCCCTTCACACCTCCCAAATAGATAAGGCCATTCATTGACTGGTAGCTGGCACCAATAGTATACTCATTATCCACCAATCCACGTTCGGAATAATAGGAAGCAATCTTATTCTCTGCGACTTTTATCAGGTTAATGCCTTTCAGGGTACTACACCAGATATTCCCCCTCTCATCTTCTGCCAACCCATATACAAAATTATTAGAAAGTCCGTCTTCTTCATCATAGTAATGAAATTCTTTTGTTCCGGGATGATAACACATAAGTCCCTTATTCGTTCCCGCCCAAATATTTCCACGTACGTCTTCCAATAATGAGTAAGTGATGAAATTACCCAACGATTGACTCAATACAGGGGTAAATTTTTCCGTTACAGGATCGAAATAATCCACTCCATTACAGTGGCCTATCCACAATCTTTCCCGGGAATCAAGAAGTAGAGTATAAATCCAATTGTTCCTTAACCCACCGGAGGAACTTTGATATTCCGTGACTGTTTGAGTGGGCAGGTGATATCGTATGAATCCGGAACCGAATAAAGAAAGATATAGGTTCCCTTTATCATCACCTGTGATCTTCTTTATATCCTTCAATTTAATTTCCGGTAACATAAAACGTACGTTCCCTTTGGCATCCTGCATATAAAGCCCGGAATAATAGCCTCCAAACCACAAATTACCACTATAATCCTTATAGATGGATGAAACCGTTTTACCTGAAAACAAATGATCGGTTATATTTCCTTCCGAAGTAATTTTAAACACTCCTTCGCCTTCCACACCGCTAACGATATGTCCATCATCATCTTTATACAAGGCAGTTATCACACCAGCCTGCGGATATTCACGGGTAGGAACACTCCAAAAATGGAAAGGTGTAGATTCTTTAGACACCATAACCATTCCTCTATGATAACATCCTATCCATAAGTTTTGGTTATGATCTTCATAAATAGCACGTATTTTAGCATTATCGACATCAATAAAAGGGAGAGTGATCACCTCGGAACGGAGTTCTTTCAAATCGGGTTGAATAACCTTCAGCCCTTTGCCAAAGGTTGCCAAATAACGTGTCCCTTTTTGACTTACGAGTATGGAACGTGCCGGCAGCCACGATTCATTATGTTCTATTTTGGTAAAGCGGTCATTCTCTCTATCATAATAATAAGCAGTAGTACCCGTGGAAAGGAGAAAATTTCCCGAATGGTCCTCGGCCATTCCGGAAATTGTAGAACCGCCATCTAAAACTGCCCGTGTGTATATCTTACTCGTTCGTGTAGAAGGATCATATCGAAGTAAACCGGTACCGTTTACTCCAATCCAGATGCTCCCATGACGGTCTTCATATATGACTCCATAATGAGCATGTTCGGATACATCAGGAATATCTGTCATTTGCTCACCTGTTCCTGTATCTTTCCGAATACGGAATATTCCTCTTCCGGAAGATCCAACCCATATTTCGCCCGAACGCAATTGAGTGATACACATGATATGAAAAGATGAGCTTTCTTCAAACTTAATTGTCCGAAATGCATTTTCTTCCGGAACATAATATTGTAATCCGCCAATACCTCCCACCCATAACGTGCCTTCATTATCGAGCATCAAGGCTTTTACAGAGTTATCGGATAACGAGGTGCTATCCTTGGGATTATTATAATAATGAGTAAATTGTATGCCATTGAATTTATTAAGGCCATAATCTGTCCCGATCCAGATAAACCCATCTTTATCCTGGCAAATGGAAGTAATCAGATCGCAAGTTAATTGTTTGGAATCATAGAACAATGTATTCTCGGCGACCACCTGTACAATTCCCCCAAAAAATACAATCATCAACAGTAATAGTCTTTTCATAGCAAACAGTCCTTTCTTTATGCAAAGAAAGTAATTCTTTTCAAAATCGGACTATTTAATTCGTTTCATTTGTTTTTAAATTTAGTCCCCTTTGCACCAAAAGAAGAATGAAACATATACAAAAACTATTGAAACACAGATTTTTTATCTCTCCGAAAAGATATCCTAACTTTGCCAATAGAAAATAAATCAGCTATTAACCTCTAAAAGAAAATAACATGAAAAAGTATTTAGTAGCAGCATTAGTTGCATGTCTGGGAATCTTAAGTGTCAATGCACAAGTAGACAAGACTATCGAAGTCAGTCAATGCGAAGCCAATAATAAACTGACAGTAGAAGGGCAGACCTTAATTTCCACCAGTTATGGAAACTTGGTATTTCCTGAAAATGATTACACTAATTACACCGGAATAAACTTTGAAGCGACCAACTTCGAAAAATTAGATGAAAATGCCACAAATGCCATCTGTTCATTAAAAATAGAATATACCCAAGATGGTGAAACGGTAAAAGTTTCTATGGGATTTTATACCCAAGGCAAGAAGAAGGTGCAATTCAGTGCTTTTAAAGATGAAAAAGCCGGTAAAATTGCAATTGATCCAAGTTCTATTACCAAAGTTTCCATTGGGATGGGAAAAAACAAAAAAGTAGATATCAATAATATAGTTTTAGTTGCTAAAAAGTAACATAGATCAGTATATCTGCTAGTTGCTTAAATAATAACTGCCGGTGCTTGTAAAAAGAAGCCGGCAGTTATTATTTTATCCTGTGGAACATACACCATATATATTAGTAACATTAATATGGAAAGAAGTTACTTCCAAGGTAGATTTCAGAAACAGTTTTTTACTACATGTATTTAGAGCCTTATAACTAACCATAACTTACTATGACTAACTAAACATAAATCCTTGATTTTCAATACTCTTTGATTTTTAACACTTTCTGAGTGCTTTTTGGCAGTTCCCGATTTTCCACATATTTTTGCAGCGTATTTCTATCGTGGAGAATTTGCGGAGCTTTTATTTTGTCATATCGTGAACGTAGTTGACAAGGGGTTACGAGTGACTACAATAGATGACATATTTGAAGCTGAGAGGCAAAAAGCGTAATATCGTGGACTGGGTTGACAAAGGTTGTCAATAGTTCACTTCTATTTACTCCAATGGTGGAATACTCAAATATATATGAACGAATCAATATAAAAGAGTATGAGACCGACAAGAAAATGTGAATTTTGTGGCAAAACATTTGTGCCAAGGAGTGGTATGCAGAAATACTGTTCCGAGGAATGTCAGGCAGAGGCAAAACGTCTTAGGAAGAAAAGACAGCAGGACTTGATTAACGGTATTGAGCCAATCATGGATCTGCAACATCAGGAGTATCTTACATTCTCAAAGGCAGCTGTGCTGATGGGATGCACCCGACAGTATATCTACAAACTTGTGGCTAACGGCAAGTTGAAGGCATCAAGATTGAGCAGCAGAATGGCATTCGTTAGAAAGGCTGATATAGAGAAGATGTTTGAGGGTAATCCCTACAAGCGTGTGGTTCCTGCCAGCAAGAGCAAGCCCAGTAAAAAGGCAAAAACAGAAAAGCCAACACAAAACCAGGAACCAACAAAAGGGAAAGAGGAGAATGAGGTGCTTGACTATTATTCGGGCGAGGAAGTGATGTCAATTTATAAGGTCAAGAAGTCTTGGCTCTATACATCCGCCAAGCGCAACCAGATACCGATGTGTCGTATCGCTGGCAAGAACTATTACAGCAAACGGCATATTGATGGGTTCTTCGGTACTGCTGTTGACATCAACAGTATCACCGAGTGGGTTACCGCTGATGACGTGGAGGATGCTTTCAGCATGAGCAAGTCGGCACTCAGGGCATACACCTACCGCCATAAGATACCGACCAAACGTGAGTATGGTCGCACCTATTATTCCAAGGAACATCTTGAAGAACTTCGCAGGACTGACCTAATGAGCGATGACAGCTATTATACCACAGAGCAAGTACAGCAGTTATATGGTCTGACAAGTGCCAATATCTGCCATATAGTGAAAGTACACCATATCAGCAAGGTAAAAGTGGGTGTAAAGAACCTGCTTTTGAAGGTGGATGTGGAGCGAGCAATGGCAGAAAGGGCAGCTAAAGGACTGTGAAAGCAAGTGATTTCAGCATTATCCATCAGTTACTATGAATAATTGGAGTCACGGATACATCATTTTATTCCTTTGCAGCCGTGAAGAGACACTTCACCATGAATATTCATCAATAAATCAATACAACTATGAGTAATATCTGCAAGACCGTATCATTGCGTACACGCAAAATCAAAGACGGACACATGCTGTCCTATTATCTTGACTATTATCCAGGCTATCGTGACGAGAGCACGATG
>ERZ791605.794-NODE-794-length-18969-cov-2.920747_pt1 | contig 18969 bp, 15 predicted proteins | sample MGYA00509965_ERZ791605 | MGnify/ENA primary metagenome ERZ791605 (study PRJEB30046, sample SAMN00791923) | human gut metagenome | study: EMG produced TPA metagenomics assembly of the A metagenome-wide association study of gut microbiota in type 2... | reverse complement strand
TGATATAAAAGCATTTGTACTCTCCTTTTATATAACTAATTCATTTTGTCTGATTTTTATTGTTTATTCATTTGTATTTTCATAATATCATATCTCTATTCCAAAATCAACAAAAAGCAATATCTGTTAAGTAATTTCTAATGAAGTTTTATTTTTTCTTATAAATTAACTAATATTAGCTCAAACTATCAAAACATAAAGTTATCTATTGAGTCACTAAATGCTGTATGATATACTTTCTCTGTCAGATTAATCTGTGGATTGAAATATTAGTAATCATCTTAACTATTTTTTGAGACGGTGGATATGTACAACAACTCAATTGTTTGCACATATCCATCGTTTTTTCATTCTTCACTATTTCCTAAAAAAATAACGCTACACCATCATCAAATTCCAACTCCAATCCCATTTCTTCTGTATATTTACTCCTATCTTGCAACTCATAAAAATCTTCAATATCCTCTGAAACAGGTCGCACCATTCCCATCCCATACAACTTGTCAAACTCTTTATCATACACCTCAATACAATACTGACTGGCTTTACGCACACCTGAGCGGCTAAAACCTCGTTCCTTTAGCAAATGGAGAATTTCATCTGCCTGTTCTTCACAATTTATAAAAAGCGTTTTTGTATTTTGTTCAATTAAACGAAACTCTTTTCCTACTTTAGCAAAATTATATTGTTTATTTTTAAACTCATCCATTATTTTTTTCTTATCTAAAGTATCGCCTTTAATATGGTACAGCATCTCAAAATATTTTGTAATACTTTCCATATCAGAAAGATCTCTGCCATCTGCAATCAAACTTTTTGCCACATCAATTTGTTGTCGTTGCCCCAGTATATTCTGTCTTTCCTCAAATTTAAAAATAAACACTTTACTTTCTTTTGCCGTTCTAGTTCCTTCTCTATTACACCTGCCTGCTGCCTGTATCATCGAATCCACACCAGCAAGTTCTCTGTAAACCGAACGGAAATCAAGATCCACACCAGCCTCCACAAGACTGGTAGACACAAGAACACATTTCTTATTTTGTTGAAGTCTCTCTTGTATCTCTTTCAGCACACGCTTTCTATGTTTTGGATACATACTCGTGGACAAATGATAAATTCCTTCCCCCTCTAATGTTTTATAAATCCTTTGTGCTCTTTTTTTCGTATTCACAATGCAAAGCGCTTGAAATTCTTTCTTCAAATTTTCTACAAGCTTTTCTTCTGTCAATACACCCGTGTTCTCAAATATTGTCCGCTTGAAGAAAGCAAACTGCTCTTTCATCCGCGGACATAATTCCGTAGCTGAGACTCCATTTTGAAAGAATGATTTCAAAGCTGGTTGTGTAGCCGTACATAACACAACACTTGTTTCATAACTATTTATCAGTTCTTCTATCATTGCAATACACGGCTTTAAATAGTCATTGGGTAACATCTGTGCTTCGTCAAAAATCAGAACACTGTTTGCAATATTATGTAATTTTCTACATCTAGAAGATTTATTTGAAAACAAAGATTCAAAAAACTGTACATTCGTGGTAACAACAATCGGTTTGTCCCAATTTTCAGTTGCAAGCTGCATTGGCATAAGTTCTTCGGAACTTTCATAATCGACATTACAATGGTTTTCCAACACATTTTCTTCTCCCAAAATATCTCGGAACACTTTCGCATTTTGTTCAATAATACTTGTATAGGGAATGACATAAATAACCCTGTCCATTTTGTTTTTCACTGCATGGCGTAATGCAAATGCAAGCGAAGCTATTGTCTTGCCACCGCCAGTAGGTACCGTTAAACGAAATAGCCCCTTTTCAGACTCTCCCATCTCCAGACAATGCCTTAAAATTTCCGTTCTTCTTCCGTTGACTGTCTCTATATCCCGATTTTGAAGCCAGTCGAAAATATGATTTTCCAGTTTTTCAAGAAGCACTGCTATATCTTGTCCTGAATCTCTTTTCCCTTTTCCATTTTTCATAAACGCTTCTGTATCTAAAAAATCAGCATCTACCAGGCAAGAATAAATCATTCTCATAAAAACACTAAGTGAAAAATCTCGATTAGCCGTCTTATTTAAATCAATCGGACTAGATGTTATTGGCGGAATTTCAATTTCTGTCTGATAAGCTTGATAATCACTGATTTTTTTCTTTCTTCTTCCCATCAGAGTAGGATCATTACTCCCATCAAAATTACTCCCATAATCCGGCAATCCTGCATGATGTCCTTCCACGCAATATTCCAAAAAAGAATATCTTCCTCCCTTTTCTGCGCAAACTCTTGCACTTGCAGTTGAATGATCTACCCGACGATTACTTTCTCCCAAAATTCTTTTTTGAAAATCTATAGAGTATTTTCCAATATCATGTAGCATCCCACAACAATATCCCCAGTCCTCTTTTCCGAATTTCTCTGCAAAATCTCCTGAAATCTTTGCTGTTCCCTCCAAATGTTCTTTTACTGTCTGAATTCTCTCTTTATCAATATGCGCTATATATTCCATAGTTTTCACCCCCTCCTCTAAATACCACAACATTAACTACTATACGTCATATTTAACCGTTAAGTCCATTGTACCAAATCGCTAGCGCGATGGCTAGCATTACGTACAATACAATCGTTGCTTTTTTCAAATAAAAGTAGCAGTTTTTTTGTATATGTTATATTGTTGAATTACCCCTAACACAACAAACTCACACAACAAAAGAACTGCTATGATTAATCTATCACATTTTGTATCATTCAACAATTACATATCTGATTTTTTTATTCGCCCACCTCCGTTTTGCTGTTTGTTTTCACTATTTACTACAAGCAACATTTATTTCAGGAGGTTCATTATGAACAACTAAAACTTCTATATTAGGGGCGTGAGAGTGCCACCAACAGAAGAAGGTTTTTTTGAGAGGCTATCCTCATTCCTATATGAAATTATGTAGGTAGTTGCTGCTTTGGATAAGCAGCGGGGCGGCTGAAGCAGACCAGCACATAAAAAATCCCTCCAAACCCAAAACGGGTTCAGAGGGAAGATGTGTAATAAGGCATGATGAAGCCGCCCACCGAAACACCGTTTTTTTTATTCGGTGGGCTTATCCTTTATCGCTTTTGACAGGGCAGAAATCTCGCTTTCCTGATTTCTAAAGGCGGCCTTTTTCAACCAATGTCATTTAGTTAAGACATTGAGTCGGCAGCCTCTTGCAGAGCAAGGTATATAAAAATATATACCCTGCTCTTTTTTTGTAAAAAATCCTTGACAAATATAGAAAAATTTGCGGCGAAGCCACTTAAATGTATTACATTTTGGAGGTAACGCTTATGATATTTGCGGAACATGTAAAAAACAAATTGTCATCTTTAATCCATGAAATGGCGACCGCCCCATGGTTGTTTTCAAAAAATCCAGAAGTTGATTTTTCACGGAACAGAAAACTTGATTTTGTATCTACAATTCAATTTCTTCTTTCTATGGAAAGTGGAAGCTTAAAAAAGAATTGCTGGATTATTTCCAGTTCTCTGTCGATACCCCGTCTGCTTCAGCGTTCTGTCAACAGAGAAACAAACTACTTCTGGAGGCATTCCAGTTTTTGTTTTATGAATTTAATTCTTGTTTCTCATTCGAAAAAAAGTATAAGGATTATCAACTATTAGCTTGTGATGGCTCAGATTTGAACATTGCCCGTAATCCAAACGATGCAGGCACTTATTTTCAGTCTCAACCAACTGATCGGGGATTTAATCAGATTCATCTGAATGCTCTTTTCGACCTGTGCGAGAAGCGATGCACCTCTGTTTCTTCACCTTCATTATATGTATAAGTGACAAACAGCTCAAATGTGGAATTTTGTTTGTAAAAATAAGCGCATCACTATTTCTAATGATACGCTTATGATTTTAGATAACCTCAAAACACTTCAATGCATCTTTGATAGCTTCCACTTTCTCCGCTGTCGGATGTTTCCTCGGCTGTTTCAATTCTTCTACCGCATTAGGAGCATCATACATCGGCAATCCTAAATCTCTCTTTACCTCTGCGATATATGCGGTATGTACCTTGAAGCCGTATTTAGCTTCTATGTACTCCTTTATCATTTTGTAGGTCACTCGTTCTTTGGGCTTATATTCTTCGGCTCTTTTAGCGATATTATCAAGCGGAACTTTTCCCTCACCCTCGCCAAACTCAACTTTTACGTTGATATGTCCGTCTGGCTTTTTGTGGGAAAGCAGTACTACCGTCTCCACGTGCACGGTATTCGGAAACATATCCACGCACTGCACCTTATCCACGACATACCCCCGCGCCAGCAGCACCTCCAGATCCCGCGCCAGACTCGTCGGCTTACACGAAATATAAATCATATGATCCACACCATAATTGATAATCTTTTCCAGCGCCTTCGGATGAATACCATCCCTTGGCGGATCAAGCACAATATAATCCGGCCGTTCCTCAATCGTATCGAGCACCTTTAAGACGTCACCCGCCAAAAATTCACAGTTGTCCAGATGATTGAGTGCCGCATTCTCTTTTGCCGCCTCTACCGCTTCCTCGATGATCTCCACGCCCACAACTTTTTTGCAGACTGGAGCGAGCATCTGTGCGATCGTACCGGTACCGCTGTACAGATCATAAACGGTCTTGTCTGCCAGCATGTCCGGATTATCCCCGAGGATAAATTCGCGGGCTGTGGAATAAAGCACTTCTGCTCCGAGAGAGTTTGTCTGGAAAAAAGAAAACGGTGAAATCTGAAAACGCAGTCCCAGCAGCTCCTCATAAAAATAATCCTGTCCGAAAAGTACTTCCGTTCCTTCGTTTTTTACGACATCCGCCACGCTGTCATTTTTTGTGTGGAGTACTCCTTTTAAGGTTCCTTCCAGGGAAAGTGCCAGAAGTACATCTTTCCATCCGGCTAAAAGCTGCTTTTCTTTTTCTTCGTTTACCGTTCCGGCATGTGGACATCTGCCCTGCTTTTCCAGCAATGCAGCCTCTATCTTTGCGCGCTCGTCCGGCGCCTGCTCCTGTACATTTCTCCAATCCTGCGTCGTAGTGATCAGATCAACTAAAATCTCTCCGGTCTTTACTGCCTTTCGCACAAGAAGATGGCGCAGATACCCGGTATGACGCAGTCTGTGATAGAAGAAGATTTCCTGCTCCCTGAAATAAGCGAGCGTTGCCATGAGAATCGCACGGAAATCGCCATCCACGATCCGGCAGTCCTCTACCGTTACAATATCGTAAAAACTGCCGCGCTTGTGCATTCCAAGTGCCAGCGGTCCGTCCTTGTATTCATCTCCAAATGAAAATTCCATTTTGTTACGGTAAGCAAGCACACGCGGACTGTGTCTGATTGGCAGAAACTCATAAGCACAGGCATCCCCGATCGTCTGCTCTATCATGCCGCGTACCTGTGTCTCCTTGATCTTTAACTGTTCTTCATAAGGCAGACTCTGATACGTACATCCTCCGCACTGTCCGAAATGCCGGCAGGTATCTGCGGTCTCCCGTGGCGATTTCTTCACGGTTTCCAGAAGCCGTCCTTCCGCTTTTCCTTTTCGTACCTTATTTACTGCAAAGGAAACACGCTGTCCCGGAATGGTATTCTTGACGATGACGCGTTCTCCCTCGTCTGTCATCACAATCCCTTTGTTCGGGAATTCTACGGTTGTTACGTTTCCTTCTGCAATCTGCCCTTTTTTCATTCTTTTACTCCTCATGCATCATTCTGAATCTTATTTTCTTACAGAAAAAGGGACTACACAACTGCAGTCCCTTCTTTCTTCGTTCGGTTTTCTTTTTCTGCGCACCGCTCAAACTGCCTGAAAGTTCTCACGCTTCCGACAATGATTAGTCCTCTGTCTTGTCTACGGAAGCATCCTTAGACTCTGCAGCCGGCTCATCATCCTCATCCTCGAAGAAGTCATTGTCGAACTCATCTTCAAAATCGTCCTCAAAATCATCCAGATAATCCGGTGTAAAGAAACGATAAATTCCATAGATTGCTGCTGCAACTGCGACAACGATTCCAATCACGGCGAATACAATCACGAATTTGGAAGGTTTCTTCTCCTCTTCTTCCTGTCTCTTCAAAAACTTATTAAGCTTTGCTGCATCCAAAACATCCCCCACTTTGGTAGATGCTAAAATATCTTCTACTTTACTCATGATGGCACTTCTCCTTCCTGCATTTTTAATTACATCCATTATAGCATATCTTTCCCTGTTTTCCTATGAAAAATTTGTGTTTATAAAAAATTTATCATATCTTTTTTAATTTTGCAAAGCTTGCAAACATCTTCTTTGTTCCGACTTTGTCGAAATCTACGGTCACTTCATAGTCCCTGCCCCCGGAAACAATTGCCATGACTTCTCCATCGCCAAATTTAATGTGGCGGACACGATCTCCCACCTGATAGGACAATGCTCCACCCGCGGAACCAAAATCACGCTGGTTTTCCACCTTTGTATATACCGGTTTTGTGGCTTTGGAGGAACGGAAGGTCGATCCATATCCCTCTCCCACTTCTTTTCCATATCCGCTTCCACCATAACTCGGCACCGTCCGGAATGCCTTACGCGCCTTCTGAAATGTGGACTGTTCGATGGGTTCTTCCTTTGTCTTTGGCTCATAAATCTTTCCGGAAAGAAGTTCCGGCGGAATTTCCCTGACAAAACGGGATACTTTTCCATACTGTGTCTGCCCCCGCACCATGCGCACACGCGCGGAAGTGATTGTCAGATTTTTCTTTGCACGGGTAATTCCCACATATGCCAGACGCCGTTCTTCCTCGATCTCGGCCTGGGAGTTATCACTCGTAATAGACATATAACTCGGAAACAGTCCGTCCTCAAGTCCTGCCAGATAGACATTCGGAAATTCAAGTCCTTTCGCACTATGTAAAGTCATAAGTACCACATAGTCACTGTTTTCGTCAAAACTGTCAATATCCGCAACCAGAGCGACATTTTCCAGAAAGCCGTTTAAGGTCGGAGCTTCTTCCCCCTCCGCATAATCCACAGCTTTGCTGATCAATTCGTCAATATTTTCGATTCTTGCCTCTGCCTCATCCGTTCCCTCTGCTTCGAGTTCTCTGACATAACCGGTCGTTTCAATAACTTCCTGCAGCAGATCTGCCACGGAAAGCAGCTTTGCCTTTGCTTTCATAGACTGGATAAACAACACAAACGGCCGGATCTTTGCTGCCGCTTTGCCCAGCCCCGGTACCTGTTCTGCCACACAGAGCGCATCATAAAAACTGATCTCCTGCTCCTGGGCATACAATGCCACTTTGTTGATCGATGCCGCACCAATTCCACGTTTTGGGATGTTGATGATACGCCGCACCGCCAGATCATCCTGCCCATTGTCGATGGTCTTTAAATATGCCAGCAGATCCTTCACTTCCTTACGGGCGTAGAAATTTACGCCGCCAAAAATTTTATATGGAATATTTGCTGTAATAAAACGTTCCTCAAAGAGACGGGACTGTGCATTGGTACGATAGAGAATGGCACAGTCTTTATACTGATACTCTCCTTTGCGTACCCGCCGGGCAATATCCCTTGCCACAAAATCCGCTTCCTCTGCCGCCGTATCCAGCTGCTCAAAGGTGATCTTGTCCCCGGCTCCATTGTCCGTCCACAGACGCTTTTCCTTTCGCCCCTGATTGTTGGCAATCACAGCATTGGCTGCATCCAGAATATTTTGCGTGCTCCGGTAATTCTGCTCCAGTTTGATCACTGTGGCATCCGGAAAATGATGTTCAAAATTCAGAATATTGTAGATATTCGCTCCCCGGAACTTATAGATAGACTGATCATCATCACCTACAACACAAAGATTCTGGTATTTTAAAGCCAGCAGACGGATCAGTTCAAACTGTGCGGTATTGGTATCCTGATACTCATCCACCATAATATAGCGGAAACGATCCTGATACGAGGCAAGCACCTCTTTGTCCAGTTTGAACAGTTCCACGGTTTTCATGATCAGATCATCAAAATCCAATGCATTATTCTGCTTTAACGCCTGCTGATATTCCCGGTAAACCTGGGCCTGTTTTCGTTTCACATAATCGCCTGCCGCGCGCGTCTCAAATTCGATCGGATCGATCAGCTCATCTTTTGCGGAGGAAATAGCAGAAAGAAACATTTTCTCTTTGTACATTTTCGTATCGATTTCCAGACGTTTGCAAATATCCTTCATCAGAGTCTTCTGATCATCGGAATCGTAGATGGTAAAATTGGTGCCAAACCCCAGCCTGTCAATATATCTGCGCAAAATACGCACACAGGTGGAATGGAATGTGCACACCCAGATACTTTCCGAACCATATCCCACCATCTGGTCAATACGCTCCCGCATCTCCCCTGCCGCTTTATTGGTAAACGTGATTGCCATGATATTGTAGGGATTAACCCCGCATTCCTCAATCAGATATGCCGTACGATGTGTCAGTACTCTGGTTTTTCCGGACCCGGCACCTGCCAGAATCAGAAGCGGTCCGTCGGTTGCCATCACAGCCTGCCGCTGTGGTTCGTTCAGTGCATCTAATAAGCTCATATCGTTTCTCCGTCTCTTTCCATAATTCATTATTCGTGTGTCTCATTATATCATAGATAGTCCGAATAGAACATACATTCTTTTGTTTTTTGAAAAAAGCATGAAAATGCCTTGTCATCTAGTTTTTATTACTATATAATGTGATATGAGGTGAAAATATGGACAACGAAGTAAAAGAATTTCTTGCTGCACTGCAGAAGAAACTGGTTTCAATCGATTACATCAAAACGGAAGACATTCCAAATATCGGTTTATATATGGATCAGGTCACGACCTTTATGGACGAGCAGTTAGAAGCCTGCAAACGCTATGAAGATGATAAAATTCTGACCAAAACAATGATCAACAATTATGCCAAAAACAATCTGCTCCCTGCCCCGGAGAAAAAAAAATATTCCAAGGAGCATGTGCTGACCCTGTTATTCATTTACTATTTTAAGAATCTGCTCAGCATCAACGACATCCAGTCCCTGTTAAATCCCCTGACGGAACATTATTTTGGCAACAAAGCTGGATTTAATATGGAAGATGTCTATAACGAGGTTTTTAATTTAGAGAGCACCGAGTCCGAGAAATTATTAAAAGATCTCGGAAAAAAATATGCACTCTCCCGTGAGACGTTCCGGAAATTTCCGGAAAATGATCAGGAATTTCTGCAGAATTTCAGTTTTATCTGTCTGCTCAGCTACGACGTATACATCAAAAAGATGATTATCGAAAGTGTTATCGACAATATCAACAGTCAAAACAGTAAAACAAATAAAAAAGAGAATTCCAAAAAGGAATCCTCCAAAAAAGACACCGTTTAATCCAAACGGATGATTGTATTTTCAGGCACAGATGCAGATACGCATCCGTGCCTTTTTTCTATTCCTGTTCCGGATGTTTCTGTGACAGACGGCTGAATACCATCTCATATCCGTCATTTCCATAGTTCAAAGAACGATTGACACGGCTGATCGTCGCTGTAGACGCCCCCGTCTTTTCCGCAATATCAAGGTATGTCTTCTGATCCCGCAGCATTCCCGCCACTTCAAATCGCTGTGATAAAGAAAGCAATTCATTGACCGTACACACATCCTCAAAAAATGTATAACATTCCTCTCTGTTCTGCAGACATAAAATTGCATCAAACAGATGATCTACTGCCTCTGTTTTAAGTTTCTTGCTCATTATGCTCCCTCTTTCCTTCCAAAAATCATGTCTGTATTTTATCATATTAAAGTTTTAAAGTAAACAGATTTCTTGCATTACCCCATTGTTATGCTATAATGTTTAGTACAGTTTACCAAACACGAAAACGAATGGAGAATCTATGATATGAAAAAGATCGGTTATTTTTTTTCCGGCTTTCTGCCAATTTTAACAACAACAGCTGCACAGATACTGGCCTCTTTTTTTATGTTCGGAATCGCAGCTCTGTTTCTGTGTCCGGCCTCCCAGAGCACAGGCTTTGATGCCGATACCATCGAAACACTTCTGACCAATACAGAGTTTAATGCATGCATCATGCTGATTTATACCGTAACCTGCATCGTATTCATGGGAATATGGTATTATCGCTCCTGTGGGGGCAATTATCTTCCAAAACCATCCCTCACGTTTCATCCTCTGCAGTTTTTATCCATCATTCTTCTGATTCCCGGCATGCAGTTCTTTTCCGGTTATCTGACTTCTGCGGTATCTCTTCTTTTCCCGAACTGGCTCAGCCAGTACGAAAAACTCATGGAAACCGCAGGCTTAGACTCCGACATCGGACTGTTCATGTTTATCTATGCCGTAATTCTCGGTCCTGTCTGTGAAGAACTGGTTTTCCGCGGCGTCACCATGCGTCTGGTCCGACGGGCACTTCCGTTCTGGGCTGCCAACCTGATGCAGGCGGTTCTCTTCGGAATCTTTCACATGAACTGGATTCAGGGAATTTATGCATTTGTTCTCGGTCTTGTACTGGGATGGATCTGTGAAAAAGGAGGAAGCATCTATTTCTCAATGTTCTTCCACATCCTGTTCAACTTCTGGGGAACCATCATCGGACCGCTACTGAACAATCTCAAAGAAACGGATCTTCTGGGAATTATCATCTTTCTCTTTACGATTGTTTCTCTCGTTTTGGGCTTTTCCTTATTCCGCCTGGGAACGAAATGGCGCGATCAGAAAGCGGCGCGCCTTATGGCTGCCCCTGATCATGATGATCATTTCGAAGCAGCTGAATGATCCGGTACTCATAAAACACGGTGATCACAAGGATAGCGGCAATCACCAGCAGACTGTACGCGTCCTTGAGTTCGATCCCGATCACATCTCCCACACACGGAACCATCAGACCGATGATAAACACTAGTTTTACCAGCCGGATCATCCGGATGGAATATTTACGCACCTTTCCCACACACACCTCTTTCGGAAGCCGGTTTATTTTTTCCGGCTGACAGCTTACCAGGCTGAGTCCCACATAGATCAGAACAACTCCTGCAATGTTACAGATAAATTTATATGGCGCAACTTTATAGGCAATCCCATAATAGATCTGCAGTCCGATATAGACAATTCCAAGGATCATTCCTATCGCCTCCGCAAAAATTGCCGGAACGGTTAAATCTTCTTTTTTCATCTGCTTTTCTCCATTTCATTCTGTAAAATCATATCCTAATTCTAACACCTTTTTGACTTGAATTCCATAGTTCATGTGCTATAATGAAACACAGAGTAACAATATAACAAAGGAGATCTCATGGAAAATCTTATTTTACCAAAACAATACAAATCAGAACTGAATCTTCATGACACACAGCTTGCCATCAAGACAGTCAAAGATTTCTTTCAGGCACTGCTGGCGCAGAGACTGCATCTGACACGTGTTTCTGCTCCTCTTTTTGTAGACCCGGCAACCGGTCTTAATGATAACTTAAACGGTTATGAGCGCCCGGTTACTTTCGGTATTAAGGAGCAGGACGATAAAAATGCCGAAGTTGTCCATTCTCTCGCAAAATGGAAACGTTACGCCCTGAAAAAATACGGATTTCAGGTCGGAGAAGGCATCTACACGGATATGAATGCCATCCGCCGCGATGAAAGTACGGACAACATTCATTCTATTTTCGTAGATCAGTGGGACTGGGAAAAAATCATTCATAAAGAAGACCGTAATCTGGACTATTTAAAAGAGACCGTTCGTACCGTATATAAGTGTCTTCGCAAAACAGAACAGTATATGGCCATCCAGTATGATTACATTGATCTGATCCTTCCAAAGGAAATTTTCTTTATCACCTCCCAGGAACTGGAGGATCTGTTCCCGGACAACACACCGAAGGAACGTGAGTATTATATTACCAAGGCAAAAGGTGCTGTATGTATCATGCAGATCGGTGACACCTTAGAGTCTGGCGAACCGCACGACGGACGTGCTCCGGATTACGATGACTGGGCTTTAAATGCAGATATTCTTGTTTATTATCCGGTTCTTGATATTGCACTGGAATTATCTTCGATGGGTATCCGTGTAGACAAAACTGCTCTGATTTCCCAGCTTGACAAAGCCGGCTGTCCGGAACGCAAGGATCTGCCATTCCAGAAATCCATCATCGATGGAACACTTCCTTATACCATCGGCGGAGGAATTGGTCAGTCCCGTATCTGTATGTTCTTCCTTCGCAAAGCTCATATCGGCGAAGTGCAGAGTTCTCTCTGGCCGGAAGAAACAATTGCAGCCTGCGAGGAACATGGTATTCAGCTCTTATAATTTATTTTACATAATAAAATAAACAAAGCAAAAAATCAAAGAGGAAAAACGAAAAAAACGTTTTTCCTCTTTTTGTATTATCTATCTCCTCTAAATTACAGCTATAAGGTTTCCTCATCCGCCTCGCACATGCGATATCCTACGCCCAGTTCATTTACAATATAATTTTTTTCTCCCGGTCTGGCTCCCAGCTTCTTACGGATATTTACCATATTGACCTGCAGTTTTTTGATGCTGCCCTCATCGTTATACCCCCAGATCTCTTTGATAATGGCTGAGTATGTCATAACCTTTCCCGCATGTTCCGACAATGCTGCAATGATATTGTACTCTGTCTGTGTCAGCTTCACTTCTTTTTTATGCAAGAAAACTCTTCTTGCATCGTAATCAATGGTCAGACCGGAGGCCTTAAATTTTCCACCCGGAAACATTCCGTTTTGCATGCGATGTGTTGTCATGCGGAGCGTAGAACGTATCCGCGCAAGAAATTCATTGGAGCCAAATGGTTTTGTAACATAATCATTGGCTCCCATATCCAAAGCCTCCACTTTATCTTTTTCATCTGACCTGGCAGAAAGCACAATCACCGGCGTCAGGGAATCTTTCCGTAACCGCTTTAAAAAAGTCATTCCGTCCTGATCCGGAAGTCCCAGATCTAAAACAACGAGATCCGGTCTGTGAGAAGCATACATCATCATTCCGTCTTCGCAGGAATATGCCGATAATGTCTGATATCCGTTTGCCTCCAGAAGTGTAGCCACCAGATTGTTAATATGTTCATCATCCTCAATAATTAAAATCTTATATTTATTTCCGTTCATGCCTGTTCCTTCTCCTCCATATCCAGATAAAACCGGAAAAGTGCACCTCCATTTTTCTTATTTTCTGCCTTGATCTTTCCACCGTGCGCTTTGATAATTGTTGCGCACACTGCCAGTCCTATTCCTGCATTGCTCCGTTTGCAATCGGAAGATACCTCATACGGCTCATGACTCCCGTAAAAAACGGATTTTAATTTTTCTTCCGGAATTCCACATCCATCATCCTGTACTTCAAATACGGCTTTGTCCGACACAAGAAATACCTTCAGTCCCAGGTGCACCATTCCCTTTGCATGCTGCACCGCGTTTTCTAAAATATTGATCAACACCTGCTGGATCAGGATTGCATCCATGGGAATTACCACAAATTCATCTGGAATATCAATTTCAACCTCCTGATCCGGATATCTTTTATGAAACTTTAAAATCACCGAATCAATCAGCTCATCCAAAACCGTAGGTGTCTTAATGATTTTTACTTTTCCACTGTCAAGTTTTGTGATCGAAAGCAGGTTCTCAACCATCCGGAAAAGCCACTGTGCATCCTGCTGGATGTCCTGCAGCATCTTTGTCCGCTGTTCCTTCGTAAAATCATTATCCGGATCAAGCAGCGCCGAGCTGGAGCCATAGATCGTGGTAAGCGGAGTCCGAAGATCATGGGAAACCGCACGGAATATGTCTGCACGGATTTTTTCTTTTTCTCTCTCTGCTTCGAGAATTTTATTATACTTTATTTTGGTGGTAAACCCACAGGTAATCAAAGCCATCAGTATAATGATCACTGCCGATGCCATATTCTCCGGTATGGAAAAATTAAAGTGAAAAAATGGAAATGTGAAAGCAAAATTCAATTCAAGAACGCTGAGAATTGCAGCTGCCACACCATACAGATACCCCGGTGTGATCACAGAAGTCAGAAAGACTCCAAAAATAGATACTGCCGGGATCAGCGCATTTTCCACAGTACTGTTTTGTATCCACAAACAGACCATAAAACACACCAGCTGAATCCCGACGGTAATGGCTATATCTCTTATGATATACAATGTTTTTTTCATCCGAATCTTCTTTCTCCTTATCTCTTGCATCCATATGTTTCATTATAGCATAATGGCGGTTAAGATTCGAATAAAAAATGTATTTTTCTAAGAAAGCGTATTCAGTTCCTCCATCCACAATGTTGCACACGCATCACTCGGCATACGCAGATCTCCTCTCGGAGAAACAGCAACAGATCCGACTTTCGGGCCGTCCGGAAGGCAGGAACGTTTAAACTGCTGCGCAAAAAATCTGCGGCAGAACGTTTTCAGCCATTTTAAAATAAATGCAGCTTCATAGGTTCCAGCAAATGCGATTTTTGCCAGACGGTAAATTTTTGCAGGGGAGAATCCCTGACGCAACATATAATACAGGAAGAAATCATGCAGTTCATACGGTCCTACCAGATCCTCGGTCTTCTGTGAAATTTTTCCGTCTTCCGGTGGCAGAAGTTCCGGAGAAACCGGTGTATCCAATACATCATACAAGGTATCGGAAAGCTGCTTGTCCTCACAGGTATCCGCATAATAACGCACCAGGTGCCGAACCAGTGTCTTTGGCACAGAAGCATTCACGGCATACATGGACATATGATCTCCGTTGTACGTTGCCCACCCCAGTGCAAGTTCCGACAGATCTCCGGTTCCGATCACAAGCGCATTCTTTTTGTTTGCAATGTCCATCAGAATCTGCGTGCGTTCCCGCGCCTGGGAATTTTCATATGTCACATCATGCACCGAAGGGTCCTGTCCGATATCCGAAAAATGCACATTTACCGCCTGACAGATATCCACTTCCACAAATTCTGCCCCAAGGCTTTGAATCAGTTTGACAGCATTGTCATATGTGCGGTCGGTTGTCCCGAATCCCGGCATGGTGACGGCCGTAATTCCCTTATGATCCCGCCCGCACAGATCAAAGGCACGCACGGTCACCAGAAGTGCCAGCGTCGAATCCAGTCCTCCGGAAATACCTACCACAGCATTGGCTCCGGTATGTTCCAGACGTTTTTTTAGTCCCATTGCCTGAATCATCAGAATTTCATCACAACGCTTTTCCCTGTTCTGTCTGTCTGTTGGCACAAACGGTGCCGGATCAATCAACCGCGTCAGTTTTGTTTCTTCTATTTTTAAAGAGAACAGAATCTCGGTATGTGTCTGATCCTCAGTGACAAAAGTTGTCATTCTGCGGCGCTGTGCACAGAGACGTTCCACATCAATCTCCGAATACAGGATGCCATGTCCAAAACGCTTGGATTCCGCAAGAATCTGTCCGTTTTCCGCAATGATGTTGTGCCCGGAGAACACCAGATCCTGTGTAGACTCTCCCTCTCCCGCTGACGCATAAATATATCCCGCAAGAAGACGTGCAGACTGGCCACTTACCAGTTCCCTGCGGTAACTGTCTTTGCCGGTCAGTTCATTCGAAGCCGACAAATTCACCAGAACAGACGCCCCCGCCAGTGCATGGGAGATACTCGGCGGATTCGGTGTCCACAGATCCTCACACAGTTCCACACCGATTCTGAGTTTCGGCATCTGCTCACAGACAAAAAGCAGATCCCGGTCCGCAGGAACACAGCTTCCGTCCGGCAGAACCACCTCTGTCGCAAGCTCTGCTCCGGATACGAAATGTCTCGCCTCATAAAATTCATTGTAATTCGGCAGATAACTCTTCGGTACAAGTCCAAGCACTTCTCCATGGGAAAACACTGCCGCCACATTGTATAATTTTCCAAGGATTTCAAAGGGAAGTCCCACGAAAAAAATGGCGTCCAGTGAAGCACTCTCTTTTACTAATTTCATCAGCGCATCCTTTGCGCCCTGCAGCAGACGTTCCTGCAAAAACAGATCCTGACAGGTATAGCCGGTCAGACAAAGTTCCGGAAAAACTACAATCTTTGCTCCCTGCCGGGTACTTTCTTTCATCATATCCAGAATCAGTTCTGCATTGTATTTTGTATCTGCCACTTTAATTTTCGGTGTGACTGCAGCTGCTTTTACAAATCCCTGTCTCACTTTCTCAACTCCTTTAATTCCTCTACGGAAAATTCATATGCCTTATTACAGAACTGGCACTTTACCTCGATGCTCTCCCCATCATTGATGATGTCATCGAGATCTTTTTTGCTGAGCGTCGAAAGTGCGCGGGATACCCGCTCCTTGGAACAGTCACAGACAAATGCTGCCGGAATTTTGTCGGTGATTTCCAAGCCGAAATCTCCGAGAATTTCTTCGAGAATTCCTTCCGGTGTCAGTCCTCGCTCCAGCATCATAGTCACAGAATCGATCTCTGCAATACGCTTTTCCAGTTTTTCAATAATCTCGTCACTCGTAAACGGCATAAGCTGAATAATAAATCCGCCGGCCTGACGCACCGTGTTGTTTTTGTTCATCAGTACGCCCAATCCTACCGCAGACGGAATCTGCTCGGAAGTTGCAAAATAATAGGTTAAATCTTCTGCAATCTCTCCTGTCTGCAGCTGACACTGTCCCACATATGGCTCTTTTAGTCCCATATCTTTGATGACGCTCAAAATACCGAGATCCAGCGCGCCCCCTACATTTAAATGTCCGTCTTTGTTTGGCGGAAGTTCCACAATCGGATTATTGACAAATCCCTTGACATGTCCATTGGCATCCGCAGTAACGGTAAGTCCCCTGGCCGGACCGCTGCACTGAATCTGCAGGGTCAGAAGATCTTTTTCCCCTTTTAACATTGTTCCCATCATCGCACCGCCGGACAACAAACGTCCCAGGGCCGCCGTCATGATCGGGGACGTATTGTGATCCTGTCTGGCGGTCTCCACCAGATCCCTCGATGTAATTGCAAATGCCCGGATTGCGGCACCTGCTGCGGTTGCTCTAACAATATAATCTGCCATGTATCATTTCTCCTTTATTCTTTTCTTGTAACAAATGTGATACGCTCACTGTCGGCTTTGACCCCGGCGTCGGTGTAATCATCATACATTCCTTCACAGACCAGTCCCGCCTGCTGCAGAAAATCCACTATCTGTTCCACCTTATAATTTCTCTGATAGTGTGTTTCCACATATCGGCGGTACAGCTCTCCCGCTTCCGGGATAAACAGTGTCAGGTCATATTCATTGATTCTGGTCTCTTCGTCATAATAATTTTCCCAGATAAAACTTCCTTCCTGCCTGCTCTCCGCAAATGTGTGATCTCCGAGAAGCTGTTCGTATTTATAGGCGGTATTCATATCAAAGATAAATACTCCACCGCTTTCCAGACAGGCGGCAACCCGCCGGAATGCATCGGAAAGTTCCTGTGGCTCAAGCACATAATTGACACAGTCACAGGTACAGCAGACTGCCCGCACACATCCATCCAGTTCGAGTGTCTGCATCTCCTGCAGCAGATAAAGAATCGGCGGATCTGTCTGCTTTTCCATGGCTTTCTGCAGCATATCCACAGAAACATCCACACCGGTCATATCATACCCACAGGCTGCCAGTCTCCGGGTCAGTTCTCCGGTTCCGCATCCCAGATCCAGAACCAGGCCGTCGTCAATCCCCTCCTCCCTGAGAAGCGAAATCACATAGGATGCCCACTCCTCATAGGGAATATTGTCCATAAACATATCGTAAACTGCCGCAAAGCTGGTATATGATTCCAAAGTGTTCCTCCTGCTCATAACATTGTAGCTTTTTCGTATTAAATCATAACAATATTTCATGTGAAAAGCAACCGGTTATTGATTATTGGAGTTTTTTTGCGTATACTTATGGTGCTGTCTGCTGGCGCGCAAAAAGTCTGCTGGCGGCAGGAAACAGCGTCTCCCACAGGGACGTTAAGATTGGAAGATTTGATTTATGAAAAACAGCTTTATTATTGCAGATATACGGCGGGATCTGATCCGGAGACTGATTCTGCCGCTTCTGGTCATAGCCGCCTCTCTGTTTGTTCTCTCCCTGACTCCCAGGGACAATATTTTCCGGCAGCGGCCTGTAAACTACAAAAGCCGATATGAAAATTTCTACAATAAGCTTCTCCCCTGCGTCCGCGTCAGGGCCGAGGATCTGCAGTACACCGGGCTGGACTATTATGTCAATGGTTCGGTAAGCGGCCATTACTACTACACCCTGGTGGACGGCTTCTGCCAGTTCTACCTGTTAGACGCAAAAAACGGAGAGCTTCCCGCTCCCTCCATTGAAAGCCTGGATATCCACGGGAGGCTGATCGAGCTGAAGGCTTCAGAGTATCAGGCTCTTCTGGAAACGATGGCGTCGGCTCTTGGATGGAAGGCCAGCTCTCTCGAAGAGGTAACCTCCGTCTATGCGGTTTCCGCCCTTCCCTCGGCCTTCTACCTGAATTTCATAGGAAGAATGGCAGCCAATCTCTGTCTGGCCTGCGGGCTGGCCGAGCTGTTCTGGTCTCTGTTCTGTCTGGCCTTTCCGCTGGCCTCCCCGGCGTTCCGGTACATGGCAGACAGAGAGGAGGCCTGCCAGGCTCTCCAACAGACGGAGGCGGCTCTCTCCTCCGCCAGCAAAGTCAAGCGGGCCGGAAAACTGCTTCTGTCCTCCTCCCTGCTTCTGTTTCTTGACGGAGCCGGAACGCGCCTGATCCCCACCGATCAGATTATCTGGACGGCTGTCAGGAAATCCCGCTCCGCCGTTCTCTTCTGCGCGGCGGCCTCCGACGGAAAGCGCTTCCGCTTTTCCTGTCCCTCCTATGAGGCCGCCAGAGAGCTGGAAGAGCACGTCTGAAACATGACCCTTGTAAGGAACTCTTCCCTCAATGCCTTCGGGAGCTGTCTTGTCAAGGACGCCGCCGAAGAAACGGCCGCT
>ERZ791605.776-NODE-776-length-19324-cov-7.119726_pt1 | contig 19324 bp, 18 predicted proteins | sample MGYA00509965_ERZ791605 | MGnify/ENA primary metagenome ERZ791605 (study PRJEB30046, sample SAMN00791923) | human gut metagenome | study: EMG produced TPA metagenomics assembly of the A metagenome-wide association study of gut microbiota in type 2... | reverse complement strand
GACCACAAATCCCGTTTATATCCCCCTTTCGTCCCAAGCGGTAAAATGGTTGCCGAAACATAATGGCTGCACGCCGGATGATCTTGTCTTTGGAGGGCTGCCCAATGCAAGCAATCTCTGCATCAGTCTCAAGAACTGAGCTGATAAGTCAGGTGTAAAGAAGAACGTGACATTCCACACGAGGAAACACAATGTATTTGTTATCTAATTGAAATTTAGATGGTTACCATATTATTTTCATTTAATAGGTAACGATTTAGAAACGAGCGAGATTCAACGGTTTGTTCTATCTTGCATACATTCAAAGAACGATTATCGTAGTGCAAATATAAGATTTGCGGGTGAGAAAAGCAAGATTATAGCCTTTCTGTATCCTAAAAATCATCAGAAACAGGAGGCCTGTTTTCACGTCCCTCCCCTGTTTTCTCGTTGGTTATATGATTCCGTATTTGCGCAACTTTTCATACAGGGTGGTCCGGCTGATGTCCAGCATCCTGGCTGTCCTCGCCCGGTTGTATGGGCTTGCAGAGATAGTTCACGGCGTCCAGTTGCATGGCTTCCACAGCGTTCTCCACCTGTCCGTAGTTCGTCATGATCAGGAACGGGACGGCAAGGCATTTCTCATGCGTCCAGCGCAGCAGCTCCGTGCTGTTCCCGTCCGGCAGGCGCAGGTCGGCAAGGACGAGGTCGAACTCCTCCGAGGCGAGGGATTTCTTTGCCGGGGCCAGTGCCGTCACGTGGCGGCATTCCATTCCCTGTTTCTTCAGCCAGTTGCCGATGCTGCGGCCGAAAACAATGTCGTCCTCTATGATCAGTATCTTTTTCATTCTTCCTTCTTTTGCAGGTTCATGGCATGGCGGAGCAGCATTTCCTTCACGATGCCAAGCTGCCGGAGGTCGTCATCCAGCACAAGGACGCGTGTCCCTTCCATATGAAGGTGCTGGGAGAGTTTTTCCGTATCCAAGGGGGATTTCCCGTCGGCCGGCGGAAGGAGAAGCAGGACGATAAATTCGCTGCCTTGCCCTTTTCGGCTTTCCACACGGATGGAGCTGCCCATCCGGGAGACCTGCCTGGAGCAGATGGCAAGGCCGAGGCCGAAACCGGATACGCCACGGGCATTCTCCAGCCGCTCGAAGGCGGTGAATATCCTCTCCGCGTCCTTTTCATCCATGCCGGTGCCCGTATCCCGGACGCACAGATGCAGCTCGCCGTTCCTGTACTCTGCCTCCAGCCGGACGCTCCCTTCCTTGGTAAACTTCAAGGCATTCGAGAGCAGGTTGTTGACGATCTGCTGGAGATGGCTCTTGTCACCGCAGACCACCACGTCCGTGCCGGAGAAACCGGAGGAGAGAAGCAGGCGCTTCCTCTGCGCAAGCGGGGCGTAATTGTCCACTGTCTCCTTGAACAGGGATTCCAGGTGGAAGATACGCTCGTATGACTGTGCCTGTCCCGTATCCAACAAATAGAAGTCCATTAGGGTATCTACTAGGGAGAGTATGTACTCCGAGGTGTGACGGATATTCTCCACATACTTCGCCTTACGCCGCCCGTCCTTCTCGCCCGGCAACAGGTCGGCGGAACCGGTTATCGTTGTCAGCGGGGAACGCAGGTCATGGGCGATGGCGAGCATCATGTCCTTCTTGGACTGGAGGAGTTCCCGGTTCTTCCTGTCGGACGTCTCCAGCTCTTTCTGGTAGCGGTATTTTCTATTTATGTCCCGGTGTATGATGGCATAGAACACGATTGTCAGCAGGGAAACACCCAGTGCAAGACAGGCCACGGTACGGTAGGACGTGTCACGGTCAAGAATGAATGCCTCATATTTAGATGTGAACCGTGTATTTGTTTCCTTTTTGAACTCGGTAACGAGCGCGTTCATTTTCCGGTTCAGTTCCGCATTGTTCCCATACAGGCTATCCATCTGGACGGACAAGTATGCTTTCCGCCTTTCCTATTCCTCAATGACCCGGTCGTTCAGGGTGAGCAGCATGCGTCTTGCGGTCACAACCGGGGAAGAGGCGGTCTGTTGTTCCTGCTTCCGTTCTATCTGTTCTTTTTGTTGCAGGTAAGCGGACTTTTTCTCTTTACGCCGGAATATATCCCAGAAATTCCGTTTTTTGGAAACCGTTCCATCTGGATCGGAGACTTCCGTTTTTAGAGAAATAGTCTGTCCCTGTGACTGTTTCCTGACCTCGGACAGGACAACCGGAATCCTTTCCCCTACGATGTCGGCTATGTTCTGCTACTCCTGAAGGTTCCTCATTGCCGTAAAAAGAAGCTGTTCCTTGTTTTCAAGCAGCAAGCACAGCGAATCGATGTGCTCTTGTTGTTCCGGTGAATGTACATATTTTTTTAGCAGGTGGAGGCTGTCGTGCCGTCGGTCTGTACATAACGTGGCGGATAACTTTCGCAAGCATTACCGCGATAGGGTTACTGGTAGCTCTGTTTCTGGGCATGGTCTTCCCGAAACCGCCCAACACCCGACCGATGACGCTGCACCGGTTGCCTGTACTGTTCCGCAACAAGGCGTTGATAAGTATCTATCTGTTCGCCTTGCTGGCAACTATGGTACATTATACGGGATACAGTTACGTAGAGCCGTTTCTGGTGCAGATTGCTCGGCTGGACGAGAATCTCATTACGTTGGTTCTGATGCTTGTGGGACTGTCCGGTATAGTAGGAAGCGTTTTGTTTTCCCGATATTCCGGTCGGAAGTCCGGTTTGCTCCTGTTTACGGCCTCTTCGGGCATGGCGGCCTCTTTTCTGTTATTGTATCCGCTTTCCGGTTTTATGAGAGCGGTACTTGCCTTGTGTTTCTTTTGGGGAATAGTTTATACCCTCTTCAACTTGTCGCCTCAGGTGAAAATTATGGCCGTATTGCCGCAGGCTTCGACCATTTCGATGACCATTTATTCTGCGGTCTTCAATCTCGGAATCGGCTGCGGTACTACTATCGGAGGAGCGGTGTGTATACATGCATCCATTGCATACATCGGTTATGCCGGGGAATCACTGCTCTGATTGCTTTTGTCTATTGTATCAGGCATGTGTTGCGTCCATTGAGACCTATTCTCTACAGAGGGTGATTTTAGCAAATATAGGCCTTACGCAGGTTTGGATTTGCCAACGGGAGATAGAGAAGCGGAATTTACAATCTATCTCCGAAGCATAGAACGTGCACTCGCTTTTGGAAAAGAAATGATGTAACTGAAGTTACTTGCAGAACATTCCGTACTTGAATAATAGACTGCAATATCAATATGATTTTTGGTTTTATATCATCTGTGTTTTAGTTTCATATTTGTTTCCTTTGTTTGTCCAGATCTGTATTCTTGTTCTATCTTTGCGTCGAAAATTGATGTTTTTTAGCATGAACTATAATATGAAAAAAGCTAATTTATCGAATGATATATGTTGCGCGATCCCTTAATTTATTCAGGATTTACCAATTCTGATGTATTTATATAGATGAGGGAAGGCTGTTCAGAATCTGAATAGCTCCCATGAATTTCAAGTCTGTTTTGATTATAAATGAACATTATGTTTTTAGGGATCAGACCGAATCAATGTTACGGTCAGCAATGAAAAAAGAGCTTTTTATCAGTTGTTTGCACAAATGTAAAATTTGGGCAATAAATGACGTGTGATTCGCAGTTCATACCTACATCATTGGAACATAACAGGATACTAATTTAATTTATAAATAAATTAACTAAAAAATAAAGTTCAAATGTGTAAATTAAGAATTATGCAGTGGTATGGGATAGTTGTTTTTTTGTTAATAGCTTCTTGTACGGATGTAGATATCACCATGCCCAAGGGTCCCAAAGGTGATACGGGGCTTTCAGCCTATGAGTTTTGGAAGGAAAAAGTGGCGGACGGAACTGTAAACTGGCCGAAGGATCAGACGGAAGTGGCAGACTTTTTCAAATATTTAAAAGGTAAGGATGGCAAGGACGGTCAAGACGGGCAAAGCGCCTTCGAGCAATGGAAAGAGATGATTGCGGACGGTAGTGTGGATAATCCGCATGATCCAGATAAAAAGTGGTCTCCCGAAAATAATACGATACAGGACTTCTGGCGCTTCCTGACCGGTGCCAGTGGCGAGGACGGACAGACACCCCATGTGGGAGATAATGGAAACTGGTTTATTGGCAATGAGGATACTGGTATTGGCGCACGCGGTCGTGACGGTCAGAATGGAGCGGATGGAAAAGATGGCAAGGACGGTCGTGATGCCGTGCCCCCGACGGTCACTATCGGTGATAACGGCAACTGGTTTGTTGACGGTGTAGATACCGGCAGGAAGGCTGTGGGCCAGGATGGAGCGGACGGCAAGGACGGAGTGTCACCGACAGTCACCATTGGCGATAACGGCAACTGGTTTATTGACGGTGTGGACACAGGCAAGAAGGCTGTGGGGCAGGATGGAACGAATGGTAAGGATGGCGTGTCACCAACAGTCACCATTGGCAATAACGGCAACTGGTTCATTGACGGCGTGGACACAGGCAAGAAGGCTGTAGGTCAGGATGGCGTGAACGGCAAGGACGGAGTGTCACCGACAGTCACCATCGGTGGTAACGGCAACTGGTTCGTGAACGGCACGGACACCGGTAAGAAGGCTGTGGGACAGGACGGAAAATCTCCCGAGGTGGCCATTGGCGAGAATGGACACTGGTATATTAACGGTAAGGATACCGGCAAGTCCGCTTTCGGCAAAGATGGCAAAAACGGAACCAATGGAACAAACGGGACCAATGGTAAAAGTGCCTATGAACTTTGGAAAGAGTACATTTCATCCGGTGAAGTGGACAATCCGCATAATCCTGACCAGAAATGGCCGGCAGACCGGAATAAGCAGACGGACTTTTGGGATTTCCTCACAGGCAAATCTTCGGTGATCGAGGTGGAAATCGGAAAATATAATGTTATTCCCGAATACTGGAACTCTTTATTGAAAGAGTATGTAATACCTTCGGACGGATCGGTGCTCTTTACCGTGTATGACAAGGCCGGCAAAAAAGTCGCGGCAGGCGTAAATGTGAGCGGCTTACCCGGCGTATCTTCCACGGAGACATTTACAACGGATGCCGAGGGGCAGTTCAAGGTCACATGGGACAAGTTGCCGGACATGAAAGAACTGTCGGACAGAAGAGGAAGCGTAACCGTAACGGTTGATGGAGCGCAGGAAACAAGTGCAAGGAACACGCTGGTGCCGAACAGGATAAATGTCAGAGCCAGTGTGAGTGGTGCGTATCTGAGTGCCTATACATCGGAAATAAATTCATTGGAGTATTTATATATATCATACAAAATTGAGCGGCAGGTAGATGGAGAATGGGGCAGTTACCCAAGTGCCATTACGACCCCTTATAGTAGTATGAAATCATCTAAGATTAATGATATAAATCAACCTGTAAATGAAGAGAATATAGATAAAAGTAAATTAAAACGTTATAGCGGAGGGGATACTTATTTATACATAATACGTCCGATGGTCTTTACAGCAACAGAGAAGGCCAATATTGCAAAGAATGATACTATCAGCCGGTTGAAACAGTATGAGTGGGACGGAAAAGAAAACTATGTAGGCCTTTATTTCGGTGATGGTGAGGGAAATTCCAACGACTATGGACAGACGATATATTTACAGGATAAGATACACGTTCCGGAATTATATCCGGCTCCGGGTTTCAAGGAGAACAGTGTCTTTGTCGAAATCAAGGAGGGTGTCACCACCCTATGGGGAGAAATTGACACGGATAAGTTACCGGACTTTTATAAGACATACTCTTACCCGACAGGACAAGATAGATTGCAGAAAGAGGAAGGTACCAATATCTGGAAACATCCGGAAGGCAACCTTTCTGCATCCGCTTTGGCTGATAACCGGGCTGTGTTCATACAAATGCGTACTTTCATCAACGGAACGGGAGGAACCGTACATACGGGAACGCTGGAACTTTCAAAGGGTGGCAGACGGTTCTGCCTGACAAGCGCCTATCCCAACAACTGGATTGGCGTGGATGTCCGCTCAAGGCAGAAAAGTGGAAGCCAGATAGTATTCTACAATACTAACGAGTACCGTGGGCGTTACGCTTACTACCTGACCAAAGAGGGCGATCAGTATTATTTAGTTGATTTTGCAGACAGGTCCCAAAAAACTCCTTTGGCAGTCAAAAATTGTCCGGCTGACTGGATGGATTGATTTATTTATCGGATAATTGAATATGAATATGAAGAAAAAAATGATAGGTTTTGTCTTCCTCTCCTTGCTGCCAGTCTCTTTGGTAGCAAGAGGGCAAGACACAGAAACAACCCGTCGCGCACCTTCTCAGGAAGAAGTGACCATACACGACGGACAACAGGAAAAAGCATCAAAAGCCTGGGAGATCGGTGTCGGTGGTTCACTGATAAACTGGAACCGTGTGGCGATAACCGGTTTCCGGAGCACACCGGAAAATTACTTTTATAATCTGAAGGCAAATCATCTGATGGGTGGGGCTAACCTGTACGTGGCACGGGAATTGAACCGATGGTTTTATCTGGACCTGCAGGGGACTGTCGGAGTGACAAGCAACAACCGTACCACAGGAAGCGGCAGGAAACATGATTGGCTGTACATGGGGGGATTAGGCTTGCAATTCCGTTTTACCCCCTTGTTCAAGTCCAAATGGGTGGAACCGTATCTTAGAGTCGGGGTAAATTATCTGCATAAGGATTTTACTTCCGTATATGGCGGTAATTTTGTGGATGATCCTACAGGAGAAGCGCGTTGGGAGTCTTTTGATACATGGAACCCTGACGGGCGCTCATCCGATAAGAACTCCTTTATCCCCCTGTCTTTCGGCGCGGGGGTAAAAGCCTGGTTAAGTAACTCGTTCGGGCTAGGTCTGCAAGGTGAATATCTTCTACCCGTACAAAAGAGTCTTCCCCACTTCGTGCAGATTTCTGCCAGTGTTATCTGGCGTATTGGCGGAAAGAACAAGCATACACCTCCAGTAGTTCGGTATGTAGAGGTGGAAAAGCCGGTCGAGGTGGAAAGAATCGTTGAACGGGTTGTAGAGAGAAAAGAGAAAGTTCCTGTCATGGTGGATACGGTATTTTGCGATTTGTTAGAGAATATTCATTTTGAATTTGACAAGGACGTGATTACTCTTGTTTCCCATAAGATTCTGGACAGGCTGGCAGCTTTGCTGAAGAATTACCCGGATAGTCATTTCCTGATCACGGGATATACAGATGCCCGTGGAAGCGCGCAGTATAATTTGCGGTTGTCTGAGCGCCGTGCAAAAGCGGTATATAAAGCCTTGCTTGAACGCGGGGTCCCCAGCCATATGCTCAAATGGCGTGGATTCGGCAATCGTGCTGCCTTGGTTCCGCCTGTAGCTGCTGACAACATTCGGGAAGGGGATAGAAAAATTTTATTGGAAAAGGTTACCAATATGGAGTACTGGAAGGTTTTGGGAAAAGAAGACTAAAAGCCAATCTTATAAAATTCACGACAAATAGATTTTGTCGTGAATTTTATTTATCCCTGTCTTAGATATTCAAGAATGTTCGACTTTACATTTATTACATGTCCCTTTAATCAGGACCTCACATTCCTCTTGTTCAAAATTCTCAGGCAAGTGATATTCTTGCAATGGAATATCCTCAAAACAAGTTACAGAATGACATATTTTGCAATAAAAATGAATATGGCTGTGATTGGGGGAGTTATTCAGTGCATATCTGGCCGTAACGTTGTCTATTGTGATCCGATGAATAATGTTTGCTTCCAACAAAGTCTGTATCGTCCGGTAAAACGTGATCCGGTCATACATATCGCCCATTTCTTCCTTGATATCACTTTCTGTCAACGGGAACCGCTTGTCAAGCAAAATAGAAATAATGGCTATTCGTTGGGCGCTCTTTTTAAGCCCTTTTTCCCTTAATATATCTATTGCACTCATAATGGCTGATTGGTTTATATTGCAAAGGTATATAAAAAAACAGATTTTTTACGCCCGGTAAATAAGAAAGTCAAGACCGCGACTATCTTTGTGGTAAAAACGAGGTCATAGGGTTTCCCCATCCTCATATGTCCAACGGGCTTGGTGTCCCAATAAAAAAAATACTTCTATGAAGGTAGTCTGCGGTCTTGACGTACACAAAGATAGTGTTTTTTGCTGTATTCTGTGTGCTAATGGAGAAAAAATCCAGCATAAATTCGGAGTTCTTACCGAAGAGTTGGTCACACTTCGCGACCTTATGGTCTCTGAAGGTGTTGAAGAGTGTGCAATGGAGAGTACCAGTATCTACTGGATACCCATATGGCGAGTGCTTGAAGGGTCAGTGAAACTTCATCTGGTAAACCCTTATTTTATAAAACAGCTTCCTGGCAAAAAGAGTGATGTGAATGATGCCGAATGGATAGCTACTTGTCTGAGTAAAGAACTGATAGCATCAAGCTTTGTTCCTGATGATAAAATTCAACGTCTGCGTCAATATGACAGAAGGATATTTGACCTGAATGTTTCCATAAGCCGCAATCTAGTCAAACTTGACCAATGCATCCAGAGGTGCAACATCAGAATCAGTAATTATATATCCACAACAGATTCCAAAGGGTACCGTTCAATAGTTAAACTTATATCCCAAGGTGTGACAGATGCGGAAGTCCTTGTGAAGGAACTGCATGGAAGAACAATCAACAGGCATGGCAGAGAAACATTGGTGAAAGCACTTACCGGAGTGGTCAGCGAGACCGACATAGACATTATAAAACAGCTTGTAGAAGAGATTGAATTGCAGCAACGACACAAGGACGAAGCACAGGAAAAGATGACTGCACTATGCATGGAGTGGTTTCCTCAAGAAGTTGAAAACCTTCAGACTATACCGGGAGTGAAAGAACGTAGTGCGACCTCAATAATAGCAGAAATAGGAACAGACATGACACATTTCCAGACACCAAAGAAATTGGTGTCATGGGTGGGGCTAAGACCCCGTAACGAGGAAAGCGCTGGCAAAATCAAGGCACGAGGTATCACACATGGTAACAGGTTTGTAAGAAAAACCATGATTGAATGTTCATGGGGAGCTGCACGTATGAAAGAGTCATTTTTCGCAGAATTCTCATACAGGCAATGTATCGAAAGAAGAAAGAACAAGATGAAGGTGCAAGTAGCTATTGCGAGAAAAATACTTGTTGCAGTATGGTATGTACTTAGTCAGGGAACTCAGTATATCAAACCAACAGATCATTATACGGCAGCCCATATGACTGCCGTATAATGATACAACCGTCCGTTACAAGGTCAATATATTTGTGGTGATTATATCCCGTTTTCGCAAAGTGGCTATCGTTTCGGACGGAGTAGGACACCCGGTTGAGTTTTAATCTCGAAGAGGAAATGTACATAATTGTTCATTGTTCCGACTATAATCGGAACTGAACCGTCATGCAGTAGTGCAAGGAAAAAAGATGTAGAAAGGAATAGACACTCGTTTCCACTCACAAAGATAGTCGCGGTCTTGCTTTTCATAGAGGAAATATACTTAATAATCAGAAAGTATCAAAACAAGCAGATAGCATGGTTCGGGATTTTGAAACAGTGTTTCGACATGAACAAACACCTGTTTATAGGTATTCTGATGATATCTAAAAAAAATGAAACAATGTTTCATGTCTGAAAACTGTTTCATTTGAATGTTTTTATTATCTTTGCAGCGTTTCTATGAAAGTAGGTAGATGAAAGTAAGGACAAAAAACAGAATTGCTGTCGCATGGCTGTTACTTATGACACTCATGCCTGTCTTCGTGGTGAAGGCTATGCACCACCACGAAGAGATTGCTGTCTGCCATTCAGACAACGGGCATCCTCAGAGCCCCTGCAATCAATGTCCTGTCTGCCATTTTACCCTTTCCCCATTTACACAGGCTGAATCTTTCCATATTCAGATTATAATTCCACTTTTTAATTATGAACCGGTTGCTTATATGGGTATGAAGGGTTATCAGCCCGTTCATCCGTATAATCTGCGCGCCCCTCCCTCTTTATCTGCATTACTATAAACAAATGCGAAAATTTGCCACACCATTGTGGGTGTGCCTGCACATTGTCTGTCCGAAAAAACAGGTTATGGCATATGATATTTGTATCATTCGATTATACAAATACGGATATTGTATATCCTTTTCCGACGGCAAATGCAGGAAGGCATATGGCTAATATGCCGGATTTTAAGGAATAATTTCCGGCAGAAGGTTCTATCGATAATCTAAAAAAATAGCGATGAAAAGAGTTGTTGCAACCGTTGCGTCATTCCTGTTCATCATTCATTCTCATGCCCAGCACCAGGACAGTGTTCCGGACATGACAAAGGATGGCGTGACGTTAAGCGAAGTGGTCATCATGGGAAATGACAGCAGGCGGGATACTCAGATGAGATCCTCCCAAAGTCTTGTCAGAATCGGCAAGTCCTACCTTGAAATGAATCTTTCAGGCAGTCTGCCGCAAACATTGGCGGGAATACCGGGTGTGAAGGCGATGAATATCGGTTCCGGGCAATCCAAACCGGTTATAAGGGGACTGGGGTTCAACCGCATGGTCGTGACGGAAAACGGCATCAAACACGAAGGGCAGCAGTGGGGAGAAGAGCACGGTCTTGAAATTGACCAGTTTTCAGTAGACAGGATTGAGGTGATAAAAGGACCGGCTGCCCTGCTCTATGGTTCGGATGCCATTGGAGGGGTCATAAACCTGTATAGCGACTATATACCGGCGAGACCGTATGAAAGCAGGGCGGAACTTTTTATGCGAAGTAATAACGAATCGGTCGGTCTTTCGGCACAAATGGCGGGAAAGAGGGACAGGCTTTATTACAAAGTGGGCCTGACACTGGTGGATTATGCAGATTACAAAGTTCCCGCGGACAGCATTCAATATTATTCCTATTACATTAAATTAAAGGACCGGCGTTTACGCAATACGGCAGGCAAAGAACAGGACGGGAGTTTTACATTAGGGTATGTGGGAGACCATTTCTCCACCGCTTTCAAAATATCCGATATTTATACCAAAAGCGGATTTTTTGCCAATGCCCACGGTTTGGAGGTACGGCTGTCGGATATAGATTATGACCGTTCCAGACGTGATATCGATCTGCCGTACCATCTGGTCAACCATCTGAAAATTATGAACCATTCAACATGGCATTCAGGGAACATCCGTTGGGAGGGCAATCTGTCATTCCAGCACAATCTCCGCAAGGAATTGTCGGAGCCGGTCTCACACGGCTATATGCCTACGCCTTCCAATACCCTGGAAAGGAAATACACCAAGAATACTTATACGGCAGGTATTGGAATGAAAGTGTTGATAGCCGGAAAGCATAGCCTTAATGCTGGGGTGAATGCAGAGTATCAGCATAACAGACGTGGCGGCTGGGGATTTATCATTCCCGATTTTGAGACAACCTCGCTGGGAGGATATGTCATGGACCGTTATTTTCTGCTTGAGAACCTGATATTGAGCGCCGGATTACGACTGGACAGAGTAAACACCCATATTCACAGCTATCATGACTGGTATAAGACACCTGTGGAAGAAGCCGATTCCGTCTTTAAAGAAAGAGCCGCCGGTTTAAAGCGCTCTTTCACCAGTCTCACCGGTTCGCTGGGGATTAATTACAGTGCTGGGCAATGGATATTGAAAGTAAATATCGGAAAAAGCTTCCGTGTGCCGATTCCCAAAGAATTGGGGGCTGACGGAATCAATTACCACATATTCCGGTACGAAAAGGGAAGCGCCGGCTTATCCCCGGAAGAATCATACCAGCTTGATCTCGGAATGAACTGGCACACCGGTGCGGTCAATATTCAAATAGATCCTTACCTGAACTATTTCCCAAATTATATCTATTTGAACCCGACCTCAACGTATACCGAAGGCCTGCAAACCTATTATTACACACAAAGCCGGGTGATTCGTTACGGATTTGAGGCTGAAGTCAATTACAAGCCCATATGCTGTCTGGAGGCCGGATTAAAGGGGGAATACCTGTATGCGGAGCAACTCTCCGGTGACAAGAAAGGATATACCCTGCCTTTCTCTCCTCCATGGAGTGCCAGTGTGGAATTAAAATACACGCACCCTGCCAGGGAGGGACGTGAGGCGGGGTTTGTCTCGGCAACGTATAAAATTGTCGGCGATCAGAATGGGATTGTCCCTCCCGAAAAGCCAACCCGGGGCTATGGAGTGCTTAATATGGCGGTCGGAAAGGCTTTTGTATGGAAAGACTTCCGGCTAAGACTGAACTTTCAGGGACTGAACCTGCTGAACAGGAAGTATTACGACCATACCAGCTATTACCGGCTGATTGACGTACCCGAACCGGGACGTAACTTTTCTTTAATGATAGGATTTGATTTTTAAACAATAATTGATTAACAAACATCGAAGGAACGTACCGGAAAACAAAGCACCGGTACCTCCTTCAAATAAAAAAAGAAGATTATGAAAAAGAATTTAGTATTGACAGTAGTTCTATTGATGGGTTTATGCATGTTTACCTTTTCATCCTGTGATGATGAGAAAGAAAGCACAGGGAAACCAATCGTTGGTTTGAATGAAGTGGGCAAAGAAAACAGTAAAACCGGAATTGCCGGAAGTGACCTCCACTTGGAAGGCGAGATCATAGCCGAAAATCTGATCAGGCGTATTGATATAGAGATCCACCAGGAAGACGGCGGCGATTTCAAGATAGAAAAGTCTTTCACCGAAGGCAAGTATATAGGTGTAAAGAACGCTCATTTCCATGAGCATATAGAGATTCCCTCCGAAGCGCCTGCCGGAAAATATCACCTGCATTTTACCGTTACCGACCGGTTGGGACAGACAGAAACCAGGGAATCGGAACTGACGGTGAAAGCGGCAGCCGCACACATCATCGTGGAAGACTTGAAGTTCGGCGCCTCCCATGATTTCTCCGATAATAAGATCGGTTATACAGGTACCAAGCCAATGGTGTCCGCACATATCAAGGCGGAAAACGGACTCGAAAAGATTACGGTCTTCATACATAGTGAAGAAGGAACACCTTCATTCGAACTGGACACTACCTATACTTTTAATGGAGAGAAGGAATGGGGTACCGGAGGCCAGCATAAGCATATTGCGATTCCGGACAATGCCCCTGCAGGAGATTATCACATGCATTTCAATGTATACGACAAGAAAGGCGAAGTATCGGAAAATTCACTGGAGGGTGTGCAGTTCAGGAAAAGCAATGCGGAAGTGTACGGAGTGGAAATTGGAACCAACCGTTCGGCACTTGCCTCTGATATTCTGACAAAGTTCAGAGTAAAGGCGGAGGACGCCTTGCATTCCATCCGTATACGCATCTATAAAGAGGCTGCACCCGGTGAGTATTTTTATAATAGTACGTTGGCGGATGAGTTTTCTAAAGGAGATTTGAAGGAATACGCATTCAACAAGAGCTTGGAAGCCAGGGATGGTCATGGGAATTATGCGGCTGCAGGCGAATATATTCTTGAAATCAGAGTGGAATATGCCCTGGGAGCCAATAAGATATTCAAGGAAAAGTTTAATATAACCGTAAAATAAGAATCATGGTAAAAAGCAGGAGCATCATTCTTCCTTGTGCCTTTATGTTCTTTCTCCTTGCTGCATGCAGCAAGGATGAGAACGGCAAGGATTTGGATAAGCCGGTCATTGAAACCGATAGCGAGGCGTTACCGCAGAACTGTCAGGTATATGTGAAAGGAGAAGAAATCCCTTTCATATATACTTTTACTGACAATATGGGTCTGGGCAGCTATAATATCGAGATACATCACAATTTCGACCACCATACCCATAGTACCGATGCCGGAGATTGTCCGCTGGAGGAGAAGAAGAAACCCGTAAAGCCCTGGGTATATAACCAGGATTTTCAGATTCCAGAAAGCGCATCGACCTATAATGCCAAAGTGTATATTCCTATTCCGGAAGATGTTGATACGGGGGATTATCATTTTATGATCCGGGTGACCGACAAGGCCGGCTGGCAACAACTGAAAGCGGTAAGTATAAAGATCATAGAAAAGAATTATTAGAAAAATAATAAATCATGAAACGTTCATCACTTTATCCAATAAGTTGTGATATCGGATATATTTATCATGCTTGCGTTCCAATATTTCTGTCTTATAAAATCGTTGGCTGTAGAAGGAAATCCTCCTCTCTGTGTTTACAATCATAACAGATAGCGATATGGATATTATTTTTAGTTTTATATTATCAATGTTTTGGTTTTATATTTACTCCCCTCTTTTTTTGTATTTGGCTTCTTGTTTTACTTTTGCCTTAAAGAAATAATGCTTTTAGCATGAATATTATAAATATATGGAAAAGCTATTTTTATTGAACGATTTATATAACGATCCCCTTGCCTTATCCAGATTCAGTCAATTCAGATGCCTTTATTTAGGCAAGGGGGAGACTGTTCAGAACCTGAATGACTCCCATGAATTTCAAGTCTGTTTCGTGTTGAAGGGAACATTATGTTTTTTTAGGGACCAGATTAAGTCTATGTCACAGGTCGTAATGGAAAATGAGCTGTTCTTTATCAGTTGTCTGCACAAATGTAAAGTCAGGGCAATAGATGACGTGCATCTCGTCGTTCATGCATGCAACATTGTAGCCCCTTATTTTCATGATAAGGTAATAAAATATCTGCAGAATATAGTGCTTGAGAAAGTCAAGCCTGTGGAGGTTCTTCCTGTTTATCCGTTAATGCGTTCCTTTCTTGACCTACTGGTTGATTATATGAAGCAAGGTATGGAAATCCCGGAACTGCACCGGGCCAAGGAATATGAACTTTTTTCATTATTCAAGACCTGCTACTCAAAACATGAAATAGCATCCTTCTTTCGTGATGCCTTGTCAAATGAATTGCGTTTTTTTGTATCTGTCATGACTCATTACAAAAGCTGCAGGACCGCTAAAGATTTAGCTGTTTTATGCGGATATAATGATACCATGTTCAATTTATTATTCAAAAAATGTTTTTCTGGGGAGACTCCATACCGATGGCTGCAAAAGCGGACTTCCCACGAAATCAAGCTTAAATTGATAGAGAATATTCTGCCAGTCAAGCAAATAATGCTGGAATATCATTTTAAAACGTTTTCTCATTTTACCACTTTCTGTAAAAGAAATATTGGAGATACTCCCAATGAAATACGCAGGAAAGGAGTTGTCATTGAAAGAGTGCCTTTCCCTTAGACGATTTTCTGTATCTGTTGCCTTTAGTTAAAACAACAATATTCTAAAATAGCAGATGCCACATGTTGGATTAAAAGATAAAATACAGATACTGTCGAACCTTTTGTGTAAGCCTGTATTCTGCATCATTTGAATATAACAAAACTCTAATTTAATTTATTAATGTATGAAAAAGATTCTTTTCTATTTCTTGTTAAGTACAAGCACATTGAGTGCTTATTGTCAAACCCTGCTTGAGGGAAACAAATTTTTCGATAATTGGTCTGTTGGACTAAAGGGCGGAACAGTAACTCCGCTTACCCACAGCGCTTTTTTTAAGAATATGCGTCCTGCCGTTGGAGTGGACCTGACCAAACAGTTGACTCCCGCATTCGGACTTGGGGTCGAAGGTATGGGATATATTAATACGAGTAACAGCAGGACTGCTTTTGACGCATCCAATATCAGTCTGTTGGGAAAGTTCAATCTTATGAATCTGCTGGGTGGATATCATGGAGTTCCCCGTACTTTTGAGATGGAGACGGTTTTGGGAGCCGGTTGGCTACATTATTATGAAAACGGAAAAGGTGATATAAATTCTTGGAGCACGAAAATAGGCTTGAACTTCAACTTTAATTTAGGTTCGGAAAAGAAATGGACGTTGGCATTGCAACCTGCACTGGTGTATGACATGGAAGGAGACTTCAACGAGCACCGGAGCCGTTTCAACGCCAATAATGCCGCCGTAGAAATTACTGCCGGTATTGTTTACCATTTCAAGAACAGTAACGGTAAGCATTATTTTACAATGACCAAGCCTTATGATCAGGCGGAAATAGACGGTTTAAACCGGAGTATTAATGAGCTGCGTATGGAGGTAGATTCTAAAAAACAGGATTTGAATTCTGCAAATCAAAAACTTGCGCAGCTCAGCCAGATGCTGGAAGAGTGTCAGAAGCGGGAACCACAGGTTCAGACTGTTGTAGAAACAGCCAAAACGTTAGAATCTGTAGTCACATTCAGACAAGGAAAATCATCCATTGATGCATCCCAGTTGCCCAATGTGGAGCGAATTGCAACTTACCTGAATAAACACAGCAATGCCAAAGTCGTTGTGAAAGGATACGCGTCTCCCGAAGGCAGCATAGAAGTCAATGAACGGATAGCCCAAGCGCGCGCCAATGCCGTCATGAATTTATTAGTCAAAAAATACCGCATCAGTGCGGACCGCATTACTGCGAAAGGACAAGGCATAGGCAATATGTTCTCGGAAGCGGACTGGAATCGTGTCAGCATCTGTACTATCGAGGAAGGAAAATAGAAACTTCAATGAACATCGCAATAGTTTTCGTGTTATTCCTAATGACACGAAACTATTGCATAAAAACTTTCTATAGAATATGAATAAAAAAATATTGCAGTCAGTACTTTGGGGCTTTATTCTTATTTTATCATCATGCCGGTCTTCCCAACCGCCATACGACGGAACTTATGAAGGCATATTGCCTGCGGCCGATTGTCCAGGCATCTATGTCTTATTGACCATTAACGGAGGACAGTATGAATTACTGGAGAAATATATCACGCGTCCCGGAACTTTTGTTACTTATGGAAAGGCCGGAAATCTACCCGGTGATAAGATTCTTTTGGATAATAAGATGGAACTCAAATCCGATGATGGCCGCTTGTTATATAAGGATACGCCCCTAAAACGGATTTCCCTCCAAACGGAACTTCCGGAATTCTGTACTTCGCAACTCCTGAAAGAATCTCAAAGTGGGGAAAATGTAACCCTCAAATTATATGAGAAACAAGGAGAACAGTATGCGGACTTCCTTTTCAAGGCCAAAAAGCATATACTCAAATTAAAGGAAAAAACAGATTTAGTTTCTGAATATGCGGACAAAAACTGCTCCTTGAAAGTGCCGTCGGAACAAAAACAATCGTCCGTGTCAGACGAACTGGTTTTCAATGACGGAACAAATTCTTATACATTTGACCGCCTTACACCTGATTATTGTATTTATTCGTCGGCAACAAAGACCAATCCAACCTTTTTTGATGTTGTATATTATACTGCCGGCGAAAAACCCATGGTCAAACTTATATCTACCGCTCCTGAACATTGCTATACTCTTTTCCAGACAGAGGCTTCTGCCAAAACTGCGGAATATTCCGATGGGAAAGTGGAATGGCGGGTAGGAAATCATAAAAATGCAACATTCGTTGTTGACAATAAGGAGTATGAGTATAATGAGCAATAAAACATCAGGATTGCAGTCAAGAAAATAAATTATACATCAGGATTCATTTGCTGTTCGCTCCTTTAGCGAATAGCAATGAATCCTTGGATGACAAATGTCAAATGACAGAGTTCAGTTTCACTGCAAACCTGTTTCCTGTCTCTCTATAATGAGTCCCGACAGTTCCGGCTAATTCACCGATAGTCCCGTCAATTCGAACTTTCTTCAGATAAAGATAGGGATATCCTGTCTTTAGCACATATGATATATTAACCAAAAGGTATCCAGGGTGCAAGTGGCGTAATTTATATTATCTGTACTTTTACCTTTAATTTCTTGAATTTTGAAAGATTCAGCCATATGCTGTAACCAGCCAACATGGGTGGTCAGAATGGCTTCATTATTCATCATTATAACCGCCAATATCAAATCTATCCGGATTTTACCTATTTTTGTGCCCGTATTATGAATCTGCAAATGGAAACGATGACTGATAATAATGAAATGAATGCCGGCAACGGGACGCCATGCTGCCATTGCCACGGGGAAGAGTGCCGTTGCCGGGAAGAAAACGGGGAATGTGAATGCCACTGCCACGCGCACGAAACCCTCTACCCCGGGGTAACCTGTATCGATGTGGAACCCGACGATTTCAACGACTGGGACTAATCCCCACCGGACTTTATCCGGTACGGCACGTTCAACCGCTGACGATACCCGCCCACGCCGAACGTGGTCGTGACCTCTTCCACCAGGTAAACGCCGTTTTTCGAGGGGTTGCGGTCACTGTCCCGGTGATACCATTTAAGTTGTAGTTGCGGAAATACTCCGTCGTCTCCTCCACGAGCTGGTCGGAGATGATGCCGATGTGCGGCGACATGTACGGCACGATGGTGTAGGTCGAGAGATCGACTTTCGTCTTCGTCACGGCGCCCTTGGCGGTCGTGTTCCCGGTAACCTTGTGCGTCTTTTTGGAAATCTGCGTGGCGTTCACCGTCTGGTACTGCCTGCTGCCGGCAATCGTCGGGTCGTACTCGGGGTTCAGACGGACAGTCACCTCGAAGAATTTCTCGTCGGTGCTGAGCGCCTTACCCGTGACGGCGAGGAATTTCGGGTCGGTCTTGACGACTTTCAGGTTGCTCTGCGCCACGTGCTCGTTGAACAGGATTTTGAACGGACCCGTTGATTCGTCTTCGGGGAAGACCGGCTGCGCCTTGCTTGACGAGTACGGGCGGCCCACGGCAATCGCCGGCATGGCTCCCTCGTTTTCGGCATCGTATTTCAGGAAGCAGTAGACCTTGTATTTCGACCACTCGGAGAGGATGTCGGCCATTTGCACAGTCCCGTACTGCTATTGACTCTCTCCAGGTTATATAGCATATTAACGGTATTACATAATGTTTATGAGAGAAACTAACACTTTTAGACATTTTCGCTTTTAATATCCATCCAGAAGCGACTCCGGAGCTTCATGGAGGGTATGGTTTGGCAGCACGATTGCCGTTAAACCGTACGGTTTTGGTTTAACCAAAACACAACTTGCTGTCCGCAGGAGCGGACCACGTTTATCCAATAATTATTGTATATCAGAGTGTTGTGTGGCTATTTTCCTGTATTTTGTTTGGCTTTTCCATCAGATATTTGCCGGCTGTTCTCCCCGTTAAAAGATAGATATATCTCCATAACCATGTGACTTACGCCCATAATTCGGGGATAAGGAGGCGAATATACGGAAAATCTGCCCTTTACATGCCCTATTGTCCATTAATGGATTGCTACTTCTACACTTCTGCAAATGGAGAATAACAGGTAGCCGTATACGCC
>ERZ791605.763-NODE-763-length-19637-cov-2.504392_pt1 | contig 19637 bp, 13 predicted proteins | sample MGYA00509965_ERZ791605 | MGnify/ENA primary metagenome ERZ791605 (study PRJEB30046, sample SAMN00791923) | human gut metagenome | study: EMG produced TPA metagenomics assembly of the A metagenome-wide association study of gut microbiota in type 2... | reverse complement strand
AATCCAGACTACAGGATCGCTTCCAACCAAGGCATGGTCATTAGTCTCCAAAGGCGATTTGGCATGTCTAAGAATGAATACACAAATAAAATCTATTATTCCTAAAAATGAACATCATGAAAAAAATCTCGTTAGCCTTAGCGCTTTGCTGTGCTTCTTTCTATAGCATGGCTGATCAATTGCCGCTTGGGGGATTTAGTTACGGACCGATGGAAGCACCGACCGGTAAAGAGTGGGAGTCGCCTGAGAACCTGGCTCTGAACAAAGAACAACCGCATGCTTATATTTTCCCTTTCCAGGATGTGGAAAGCGCTCGTAAGGTATTACCGGAAAACAGTAAATTTTGGCAGTCTTTGGATGGAGACTGGAAGTTCAATTGGGCGCCTGATCCCGATTCACGGCCGAAAGACTTCTATAAGATGGAGTTTGATGTATCCGGCTGGGATAATATCCCGGTTCCTTCCAGTTGGAATATTTATGGAGTCCAGAAAGACGGTAGCCTGAAATATGGAGTTCCGATCTATGTGAACCAGCCGGTAATCTTCCAGCATAAAGTGGCGGTCGATGACTGGCGCGGAGGTGTGATGCGTACTCCGCCAGCAAACTGGACGACTTACAAGCACCGGAATGAAGTCGGTTCTTTCCGTCGTAATTTCGAGATACCGCAGGATTGGGACGGACGCGAAGTTTTTATCAGTTTCGATGGAGTCGATTCTTTCTTCTATCTCTGGATCAACGGTCAATATGTCGGTTTTTCCAAAAACTCCCGCAATACGGCTAATTTCAACATCACTCCTTACCTCCGTAAAGGGACGAATGTGGTGGCCGCTGAAGTATATCGCAGTTCCGACGGTTCTTTTCTGGAAGCGCAGGATATGTTCCGCCTGCCGGGTATCTTCCGGACGGTCGCTCTGTATTCGGTTCCGAAAGTGTATGTGCGCGATTTGGTGGCGATTCCGGATTTGGATGTGACTTATACGGATGGTTCGCTGGCAATCTCGGCCGATGTATGCAACTTGGATAAAAAGGTTGCGAAGGGATATAAACTGGAATATACGTTGTATGCCAATGAGTTGTATTCGGATGAAAACGTCAAGGTGGAAAATGTGCTTGTTTCGGCAGCGGTGGATGCGGTGAATCCCGGACAGATACAGACCGCGAAAGCCGTCTTGAATGTAAAAGCGCCCCGGAAATGGTCGGCAGAGTTCCCATATCGTTATACGCTGGTTGCAGAGTTGAAGAATGCTAAGGGGAAAGTGGTGGAGACAACCTCTACGATCGTCGGGTTCCGTAAGGTCGAGATCAAGGATACACCGGCCGAAGAAGATGAATTCGGGCTGGCGGGACGTTACTATTATATAAATGGTAAGACCGTCAAGCTGAAAGGCGTGAACCGTCATGAATCGAATCCGGCGGTCGGACATGCCATCACGCGCGATATGATGGAAAAAGAGGTGATGCTGATGAAACGTGCCAATATCAATCATGTGCGTAATTCGCATTATCCGGATGATCCTTACTGGTATTTCTTATGTAATAAATATGGTCTTTATCTGGAAGACGAAGCCAATATCGAGTCGCATGAATATTATTACGGGGCCGCCTCCCTTTCACATCCGGTAGAATGGAAAAAGGCGCATGTCGCACGTGTGATGGAGATGGTTCATGCTAATATCAACAACCCGTCTATCGTGATCTGGTCGTTGGGTAACGAGGCGGGACCTGGTGAAAACTTCGTGGCTGCTTATGATGCGTTGAAGCAGGTGGATAAATCCCGTCCCGTCCAATATGAACGTAATAATGATATAGTGGATATGGGGTCGAACCAGTATCCGTCTATTGGCTGGACGCGTGGTGCGGTGAAAGGTGATTATGATATCAAATACCCGTTCCATATTTCTGAATATGCTCATTCGATGGGGAACGCCTGTGGTAACTTGGTGGATTACTGGGAGGCGATTGAATCGACAAATTTCTTCTGCGGTGGTGCTATCTGGGATTGGGTGGACCAGTCGATGTATAATTATGATAAAAAGACCGGTAAGCGATATCTGGCATACGGTGGGGATTTCGGTGATACTCCGAATGACGGTCAGTTCGTGATGAATGGCATTGTGTTCGGTGATCTGGAACCGAAACCGCAGTATTATGAAGTGAAGAAAGTCTATCAGCATATTGGTGTGAAAGCGGTCGATGTCAGGAAGGGGCTTTTTGAGATATTCAATAAATATTATTTTAAGGACCTTTCGGATTATGATATAAGATGGTCGCTTTATGAAGACGGAAAGGAGATTCGATTCGGTTTTGTTAATTCCGGGATGATCCCTGCCCGTGCCAAAGCACAAGTGTCAATACCTATGCCTTTTGACAAGTTGAAGAATGATTCCGAATATTTTGTAAAGGTGCAGTTCCTTCTTAAAGATGATATGCCGTGGGCTGAAAAAGGATTTGTGACGGCGGAGGAACAAATTTTGTTGCAGGAAGCTATGGCGCGTCCTTCCATCAGTGCCGTGACGGCTTCTGCCGGAAAGGTGAAGTTGGATAAATCGGATACTTCGATTAAAACGGTGAGTGGTGACGGTTTCGTTGCTAAGTTCGATATGGAGACGGGTACGATTTACAGCCTGGCCTACGGAGGCAAGACGATTATAACCGATGGAAACGGTCCGAAGCTCGATGCTTTGCGTGCTTTTACCAATAACGACAACTGGTTCTATTCGCAGTGGTTTGAACACGGCTTGCATAACCTGCAACATCGGGCAACGAGTAGTACGGTTTTGGAAAGAAACGACGGTACGGTCGTCTTGGCTTTCACTGTCGAATCGCAGGCGCCGAACGGTGCTAAGATCAAAGGTGGAACCAGTACGAGAAAAAATAGTATAGAGGAACTGACAGATAGGAGATTCGGGGAAAATGATTTCAAGTTTACGACGAATCAAATCTGGACCGTTTATCCTGACGGGTCTGTCGAGTTGCAGTCGAGCATCACTTCTAACCGTCCGAGTCTGGTATTGCCACGCCTAGGATATGTAATGAAAGTCCCGCAGCAGTATGCAGACTTCACTTATTACGGACGTGGCCCGATCGATAACTATGCTGACCGCAAGAGCGGACAGTTTATCGAACAGCATAGGAATACGGTGGCTGGCGAGTTTGTGAATTTCCCGAAACCGCAAGATATGGGCAACCACGAGGATGTACGCTGGTGTGCCCTGACCGATCCGGACGGCGAGGGTGCTGTGTTTGTGGCTACCGACCGTTTGTCTGTATCGGCTCTTCAATATTCTGCATTGGATTTGATTTTGGCTTCTCATCCTTACCAGTTGCCGGTTGCAGGGGATACGTATCTGCATTTGGATGCGGCTGTGACCGGGTTGGGTGGTAACAGTTGCGGACAAGGCGGACCGTTGGAACAGGATCGCGTCTTTGCCGGACATCATGACATGGGCTTTATAATCCGTCCTGCCGGAAAAGATGTAACCGTTACGGCAAATGTTGCACCCGCCGGAGAAATGCCGTTGACAATCATGCGTAATCGCGCCGGATCCGTTGAGCTCTCATCGGCTCGTAAAGACGCTGTGATTTGCTATACGACCGACGGGAAAGGAAAAGCGAAGGAATATTCGGAAGCCATACCATTCCGCAATGGTGGTACCGTAAAAGCCTGGTTTAAAGATAATCCGAAAATCAATGCAACGGCTTCTTTCAGCAAGATCGAGAGTATTCAGACGGAAGTGGTCTATACAAGCAGCGAAGAGTCCGGTTACGGAGATGCCAAGAACCTGGCGGATGGTGATCCGAATACGATCTGGCATACGATGTTTTCCGTTACCGTTGCCAAATATCCGCATTGGGTGGACTTGGATGCAGGGGAAGTAAAACAGATTAAAGGTTTTTCATTCCTTCCCCGGCAGGACGGATCGAATGGTCATGTCAAGGATTATTCGATTAGTGTCAGCCTGGATGGTAAAAACTGGGGTGAACCGGTCTTGAAAGGTACTTTTGAAAATAACCAGAAGGAAAAGAAAGTGCTGTTCGATCAGCCGGTCAAAGCCCGCTATATCCGTTTTACAGCATTGAGCGAGCAGCGCGGACAGGATTTTGCATCGGGTGCTGAATTGGTGATTTTGGCTGATTAATTGAACTTTATATTATATGATGGAACAGGAGAGGAAGTCATTCCTTTCCTGTTTTTTTATACTTTGTGCCTTCGATATGTCTGTTATCTCATCATTTTTGTTTTTCTTTGCGGAAAAATTCAGACACGTGAATCTCATTATAGAACAAGGAAACACATCATCGAAAGTGGCTGTATACAATAAGAGGCATATGGAGGCTTCTTTTGTGTTTAAGAAATTCGACGTGGAAGTTGTCTCTTCTATCTTTAAGAAGTACCCGCTGACGAAAGGGATATTCTCGACAGTGATAGATAAAGATGACGAATTGGTTGAATACCTGGGAAGCAATCTTCGGAATTTTGTGTTTTTGGACGAAACGGTATCTCTTCCGATCAAGGTGCAATATAAAACACCTAAAACGTTGGGTAAAGACCGGCTGGCTGCCGCTGTCGGAGCTAATTACCTGCAACCAGAAAAGGATTTGCTGGTGATTGACGCCGGAACAGCTATTACATATGAACTGATCGATGCTTCCGGTTCTTATTTAGGAGGGAATATTTCACCTGGAATGACAACCCGGTTCAGAGCATTGAACCTGTTTACGGAGAAATTGCCTTTGGTTGTCGAACAGGAATATATTCCTTTGGTCGGAACGGATACGGAAACAGCCATCCAGGCTGGAGTAGTAAATGGTATAGTGTGCGAGATGGATGGGTATATCGAAATGCTTCGGCTAAAATATCCTAACCTTTTGGTTTTTTTAACAGGCGGTCATTCGTTTTATTTTGAAAGACGGCTAAAAAACTCCATCTTTGCAGACATTAATTTAGTGTTGACAGGATTAAACAGAATCTTAGAGTATAATGTTGAAGATTAATAAAGTACTAATAACAAGCGTTCTTATATTCATGCTGTTGCCTTTGATGGCGCAAAACAATACAAACTCGCCCTATACCCGTTTCGGGTATGGTGATTTGGGAGAACGTTCGTTCGGCGCAGGTCGAGCCATGGGCGGTGTTGGTTACGGATTACGTTCGCCGAAACAAATAAATCCGATGAACCCGGCATCATACAGTTGCATGGATTCCCTGACATTTCTCTTTGATTTTGGTGTAGCCGGTCAGTTGTCGTGGTTTGATGACGGAAATGCCCGTCAGAACGATATCAACGGAAACGTGGAATATATTGCAATGCAGTTTCCGATTCATCGCCGGATAGCCTTGAGTTTCGGTTTGTTGCCTTATTCTTATGTCGGTTATAAGTTTGGTGCTTTGCGTAACGACGAAGGAGTTACATTTACGGAAACTTATAACGGCTCAGGCGGTTTGAGTGATTTCTATGGAGGTGTCTCTATTGATATCTGGAAAAAACGTTTAGCTGTGGGAGCCAATTTCGGTTTCCTGTTTGGGAATATCAAGCATGAACAAGTTGTAATCATGAGTGGTGAAGGAACAGGAGCATATAATACGAACCGTAACCAGGAATTGAGGGTGCGTGACCTGAAAATGGATTTCGGATTGCAATACACACATCCGTTAAGCAAGACGGAGAGTGTGACGTTAGGTCTTGTTTTTTCTCCTAAAAAAAGTTTGCATGCAAAATCCTATCAATTGACTCAGTCTTATACATCTTCTGGTTCAGATGGAGAAGTTCTTCAGTCTGATACTATCAGCGGGAAAGCGTTTGCGTTGCCTAATTCGTATGGAGTGGGGCTTTCTTATGTGAAACAAAATAAATTAACGTTAGCAGCTGATTTTTCTTATGAAGATTGGGGAAAAATGCCTTACTTTGGGGAGAAAGATAATTTCAAGAATCGTTATCGGGTAGCGGTTGGTGGCGAATATATACCGGATTATATGCGCAAATCATATTTCAGCAGGATTCGTTATCGCGCAGGTGTCCATTATGGCAATTCTTATTTGCGTATGAACCGGACAGATGCCAATCCTTCCGGAGACGGTTATAACGAGATCGGAGCAAGCCTTGGTCTGGGGTTGCCGTTAATTGATAACCGTTCGTTGATTAACATATCGTTTGAGTATGTGAAAAAGAAACCGGAAGTGAAGATGAACATGATTGATGAACAGTATTTTCGTTTTACTGTGAATTATACGTTCAATGAAGCATGGTTTATGAAATTTAAGGTCGATTAACTAAATAGTTAACTTTAATAGAAATAAATATGAAGATCAAAGTATTATTATTGGCTCTCGGATGCTCTATGATGTCGTTCGGAGCTTATGCACAAAAAGGTGTGGATACTGGTACTCCGTTCGGTTCTGGTGAAGATAGCGTACGTTGTATTACCAATATCAGCTTGTTTGTCCCTTACGCCAAAGCAGGGAATTTCAAGGATGCTTATGAATTCTGGTATCAGGCTTATACCGAATGTCCGGGAGCTCATAAGGATATCTACTTGTATGGTGTGAGGATCATGGACTGGAAAATCAATACCGAGAAAGATCCGGCTAAGAAAGCTGCTCTTATCGATGATTTGATGAAGGTGTATGATACACGTGTGAAATATTTCGGTAATGACCGAAAGTATGGTAAGGACTGGATTGTTGCTCGTAAGGCTGCTGATTATATCCGTCTTAAGGGAGATGATGCAGATCCAAAAGTGTATTATGCTTGGTTGGGTGAAGTGATCAATGAGTTTGGTGAAAACTCTGAAGCAATGGGTGTGTCTTTGTATATGATGGGATCTCACCGTCAACTGTTGGCTGACCCTAATTTCAAAGAAACTTATTTGGAAGACTATTTGAAATGTTCAAAGATCATTGCAACTCAGTTAGCCGCAGCTCAAGCAGCAAATAATGAAAAAGAAGTAAAGAACCTGACTACCTACAAGTCAGCTATTGATGGTGGTTTTGCTGGAAGTGGTGCTGCTGATTGCGAAACATTGCAGAATATGTACGCTTCCAAAGTCGAAGCTGCAAAGGATGATTTGCCAGCTTTGAAAGAAATTGTATCTCTGCTGAGACGTGTCCGTTGTCAGGAAATCGATGCTTTTTATACAGCTGCAGGTTATGCCTATAAACTGGAACCGAGTGCAGATGCCGCTCTGGGTATTGCGAAACAGGCTGTAAAAGCTAAAGATTATGATAAGGCTATCCAGTATTTTGAAGAAGCAGCCAATATGGAAACGGATGCTGTATCAAAGGCTGAAGACTATTATCTGATCGGTGTACTGTTGTTCGAACAGAACAATATGTCAAAAGCAAGACAATATTGCCAGAAAGCAATCGAAACCAATCCTGATTACGGTGCGCCGTACATATTGATTGGCAATATGTATGCTAAATCTGCAAAATCTATCTATCCGAATGATGCCGTTTTGGCAAAAGCTGTTTACTATGCAGCTATCGATAAATTTGAAAAGGCAAGACAGGTTGACCAGAATGTAGCAGAAGACGCTAGTAAATTAGCTAATACTTATCGTGCTCACCTTCCTTCCACGGAAGAAGTTTTCATGCATCCGGATCTGGAAAAAGGAAAAACTTTCAAAATCGGGGGCTGGATTGGTGAGACTGTCACAATCAGATAATTATGATTAAGAACCGTTTTCTTTGTAAAACGAACGAACAAGGCATAACAACTATCTTTGTGGTAGTTGTTATGCTTCTTTTATTTACTGCCTCTTGTAATGGCGATAACAAGGAGGTTGTTGTGGTTGCTTTCGATCCCGAAACAACTTATACGTTGAGGACTACTGACTATACAACTCAGTTCTCCGATTCGGGGATTACACGCTATCGTGCTATCGCTAAAGAATTTTTGAAATTTGATAAGGCAAAAGAGCCGTTCTCATATTTTCCTGAAGGTATTTATGTGGAAAAATTCGATACTTTATTTAATATTGAAGCGAGTCTTAAAGCGGATACGGCTTATAATTATGAGAAGAAAGGACTATGGAAGCTGATAGGCAATGTGAGGGTTGAGAATCTGGAAGGGAAAAAATTTGAAACTTCCTTGCTTTTTTGGGACCAGAAAGAGGAAAAGGTCTATTCTGCTAAATATATTCGGATACAAGAGGATGATAAAATCATAACGGGTATCGGATTCGAGTCGAATCAGAATATGACTCAATATAAAATATTTAATTCTCAAGGAGTATTCCCTGTCAGTGAATCGGTAACGACTGATTCAGCCCAAAATATTGTTCCGGTAGATTCTATGTCCATAGCTGCCAACCCTGCTATGGAGACTGTTCCGCAGAAGCAATCGGTACAGAAGGAAAAAGTGGTTCCACGAAAATTGGTGCCGGCCGAGATGGATAAAACGAAGTAATGGGTGCACTTACATACATATTAATATCATTGGCTTTTTCTGCATTCTTTTCAGGAATGGAGATTGCCTTTATCTCTTCCAATAAGTTACGTTTCGAACTTGATAAAAAGGAAAAAAGCTTGACGAGTAAGATTCTGGATATATTTTACCGGAACCCGCATCAGTTTATATCTACAATGCTGGTCGGAAACAATATAGCGTTGGTGGTCTACGGTTTGCAGATGGCGATTATACTGGAACCTCTTATTGCTCGTGTGGTAAATAACGAGGCACTGATTGTTTTGACTCAGTCTATTATCTCGACTATCCTGATATTGTTTACCGGAGAATTTATTCCAAAAACTGTTTTTAAATTGAATCCGAACTTTTCGCTTACGTTGTTTTCGGTACCATTGTTAATCATATATGTTGTTTTGTATCCGGTTTCTAAATTTTCTTCTTTGCTTTCTTTCCTGATTCTGAAAATTGCTGGTGTAAAGAATGTGACCGGTTCGACGCAACGGGTGCTGGGCAAAGTCGACCTTGATTATTTTATCCAGCAGAGCATTGAAGATGCGCCTCAAAATTCGGATATGGATACGGAGGTAAAGATTTTTCAGAATGCACTTGATTTTTCGAATGTGCGTTTGCGTGATTGCATCGTTCCCCGTACGGAAATTGTGGCTTGCGATAAGACGGCTGCTCTTGAGGAACTACGTTCCCGTTTTGTAGAGACTGGACTTTCTAAGATTCTTGTTTATAATGAAAATATAGATGATATTGTCGGATATATCCATTCTTCGGAAATGTTTAAAAATCCGGAAGACTGGACACAAAGTATCCGAAGCGTCTCGATTGTTCCGGAAACGATGGCTGCCAATAAATTGATGAAAGTCTTGATGCAGGACAAGAAAAGTATGGCTGTTGTGGTGGATGAGTTTGGTGGAACTTCGGGAATCGTAACCTTGGAAGATTTGGTGGAAGAAATATTCGGAGAGATAGAAGATGAGCACGATATCAAGTCGTATGTTGCCAAGAAGGTGGGAGATGACGAGTATCTATTGTCCGGTCGTATAGAGATCGATACGCTGAATGAGAAGTTTGACTTGGAATTACCGGAGTCAGACGATTATGTGACAATAGCCGGTTTTATATTGCATTTTTATCAGAAATTTCCGAAGTTGAATGAAACGATTGTAATTGATAAATATTCTTTTAAAATCATAAAAGTGACAGCTACGAAAATCGAATTAGTTCGTATGAAAGTAGTGAGTTAATTAAAAAAAAAGCATAAAAAGATGCGGCAATCTCTTTTTTTCGTATCTTCGTGCCCTTAAAATGTGGAATAATAAACTTTAAAATAGATAAAGATAAATGGCTACGCTGGAAAAAATCAGAAGCAAAGCAGGACTGCTGGTACTCGTTGTGGGGGTGGCATTGTTCGCTTTTATCATCGGTGACTTTTTAAACTCCGGTTCTACTTATTTCAGACAATCGCAGGAGACGGTTGCGGAGGTAGACGGAGAAGTTATTAAAATTCAAGAATTTCAGGATCGTGTAGACGAAATGACTGAAATGTACAAAATGCAGACAGGTTCCACCAGTCTGCCCGAAGAATACCAGACTCAAATCCGTCAGTCTGTATTCGATGGTATGGTACAGGATATCGTTTTGAATGAAGCAACTTCCGAGTTAGGAATGGGAGTAGGTCCGGAAGAACTGTTTGATATGGTTCAGGGTGAAAACATTTCTCCGATGATCCAACAGATGCAGATGTTTGTGAATCCGCAGACAGGTGCATTTGACAAAACTGCATTATTAAATTTCTTAAAGACTATCGACGACGATAATATTGCCAACTATCCCGTTGACCAGCAGGCACAGTTGTTGCAGGGGCGTCAGTTCTGGATGTTCTGGGAAAAGAATATCAAACGTCAGCGTTTGGAACAGAAGTATACAACTCTGTTGAGTAAGGCTGTTTCTGCCAACAAACTGGATGCAAAAGATGCTTTCGATGGCTCGGCTGTAAGCTCTGATATCGTTTATGCAATGCAATCTTATGCTTCTATTCCTGATTCAACTATACAGGTAAGCAAGAGTGATATCGAAAAGCTGTACAATCAGCGTAAGGAGTTGTTCAAGCAGAAAGAAGGCAAAGTAATCAAATATATCGCTGTCGACATCCGTCCGAGCAAAGAAGATTACGACAAAGCAAGTGCGGAGATCGAAGCATTGAAGAGTGAGTTGGCTACTTCTGAAAAAGTGGCTGATTTGGTGACGGAAAATTCTGAAATACCTTATATGGATGCTTTCTTTACAGAGAATGCATTAGATCCTGAAATGAAGCAATTTGTAAAGACTGCAAATGTTGGTGACGTATACGGTCCTGTTTTTGAAAACGATAAATACAGATTGTTTAAGTTGGTCGATAAAACCGTTGCTCCTGACTCTGTAAAGGTCAGTCATATTATGTTGGCAAATACAGGCGATGAAGCTGCTATCAAAGCAAAAGCCGATAGTTTGTTGAATGTACTGAAGAAAGGTGGTGACTTTGTTGCCTTGGCAAAGGAATATTCAGCTGACCAGGCTGCTGAAAAAGGGGGTGAACTGGGCTGGTTTACTGAAGCGACAGCTTTGAGAGGTGTAAATGATGATTTCAAAAAAGCTGTTTTCTCGACTCCGATTAATGACTATTCAATTGTAAAATCTTTGTATGGTACACATATCATCAAAGTTACCGATAAGACTGCAAATGTAGACAAATACAAAGTAGCAGATATTGATATGACCGTATCTCCGAGTACAAAGACTTATGGTAACATCTATAATGAATTGAACCAGTTCATTTCAAAGAACCAGAATATAGATAAATTGGATGATGCTGCTAAAGAGGCCGGTTATAACTTGTTGTCAAATGTAACAGTAACAGCTAACGACCAGTTGCTGGGTTCTATCAAGAATTCCCGTCCGGTAATCCGTTGGGCGTTCCAGAACAGCAAAGGCGATATTTCTGAAATTTTTGAATGTGACGATAAGTTTGTGATCGCAGCTATTCAGGGTACGTTGCCGGAAGGTTATCGTTCTTTGGAATCTGTTACTCCGATGTTGAAATCAGAGTTGATCGCTCAGAAGAAGGGTGAAAAGATCGCACAAGACCTGTCTGCTAAGAATTTAAGTTCTGTCGATGCTTATGCTCAGGCTATGAATTCTTCTGCAGATTCTGTTAAGTTCGTTAGCTTTGCAACACGCCGTATCGCAGGTATCGGGGTTGAGCCGAAGTTGAATGCAATGGTTTCCTTGGCTCAGAAAGATCAGTTGAGCGCTCCGGTTGTCGGCAACAACGGTGTATATGTATTCAAGGTATACGAACAGAACAAGGACGCCAAGAATTATGACGAAGCTGCTGAAATCAAAGCATTGGATGCTTCTAACGCTTACCGTTTTGGTTTCCAGGCTATTCAGTCATTGGTTAACAAAGCTGATGTGGAAGATAACCGTATCCGTTTTTATTGATCGTTGAACTGTTTGCGGCAGGAGAGACTGCCGTCCATTATAGGGAACCGCCAATCGCAACCGATTGGCGGTTTTTTTATATCTTTGCATGAAAGAAACACAGGAAGGATCATGAATGAGAAAAGACGTTTATTGGGAATGACTTTGGATGAACTGAAAGGAGTGGCTTTTGAAGCCGGACTTCCAGGCTATGCAGCTAAGCAGATGGCTGACTGGCTGTATAAAAAAAAAGTGACTTCTATTGCAGCGATGACGAATATAGCCTCGGCGAAACGTGCCTTGTTGGAGAAAAACTTTGAGGTGGGTGCCGTGCCTCCTTCCGACTTGATGAAGTCGGTGGACGGGACGATCAAGTATTTGTATCCTGCCGGTCCTGGTAATTTTGTTGAATCCGTGTACATTCCGACGGAAGACAGGGCGACATTGTGTGTTTCCTCCCAGGTCGGATGTAAAATGAATTGCCTTTTCTGTATGACCGGTAAACAGGGGTTTACCAAGAATTTGTCAGCTAATGAGATTCTGAACCAAATACAATCTTTGCCGGAAACGGAAGAATTGACTAATATCGTTTTTATGGGAATGGGCGAACCTCTGGACAATGTGGATGAACTGTTCAAAGTATTGGAAATCTTGACCGCCTCTTATGGATACGCCTGGAGTCCGAAGCGAATCACGGTTTCGACTATAGGGGTAGCCAAAGGGTTAAAACGGTTTCTTGAAGAGAGTGACTGCCATTTGGCTGTCAGCTTGCATTCGCCTTATCCGGACGAACGGCGATCTTTGATGCCAGTTGAAAAGGCTTTTCCTGCGTGTGATATTATCGAGACGATCAAGCAATATGATTTTACGCATCAACGTCGTGTTTCATTCGAATACATTGTTTTTAAAAATTTGAATGATGATCTTCAACATGCGAAGGCTTTGGTTTGTTTATTAGATAAAGTTCCCTGCAGAGTCAATCTGATCCGTTTTCATGCAATCCCTAATGTGTCGTTGGAAAGTTCGGACTTGGCAAGAATGGAGGCGTTCCGGGACACGTTGAATGCAGCCGGTATCGTTTGTACGATCCGAGCATCACGAGGAGAAGATATATTTGCCGCATGCGGGATGCTTTCTACGGCGAAGAAACAACAAAAAGAATAGAAATGGTTTCTTTTGAGGGAAAAGAAGCTATATTTGTATAACAAAAAAATTAAACGGGTATGAAAACACATTCTTTATTGATCAGCTTTTTAATGCTTCTTGTCATTATGGGAGCATGTAGTTCGGGCCCGGTGATGAGAAATGCTACTGGTTTCGCCTATGAAATTGTTGTGACGATGGATAAAGCTGACTGGGATGCTCCTGCCGGGAAGGCTATCAAAGCCGAATTGACTTCCGATATTCCAGGATTGCCACAGGCTGAACCTGCCTTTAAGATCACCTATGCGACTCCTGACCAGTTTAACGGTTTGTTAACATATGTGCGCAATGTTTTGATTGTTAGGATAGATAAGTCTCAGTATACGAAAGTTTCACTGAACTATGAGAATAATCGCTGGGCAAAAGGTCAGGTAGTGATGACATTGACAGCTCCTGACGATGCAGCCATTCTTGAATACGTAAAGGCTCATCCGCGGAACATAGTGGAATTTTTTACCAAGTGCGAAAGAAACCGTACGATCGGACAATTGGAGAAAGAGCATAGTCCAGTGGTTATGGATCACGTGAAGGACCGTTTTAACGTCATGTTGAGTGCTCCGGCGAATATGACCTATTTCCGTGACACGACAGGCTTTTTCTGGGCTTCCAATAATGCCAATACTGGGCGTACGGATATTGTTGTCTATGATTTCCCATATAAGGATGCTGATACTTTCACAGCCGACTATCTGATTGCAAAACGTGACTCTGTCATGAGGCTGAATATGCCGGGGACGTTTCCCGGATCTTATATGGCTACGGATACAGCTTGGGTAACTTATCATCCGATAACGGTAAATGGTAAATATTGTGGTGTGTTGCGCGGTTTATGGCATATGAAAGGCGATATGATGGGAGGACCATTTGTCAGTCATGCACGTTTGGACGAAAAGAACAACCGGGTTGTAGTCGTTGAAGGCTTTGTATTCGCCCCGGAGACGGATAAGCGCAATTTTATCCGCCGTGTCGAATCAGCATTGTATACCTTGCGTCTGCCTGGTGAATTTGAAGAAACACAGGTAGAGAAACTGGATGTTCCCGAAGAAAAGTAACAAAAGATTTGTGGTTTGTGATTTATGATTTAGAGCAGCGATGGAATAAATCATAAATCATAAATCATAAATCATAAATCATAAATCATAAATCAAAATATATGGAAGAACGATTGGTTAAGGTGGGCATAACCCACGGAGATATAAATGGTATCGGTTACGAGGTGATACTGAAAACATTGTCGGATACTCGTATAGCCGAACTTTGTACGCCGGTCATTTACGGCTCGTCAAAGATTGCCGCTTATCACCGGAAGGTCTTGGAATTGCCTGCTGTGAATTTAAGCATCATTGCACAGGCTGAAGATGCTGGGGCAAACCGGGTGAATATTATCAACTGTGTGGATGACGAGACTAAAGTAGAGTTGTGTCAATCTACAACTGCTGCCGGTGAAGCCGCTTATCTGGCTTTGGAGGCTGCCGTTACCGACTTGAAACGCGGTGCGGTGGATGTATTGGTAACGGCTCCGATCAATAAGCACAACATACAGAATGAACAATTTCATTTTCCCGGTCACACAGAATATCTGGAACAATGTTTCGGTGGTTTGGGAAAAAAGGCATTGATGATTCTGATGAAAGATAATCTTCGCGTTGCCTTGGTAACGGGACATATTCCATTAGCACAGGTCGCATCAAAGATTACCGTTGAAGATATTGTGTCCAAATTGCGTATTTTTAATCAGTCACTTAGGCAAGATTTCGGAATCGTGCGTCCCCGTATAGCTGTCCTTTCTTTGAATCCGCACGCTGGAGATGCCGGATTGTTAGGTAAGGAGGAGGAAGAAATCATTATTCCGGCTATCCAGGAAGCAGAGAAGAAGGGAGTAATGTCTTTCGGACCGTATGCTGCTGACGGTTTCTTTGGTTCGCAAGTGTACGATAAATTCGATGGTGTACTGGCTATGTATCATGATCAGGGCTTGGCTCCGTTTAAAACGCTGGCGATGGATGACGGTGTTAATTATACGGCAGGTCTATCAATCGTACGGACTTCACCGGCTCATGGTACGGCTTATGATATTGCCGGTCAGAATGTGGCCTCTGAAGAATCTTTCCGTCAGGCCCTATATGCTGCATTGGATATTTACCGGAATCGTATCCGTTATCGTGAGGCAACAGCCAACCCCCTGCGTAAACAGTATTTCGATAAAGGAGGTGACAATGAAAAGCTCGACCTGACAAAAGAGGAAGACGAATAACCGGAAGCCCGGAAATCATTTGAATACAAAAAAGCCATTTCCTGCTTTAGCCATAAAGCAGGAAATGGCTTTTTTGTCCGTAGTCGAAAAGTAAAAGAGAGGTGTTTTTTTGTTGTAAGAGCCTGTTTAGTCGTTCGTTAGTTGAAGTTGTGTCATTCTTGTATTTTACTTAAGTATATAGTTGTGGATATGAGGCGGAGAGAGAGAATGCCCAAACTGAATCAGGACGAGAGTCCTTTTTACCGCCATTTTTTTTTTGATAGGAAAAGTTTGTGTAAGTTTGCGGTTTCAAAAGGATATTAAGTATTATGTTTAAGGATAAAACGATTGTGTATACATCAGGGACATTCGATATGTTCCATTACAACCATCTTCGGATGATAAATTATGCCCGCAGCCTTGCGGATATTTTGATTGTGGGGGTGAGTACGGATGAATTGGTGTCTTCTTATAAGGCGAAGCCGATCATTCCTTTTACGGAACGTCTGCAAATCATCGAAGCATTGAAAACTCCCGATATTGTCATTCCACAACATACGTTGGATCATTCCGAAATAGTCAAAAAGCTGAATATCGACGCTTTTGTCGTGGGAGACGATTGGTATGGCAAGTATGATTATTTGAAAGACTTGGGTGTTCAGGTATTCTATTTCCCTTACGGGACAGGAGTGTCCTCTTCCAACTTGAAGAAAACGATCCATGATTCATACGAAGCGAATTTGAAGTCTCAGCGGCAGTCCAAACCTGAATCTGTTAAAGGCTTCGGTGAAAAAGAATAAGGGTGATGATGGAAAAATGGGTATTGATTACCGGAGGAACGAAGGGGATAGGCAGAGCGGTTGCCGAATGTTTGGCAAAAGCTGGCTACAGCCTGATTTTGACTTATGCTTCGGATAAAGAGGAGGCTCTTCGGGTGGCAGACGGTTTGCTGCAGCAATACAAAGTGGAGGTTCTTACGCTTCAGGCCGATATTTCCGATCGGAAATCAATCGAAAAGATAGAATCATTTCTAACCGGGTGCTCTATGCGCTTGGATGCGGTGATCTTTAATGCCGGCCTGACCTGTCGTGACTCGTTTGAGGAATTGGATATAGTAGAATGGGAACGGGTGTTTTTTGCCAATGTGCATTTCCCTGTCTTCCTGTTGCAACGCATTGTCGGTTTGATTAATAAGGGAGGAAGCATTGTCTTTACCGGTTCTCTGATGGGGATACAACCCCATTCGGTTTCACTGGTGTATGGCGTGACGAAGAGTGCCGTGCATGCGTTGGTGAAGAATATGGTGAAGTTCCTGGTTCCGTATGAGTTGCGTGTGAATGCTGTGGCTCCCGGTTTTGTGGATACCGAATGGCAGAAAACGAAACCCGCTGAAATACGTCGTAATATAGAGAACAAGGTTTCTTTAGGGCGTTTCTGTGATCCGGAGGAACTGGCGGAAGTTTATAGAATGTTAGTAGAAAATAGTTATTTAAATGGCGAAGTGATCGTTGTCGATGGCGGTTATTCGTATAAATAGAAGATAAATGAGCGACTTGGATAAAGAGTACGAGGCTTCGTTGAAGTCGATAGAAACAGAAAACAAGATTGACCGGATTTTTTATCGTCCTATCGGCTTTCGTATCGCCCGTATGTTAAAGGGTACAGGTATTACGCCTAATATGGTGACTGTTGTGTCTATTTTTGTAGGGGCGGCAGTCGGTTTCTTTTTTTATCATGATGATCTGATTTATAATGTTTGCGGTATCCTGTTGCTGGTGTTTGCAAATATTCTGGACTGTGTGGACGGGCAGTTGGCCCGCCTGACGGGGATCAAATCGGCGATCGGCCGTATTTTGGATGGTTTTGCCGGAGATATCTGGTTTACGTGTATTTATGTCGCTTTCGCCCTTCGTCTGTCTCATGACTATGGAACGGACTGGTTCTTCGCATTGGCGGTTCTTTCCGGTTTGTCACATTTGGTACAGGCGAATATTACAGACTACTACAAGACACTTCATTTATATTTTATCAGCAAGGATAAAGGTGCGGAGTTCCAGTCATTGGAACAGGTACGTGCCCGCCATAAGGAAATGAAGTACGGTATCAATAAATTCTTCTATTTCCTCTATCGTGGCTATACGCTTTTGCAAGTGAAGGCCACTCCGTCCTTACAGGGGATGCTTCGCAGTTTGCATGAGCGGTATGGAGATGATATTCCGGAAGATATCCGTATCCGTTTCCGCAAGCAGAGCAAGGAGCTGATGCACATGATAGACCTTTTGACTTTTAACGGACGTACGATCGTGATGTTCGTCGTGGTTCTGGTCGGTGAGGTCTGGGTTTATTTCTTGTATGAGATAATTGTGTTGAACATCGTTTTGCTGCTTGCCATGAGAAAGCACGAACAGATGTGTGCAACATTCTATAAATAAGAATTTATGAAAGAGAGCGTAGTAGACATACATGATTTACAGGAAGCTGCCCCGTTCTTTAAAAGTCGTTTCGGCTCTTTTCTGGGGAAAGTGCTGATCAAATGGTTGAGTATCGATAAGGTAAATAAGGCTCATGCCCATAACTGCCATTTGCGGGGAGCGAAGTTCACAACGGCCTTGCTGAACGACCCGTTGATCGATATTAAATATGATCTGCATAACGCTGAGGTGCTGGATCATCTGCCCGAAGGCGCTTTCGCTACTGTTTCGAACCATCCTATCGGATCGATAGACGGGATTATGTTGATCGATATATTCGCTTCACGCCGTCCGGATTTCAAAGTAATGGTAAACGGTGTATTGACCAAAATCGGGGCCATGGGAGATAATTTCGTGTCCGTTAAGCCAGACTCCAATAACCAGGGGGCTAATCTGAAGAATATAAACGGGGTCCGTATATCCCTGCAACAACTGAAAGAGGGGCATCCGATGGGCTTTTTCCCTGCCGGGGGGATCTCGATGTATAATAAGAAGACAAAGAAGATACAGGATTTGCCCTGGACGCACAGCGTGATTCGTCTGATCCGGAAAGCGAAAGTGCCTGTATATCCTGTTTATTTCGATTTCCTGAATTCCCGCTTTTTCTATTGGCTGGGCCGGATTGACTGGCGTATCCGTACGTTGCGCATCCCAGCCGAGGCCTTTAACAAGCGCGGGCGTACGGTCGATGTTTATATCGGCGAGCCTGTTTCTCCAGAAGAAATCCAAAATATTGCCAACGACAAAGACCTGGCCGAGTTTTTATATCAACGTACGTACGCTGCTAAAAAATAACAAACCTGTATAGAAACCGCCTTCGGATTTCGGTTAATTGGATTAAGATTTGTAATTTTGGCAGATAAAACTGAAATAATTACAGATAGTAGAAGAAATATGATAAAGGTTGACGTGCAGCAGATAAAACAGCGTTTTGGAATTATCGGTAATAATGCCGGGCTGAACCGGGCTATCGATGTTGCCCTACAGGTCGCTCCGACAGATTTGTCTGTGCTGATTACCGGTGAAAGTGGTGTCGGTAAAGAAACTTTTCCTCAGATTATACATCAGAACAGCCCGCGTAAACATGGACAATATATAGCAGTGAACTGTGGTGCCATTCCCGAAGGCACGATCGACTCGGAATTGTTTGGACATGAAAAAGGCTCTTTTACGGGAGCGTTGTCTGACCGTAAAGGCTATTTCGAGGTGGCGGATGGCGGGACGATCTTCCTGGATGAGGTGGGAGAGTTACCCACTCCTACACAGGCACGTTTGTTGCGTGTCTTGGAGACGGGAGAGTTTATCCGTGTCGGTTCATCCAAAGTCCAAAAGACAAATGTCCGTATTGTCGCGGCGACGAATGTCAATCTGACGCAGGCCGTAGCAGAAGGAAAATTTCGTGAAGATTTGTTTTACCGTCTGAGTACGGTGCCTATTCAGGTCCCTCCTCTGCGCGAGCGTGGTGAGGACATCATCTTGCTTTTCCGGAAATTTGCCAGCGATTGCGCGGAGAAGTACCGGATGCCGCCGATCCGTTTGGATGAGGAAGCCCGCCAGTTGATGCTTTCCTACCGTTGGCCGGGGAATGTCCGGGAACTGAAAAACATAACGGAGCGTATTTCTGTTATCGAGGAAAACCGGGATATCACCGCTTCAGTGCTTCGCTTGTATCTACCCAATCTGAATATCGAGAAATATCCGGTCCTAGTCAAACAGGATTCCGATCAGAAGATATTCAACAGCGAACGGGAGATTCTATATCAAGTGCTGTTTGACATGAAGAAAGATGTCAACGAACTTAAGAAGCTGGTACACGACATCATGGGAGGCAAGATGCCAATCGAGATGCCG
>ERZ791605.753-NODE-753-length-19876-cov-4.564603_pt1 | contig 19876 bp, 20 predicted proteins | sample MGYA00509965_ERZ791605 | MGnify/ENA primary metagenome ERZ791605 (study PRJEB30046, sample SAMN00791923) | human gut metagenome | study: EMG produced TPA metagenomics assembly of the A metagenome-wide association study of gut microbiota in type 2... | reverse complement strand
AAAGGAAATTTCCCCATAACATTAATCAGGTGAGTGGATTGCGGACTGAATTTATCCCTTCTCAGAGCCACTCTCCTCCCAGAAGGAGGCGAACAGCTTTGTCCTGGAAAGCCAGGGATCGTCTGCCAGAGACGGGCAGGAGGCGATTCCCGTCAGGTGTATGCCGTCCACATGGTATTCCCGCACCCAGAACCGCACTGCCTCGCTGATAAAGGCAGCGCTTTCCTTTCCGGTAAAATACAGTTCAATAATCAGCTCCAGGCCGTTTTTGTGAAGCTCCTTTACAAGAGCCTTGAATTCAGAGGAGGGATTCTTTTTTCCCGGCTTTCCCTCCGAATAGGAGGCCTTGGGGGCAAACAGAAGACCCGGGCCGTAGCCCCAGTAGTTGAGCTTCCCCGTAGGCTCGTCGGGGCCGTAGGGATTGCCGTCCGAGCTGTCCGGCATCATGACCTCCTCAAACTCATTGGGAGGCATCAGCTCCAGGGAGGTGACGCCCAGCTCCCTGAAATACGGGATTTTGTCTCTGATTGCCTGAAAGGTTCCCGGCCGTCCCGCCGTCTTGTCCTTCCGATCCGTTCCCCTCGGCCCCATGGTAAGGCCCCTCGCGTGGATCCTGTATAAAATCATATCCTCATAGGGAATATGAAGAGGCTCGTCGCCCTCCCAGTCAAAATAGGGAAGCTCAAAGGGGGATCTCAGCGGATTTTTCACATGGGACAGCTCTCCCCAGGTCTCCCGGCCCGTAAAAGCGTGTCCAAAGGGATCGGGCTGCTCTGTCCCGTCGCAGATCAGGGAATAGGAAAGCCCTGCAAAATCTCCGCCCAGCAGGCGGATTGTCCGCATATTTCCAAGTCTTGAACCTTCGGGAAAAGGAAAAATCCTCTGTTTTTCCTCCCCTCCCGACGTTTCAAATACAGCCAGGCTTACGTTCTCCCCCTCCGCCATGGTGCAGATGTGGAAGCCGCCTTCTGTCTTGACGGCTCCGGGCGGAAAATATCCCGGCATGCCTTCTGCCGCAGCAAGTTTTTCTATCTTCATGTTGCACTCTCCCATCCCGTCCTAACGGCCGTTCTGCTCCGCTATCCGCTCCGCCAGATCATTCAGATACATCCAGCGCTCCATTTTCTCCTCCAGAAGCGCCTCCGTCTCCTCCTTCTCCTTCATCAGCGCAGCCAGTTTTTCGTAGTCTCTGGCAGCCTTATTGATCTCCGGCCCCAGGGCCTCTGCCTTCTCCTCCAGCGCCGCGATATCGTCCTCAATGGTTTCCCATTCCTTCTGCTCCTTGTAGGTGAATTTCAGCTTTTTCACCTGGCCGTCCTTCCAGCTCTTCCTGGTGTTTTTCTCAGGGCCGCCCTCCATCTCCTTTTCCACGGCTGTTCCTGCAGACGGACTGTTAAGACTCTCTCCGGCAGCCTCTTCCTCCTGCCTTGCGGCCTGATAATCGGTAAAACCGCCCTCATACTGGCGCAGCCTTCCATTACCCTCAAAGGCAAAAATCCGGCGCACCGCCCGGTCCAGAAAATACCGGTCGTGGGATACGGTGATGACAATGCCCTGGAAGCTGTCCAGGTAGTCCTCCAGAATCGTCAGGGTTCTGATGTCCAGATCATTGGTAGGCTCGTCCAGAATCAGCACATTAGGGGCCTCCATCAGAATGCGCAGAAGATAAAGCCGCCGTTTCTCGCCTCCAGACAGCTTTCCGATGACCGTGTACTGCACAGAGGACGGAAACAGGAACCGCTCCAGCATCTGGGAAGCGGAAATGCTTCCCTCCGGCGTCTTCACATACTCCGCCGCTTCCTTAATGTAGTCGATGACGCGCAGCGAATCGTCCATCGCCTCGTTCTCCTGGGAGAAATATCCCAGCTTCACAGTCTGTCCAATCTCAATCTCCCCGGAATCCGGCTGCACCCATCCGGCAATCATCTTCATCAGAGTCGACTTTCCGCTGCCGTTCTGCCCGATAAAGCCCACTCTGTCATTTTTCAGGAAAATATAGCTGAAATCCTGAATCAGAACCTTGTCTCCGTAGGCTTTGCAGATATGCTTCAGCTCAATGGTCGTCCGGCCCAGACGGCTGGAGACAGAGCCCAGCTCCACCTCCCCGTCGTACTCAGGCCCCTTTCTGGCGCTCAGCTCCTCGAACCGCTGGATCCTGCCCTTCTGCTTGGTAGAGCGCGCTCTGGCGCCCCGCTTCATCCACTCCAGCTCCACCCTTAAAATAGACTGGCGTTTCCGCTCTGACGCCTCCTCCATGGCCATCCGCTCCGCCTTCAGCTCCAGAAAGCCCTGATAATTCGTCTGATAGCTGTAGAGCTTTCCCTTGTCAAGCTCCACAATCCTGTTTGTCACGCTGTCCAGGAAATACCGGTCGTGGGTGATCATCACCAGCGCTCCCCTGAATTTCTTCAGGTACTCCTCCAGCCAGTCGGCCATGCCGCTGTCCAGATGGTTGGTCGGCTCGTCCAGAATCAGCAGATCTGCCGTACTTAAAAGAACACTGGCTAAAGCTACCCTCTTTCTCTGACCGCCGGAAAGGGTATCTATCTTTGCCTCGCAGTCCGGCACCTCCAGACGGTTTAACATAGAGCGGGCCGCTGCCTTTAACTCCTCCTTTGAGGAAAAATGAGGCTCATTTTCATTTTCACGCACAATGGCCTCCAGCACGGTTTCTCCATCCTGAAATTCCGGGATCTGGGGCAGATACCGGATATACAGGCTGCGCCCCTTTACCACCGATCCCTCATCCGGCTGCTCCAAGCCTGCTGCAATCCGAAGGAGCGTGGACTTTCCGGTTCCGTTGATTCCGATCAGGCCGACCTTTTCCCCCTCATTGATGGAAAATGCCGTATCGTCAAACAGCAGACGTTCGGTATATGATTTCGTTAAATGCTCAATGGTAAGAAGATTCATGGATCCGTTTCCTTTCCCTCATTTGCTATTCAATCACCAGTTCTACCGGACAATGGTCCGAGCCAAATACCTCTGTATGGATTCCTGCGCTTACCAGACGGTCCTTTAAGGCCTCGCTGGTACAGAAATAGTCGATGCGCCACCCGGCATCCTTCTCTCTGGCCTTAAAACGGTAGGACCACCAGGAATACACGCCCTCTGTATCCGGATTAAAATAACGCCAGGTATCAATAAAGCCGGCATCCAGAAGCTCTGTAAATTTTCCCCGCTCCTCATCGGTAAAACCGGCATTTTTCCGGTTGGTTTTGGGATTTTTCAGGTCAATCTCTTTGTGTGCCACATTCAGATCCCCGCAGAAAATCACCGGCTTTTTCTCCTCCAGCTGCTTCAGATAGGCTAAAAATGCTGCTTCCCATTCCATGCGGTAATCCAGCCTTGCAAGGCCGTCCTGAGAATTGGGAGTATAGCAGGTGACAACGTAATAATCGCCAAATTCAGCCGTGATCACACGGCCCTCATGGTCATGCTCCTCAATCCCCAGTCCGTATGATACAGAAACCGGCTCCTCCTTACAGAATAAAGCCGTTCCGGAATACCCCTTCTTCTCTGCATAATTCCAATACTGAAAATACCCCGGAAGCTCAAGGTCAATCTGTCCCTCCTGAAGCTTGCTCTCCTGAATACAGAATACATCTGCATCCGCCTCCTTAAAAAAGTCCAGGAACCCTTTTCCCACACAGGCCCGCAGGCCGTTTACATTCCATGAAATCAGTTTTTTCATACAGAACTCCTTTCCTGATCCAAAAAGCCCTACTGCGGATACTCCAGTCTGGATTCCGGATAGCTGTCAATCTGTTCCAGCACCTTTAAGTATCTTGCAGCCAGATACTTTGCCATCCCCAGATTCATATCCAGATAATTGCCGCAGTCCCTTGCAGAAGCCCCAGGCACCTCACCCTCAAAATCCCGGATAAAGGCAAATAGCTCCACCATCAGAGGCAGAATCTCCCTTGAAGCCAGATTGCCTGCCAGAAGCAGATAAAAACCGGTACGGCAGCCCATAGGACCAAAGTAAATGGTACGGCTTCCATACTCCTTATGGTTTCTTAAAAAGGTAGCTGCCAGATGCTCAATGGTATGCATCTCCGCCGTATTCATCACCGGTTCCTCATTGGGAGAGGTCATACGCAGGTCAAAGGTCGTAATCACCTGATCCCCTACCTGATCCTTTCTTGAAACATATACCCCCGGCTGAAGCCGGATATGGTCGATGGTAAAACTTGCAATTTTTTCCATTTTGAATCTTCTCCTTTTCTTCATTATCTCGCTGCCTGCGGTGTGCACTGCGGTTTGGCCCTGAGGGTGAAAACCGGAGCCCTCAGGGCCAAACCGCAGTGCACACCACAAACCGCCTCTTCTTCCATCCGAAAAGGCAGGACCCTTTGTCCAGATCCTGCCTCCATCTTGTGCCAAAACGCACCTTATAATCAATCATCCTGCTCGTCGCTTTCAGCAACGGTAAATGTAAATCTCTTTCTAGCCATCTCATCGCTTTCCAGATACTCATCATATGTGGTGATCTTGTCAATGAGCTTTCCATTGATGATTTCCATGATGCGGTTGGCTGTTGTCTGTACGATCTGATGGTCACGGGAGGAGAAGATCATCACACCCGGGAACTTGATCATACCACGGTTTAACGCATCAATAGACTCCATATCCAGGTGGTCTGTAGGCTCGTCAAGCATCAGTACATTTGCACCGGAAATCATCAGCTTGGACAGCATACAGCGAACCTTTTCGCCTCCAGAAAGAACCTTTACCTTCTTTACACCATCCTCGCCCGCAAAAAGCATACGGCCCAGGAAACCACGCACATATGTTACATCCTTTTCAGGAGAATACTGGGTCAGCCACTCTACGATAGTATCGTCATTTGCAAACTCAGCGGAGTTGTCCTTGGGAAAATAAGACTGGGTAGTTGTCAGACCCCACTTATAGCTTCCCTCGTCGGGTTCCATCTCACCTGCAAGAATCTTAAAGAGAACGGTCTTTGCACGCTCGTTTGGCCCTACCAGAGCAACCTTGTCCTCTCTTCCCAGAATAAAGGAAATGTCGTCAAGAATCTTCTCGCCGTCAATGGTCTTGCTTAAATGCTCTACGGTCAGAACCTCATTTCCGATCTCACGGGAGGGACGGAAGTCAATGTAAGGATACTTTCTGCTGGATGGCTTAATATCGTCCAGCTCGATCTTTTCCAGGGCGCGCTTACGGGAGGTTGCCTGCTTGGACTTGGAAGCATTTGCAGAGAAACGCTGGATGAACTCCTGCAGCTCCTTAATTTTCTCTTCCTTCTTCCGGTTGGCTTCCTTCATCTGCTTAATAATCAGCTGGCTGGACTCTACCCAGAAATCGTAGTTTCCGGCATACAGCTGAATCTTGCCATAGTCGATATCTGCAATCTGTGTGCAGACCTTATTTAAGAAATAACGGTCATGGGATACCACGATAACGGTATTTTCAAAGTTAATCAGAAACTCTTCCAGCCATGCAATGGCGTCCAGATCCAGGTGGTTGGTAGGCTCGTCCAGAAGCAGGATGTCAGGATTTCCGAATAATGCCTGTGCAAGAAGCACCTTTACCTTCTGTGCGCCCAGAAGATTTCCCATCTGGGAATAGTGGAACTCAGGGCCGATGCCAAGGCCGTTTAACAGGCTCTCTGCATCAGACTCTGCTTCCCAGCCGTTCATGGTGGCAAACTCGCCTTCCAGCTCTGCCGCCTTGATGCCGTCCTCGTCTGTGAAGTCCTCCTTCATGTAGATGGCTTCTTTTTCCTTCATAATCTGGTACAGTCTGGCATTTCCCATGATAACCGTATCAAGCACTGTATACTCGTCATATTTGAAATGATCCTGCTGTAAGAAGGAAAGTCTCTGTCCCGGTGTAATGGCAATCTCACCGCTGGTCGGCTCTAACTGGCCGGACAGAATCTTTAAAAATGTAGACTTTCCCGCACCGTTTGCACCGATCAGTCCATAGCAGTTACCCTCGGTGAATTTGATATTCACTTCCTCAAACAATGCCTTCTTGCCTACGCGAAGGGAGATATTATTTGCACTAATCATGTCTCTTACCTTTCTTTGGAATCTTATTTTTATCGTTCCTCGTCAAAAGAGGGGTCAGAATCTGGCCCCTCTTTTTATGTTTCTCTCAATATCAGATTGTACAGGGAAAACAGGGTTTTTGCAAGGGGATTTTCGGAAAAAATAGGACATTTTGCATCTCCCTACTGTCCCTTCACAATCTCCACTGGAAAATTCATCCCCTCAGAGGTCACATACGTCACCCAGATCGAATCTCCGCTGTCCTCTGACAGCGCACCGTCCTCTATGGGGCAGTTATCCTTTAAAAAGCTCAGTTCTCTTCCGTCCGCTGTTTTCATCGCAAAGGAACTCATGGCATTAGCCGTGGTGGTTCCTTCCTCTGTGGAAATCGTCCACTCTTCCTGCTCCGGCAGGGCCACTACCAGATCCACATCCTCCAGTTTTCCAAGCGGCTCGCCGATATAGGCAATGGCAATCTGGACATCCTCTGCAATCTCCGTCTCTACATCCCGGATATCGCTTAGGGAAATCTCATACTCTTTCCCATCATCTGCCAGAAGCGTAAAGGCAGAACCATCTTCTTTTTCCTCAATCACTGTTCCCTGAAGCATATGATAGCGCCCGGCTTCTGCTGGTTCCTCTGTCTGTGCCGGGGTTGTCTCTGTCTCAGAGGATGCCTCCGATTCTGTGGCTGTCTCTGTCTGCGGAACCGATGAAGACGGCATCTCATCCTGATTTTTGCTGCATCCCGAAGCAAGAAGAACTCCTGCCATCACTGCCACAGCTGTCATATATACCTGTTTTCTCATATTTTTACCTCCGATCTTCCGTCAAAAAACAGAATTTCCATACTTTTACCCAGATGTTACCATCCCTGTCTGAAAAATACAAGAAGTTTTCCCTTACAGTTTCTTAATATTATGCACGGAACGCGCCTATTCCTCAACAAAAACAGACAGCGCCGGAGGATGCTTTTCTCCTCAGGCACTGCCTGCCATTTATTTTCTCTATCAAATCGTTCCATATCTCCCCAGAAAGCTCTGCGTCCGCTCATTATCTGAGGAAAATACCTCCTCTGGTGTTCCCTCTTCCACGATCACCCCTCCGGCCATAAAGACGACCCTGTGGGAAATATCTCTGGCAAAGGCCATCTCATGTGTTACGATCACCATGGCAATATGGAGATCTGCCAGGGAGCGGATCACCTTCAACACCTCTCCCGTAAGCTCCGGATCGAGAGCTGAGGTAGGCTCATCAAAAAACAGGATCCTGGGCTTTAAGGCCAGGGCTCTTGCGATAGCAACCCTCTGGCACTGACCGCCGGAAAGCTGGTATGGATAGGCGTCTTCTTTATCTTCAAGTCCCATCTTTTTTAACAGCTCTCTGGCTTCTGAATAGACCTCCTCCTTATTGCGCTTCTGTACATGGATCGGCGCATCTGTGATATTTTTCATCACCGAAAAATGAGGAAACAGATTAAAATTCTGAAATACCAGACCATACTGGCTGCGGATTTCCTTTAATTCTGCAGGAGATGCATACTGAATGGAACCGGAATCATTTCCCCATACCGCCTTTTTTCCCAGATAAACCACCTCGCCCCGATCCATGGTTTCCAGCATGGTGGCACAGCGCAGGAGGGTTGATTTGCCGGAGCCTGAAGGGCCGATGATGGAAACGATTTCCCCGTCCTCCACGCTCATTGATATATCCTTTAATACCTTCAGATCGCCGAAGGACTTTTCCACATGATTCAATTCCAAAAGCTTCATTTCCCACATCCTCCTGTTTCTAACGGTAATACTCCAGCTTTTTTTCCATCCATTCCATGGTGCAGGCCACAATCAGATTGAAGATGTAATAGAAAAGGCCGGCTGCCACAAAGGGAATCATACTGGTCTGAGAGGATGCCAGCGCCTTTGCAACTGAAAACATCTCCACTACGCTTAGGGTAAACGCCAGCGACGTGTCTTTTACCAAGGTAATCACCTCATTGGTAATCGAGGGGAGGATCCGCTTGATCACCTGAGGCAGAATGATCTTAAAAAAGGTCTGGAACCGGCTGTAGCCCAGGATATAGGCCGCCTCATACTGTCCCTGAGGCATAGACTGAATGCCGCTGCGGTAAATTTCCGCAAAATAGGCGGCATAGTTAATCACAAACCCGATAAAGGTAGCCCAGAGACGGTAGCCGCTTCCTACACGGATGCCGAAAAGATAGTAAGGGCCAAAATAAACCACCATGAGCTGCAGCATCAGGGGCGTTCCCCTCATAATAGAAATGTAAACCTTAACCAGATTTCTGAGGAAACCGTTTTTCGTCATACGGCCAAAAGCCACTATGAGACCCAAAGGCAGAGAAAATACAAGCGTAACCACAAATATCTGTATGCTGGTTCCCATGCCTCCTGCTAACTGTGCAACCATCTGGGAAAGTGTCATTTTACCCATTTTAAACTACCTGCTTTCATTTTCCAATTGTCGTAATGTCCTTGCCAAACCATTTTTCAGAGATGGTCTTTAAGGTGCCGTCCGCAGCCATCTCCTCCAATGCGCCCTGGACTTTATCCTTTAACTCTGTGTTTCCCTTCTTAAAGCCGATCGCATACTCCTCTGCCGCCAGCGAATCCTCCAGTATAACAAAATCTGCGTTTCTCTGGCTGATCTGATATCCGGCCACAACTACATCCATGGCAATGGCGTCTACTGCGCCCTGCTCCAGATCCATAAAGGCTGTGTTGTAATCTGCGGTAGTAAGAAGCTGTGCAAAGGTGGCTGTCAGATCAGGAACCTCCTTTAAGGCTGCTTCCGCGGAGGAATCCACCTGACACTCCACTACCTTTCCTGCAAGATCTGCCTGGCTTTTAATTCCGGAATCCCCTGCCACTACAAACACCTGAGAATTTTCCATGTAGGGCTCGCTCCATGTATATCCGTCCTCCCGGCCGGTCATGGTAAAGCCATTCCAGATACAGTCAATATTTCCCGACTCCAGTTCCATATCCTTTGCATCCCATGCGATAGGCTGGGGCTTATACTCCAGACCCAGGCGCTTTGCAGCCTCCTGTGCCAGCTCCAGGTCAAAGCCTGTATACTCGCCATCATCTCCCATAAATCCCATCGGCGGGAAATCCTGATCAAATCCCACGATCAGGGTACCGCCTTCTACCTTTGTTTCTCCTTCTGCTTCAGCGGCTTTTTCTGTGGTCTCTGCTGCCTCTGTTTTTGCTTCTGTGGATTCAGCCTTTGTCTCAGCCGGTGCAGATGCGGCTCCACCGGAGCAGGCTGCCAGTGACATGGTCATTATAGATACAAGTGCGGCACATACAACTCTTTTTTTCATAATCGTTTCCTCCTCGATGGCGAGCCTTTGGCTTCCTGCTTTGAATCTCCATAAATCGTGTCGGCTCTTATTTGCTAATGTGTTATCATATTAGCATACTAAAGTATTTTTGTAAAGGGGAAAATGAAAATTATTTCCGCTTCCGTACTTCCGAAGTTATTTTCCCGCAGCCTTTCCATGGTGGTGGAAGTGTGGTATCATGGTTTTTAGAAGAATGGAGTGAACGTAATGAAAATAGTAAGTCCTAAAACATTTATCGTTTCATTATTGCTTGGAATACTTGTTCTCTATAAAGTGTTGTCCATTGATGGATTTACCGACATACTGTGGATTAGTCTGATGGGATATTGGACCATAAGGGGAATGCGGGTTGCATTTTCACAGGAGTCGGCTGTTTTAATCTTTGCAGCGGGCTATGCCGTGTGGATTGCTCTGTATATTTCAAAGCATAAGAAAAAAGCGGTTGAAACCGGAAGTTGGGAAACTGGAAAATTAAATGCCGATAATGAACGGGCATGGAAGCTCTCAGATCTTTGTCATAATGTTATATATTTTATTGCCGCTGTGTTTCTGATCTTTTATTTTATTTTCGGGGATCCGATGATTTATATAAATAATTACAGGCTGAGGACAGCAATGACAAAGATACAGAATGACCGGGTTACACTGGAAGAAACCATACCATTTCAATGGACCAGAGTATACTCCTTTGGACCCTATTTCCCTTTAAAGGATATCGAACGAATTACCAGATCAAAAAGCCCTGCGCTTGATGACAGCATTAGTGAAGGAATGGTAAGCCTGATATTTATGAATCACAGCAGAGTCGTTTCCAGTGTATGCAGATATCCTTCGTCTACAGGGTATTCATTAAATCTTGCTGTTAATGCTGCTTCTGATTTTGATCAATATGATAACTATTCAAGGATAGATTATGGAGATTTAATCGAGTTTGAAGTAACCCTGGAAGATGGAATTGTTAATCTGACAGCTGCTAAACCGGATATTTAGAGGGGATCCGCTGCGTATGAACCGTGGTAAAAATTTAAGGATGAGGGAATGAAATGAACGAATGGAATAAAGCTCAGGCAGGCTATTTATATGACGCCAACTATGACAGGGAAGTTGTGGAAAACAGAACGAAATGCGCTGATCTGTGCTATGAATTTAATCAGTGCAAACCATCGGATACAAAAAAACAGGCGGAAATTATAAAGAAAATAATTGGATGTATTAAAGGAGACTTTGTAATTACAGCGCCCTTTTACTGCGACTATGGGAGCAATATAACGATTGGGAATAATTTCTACACAAATCACAACTGCACAATATTGGATGGGGCTAAGGTTACCTTTGGCGATAACGTATTTATTGCTCCTAATGTTGTTTTTTCAACAGCTGGTCATGCCATAGATGCAGGGCAAAGAGCAAAGGGACTGGAAATCGCACTTCCAATTACTGTCGGTGACAATGTATGGATTGGTGCAAATGTATCTGTGCTGCCGGGAGTTTCGATCGGAAGCGATACAATAATAGGTGCTGGAAGCGTTGTTAATAAAGATATACCTGATGGAGTAATTGCCGCAGGCGTTCCCTGCAGGGTAATTCGCAGAATAACGGAGAAAGACAGACAAAAATATCCAGAGTATATAGAAATATAGCGAATTTTCTGGTTTACGGAATTGGGAATTGACTGGGCTGAAAGCTGAAATAGAAACAGGAAAGTCGAAAGTTGTAAGGTGACAGTGAAAATGAAATGTACAGTATTTTATGAGAGTTGGCAGCTGGAATGCTGTGGTAAAGCTTTTTCTATAGGTGATATAGTGAAGTGGTTCGTTTATAAAATAGAACGTGAACAGATACTTGCCCCTGTAGACCTCGGAACGATTGACTATTGTTATGAAGCTCATGATGAAAATTGGGAAAAATTATTTGTTCGAAAGGCTTTGAAAAGAAAATCGAAGATATGAGAGCAGCAGGGTATATTGTTGAGTTAAATGAATGTTCAATCAGACATTCCAAACAGGAAGAAGTTACATTCAAATAGCTTCCGTTTTTGAAGTTGCCTTTTGGGTGCAGTATAGTCTGTAATATCTTAGCGTTTATTGATGTTATTATGTGGTATGATTTATAAGTAAAAAACAACAAATTGGAATTTTCACATATAAAATGGGAGTGGACAAAATGAGAATAAGTGGCATAAAGTTTAGAGAGACTTTATTAAGTCAAATGAAGGACTATCTGGATGGAAGAATCACGAAAGAAGAATATTACAATCAAGCAGAACCCTTTTATACTGAATACGCAAATACTTATGAAAATCCACTGTTTCACAAGTGCTTTATGGATAAAGTTCCAGACGCTTGTTTGCTTTATATTGATGAGCCTGGGCTTACTCCAGAAATAAAAGAATCGAGATTCCATGAAGCATTGCAGGAAGCGTATGTGACCTTGGAGAAACTGTGATGTGGCGTAGAGATTTTAATATAGTTGATTAAAATAATAAGGGACAGATGATACAAGAGGACATCATATTCCAGCTTATCAAATAATCAATCAAAGGAGGAAAACACATGCCCAAACACATTTTAGTAATCTCTACAAGCCCAAGAAAAGGCGGCAACTCAGAGACTCTTGCAAATGAATTTATCCGAGGAGCAGAGGAGTCAGGAAATCATGTAGAAAAGATATGTTTATACGATAAAACCATCAGCTTCTGCAAAGGCTGTCTGACCTGCCTGAAAACCAGAACATGTATTATCCATGATGATGCAGAAATCATTGCACAGAAAATGAAAACAGCAGATGTGCTGGTATTTGCCACTCCGGTTTACTATTATGAAATGAGCGGACAGATGAAGACCATGCTGGACCGCGCAAATCCGCTGTATGATTCTGATTATCAGTTCCGGGATGTTTATCTTTTGGCAGCGGCCGCGGAGGATGAGGATACCGCAGTTGAGGGAGCCGTACACGGACTTTCCGGTTGGATTGCCTGCTTCCCCAAATCCCGTCTGGCAGGAGTCGTATTCGGCGGCGGCGTTGGTGCAGTTGGTGAAATTGCAGGAAATCCAGCTCTTGAAAAGGCCTATGAAATGGGAAAAGCAGTCTGCTAAAATCTATGGAATATACATAGAAAAATGGATGCCGCAAAGTCCGGGCGGCATCCTCTTTTTCTTATATAGCGGTATTTATGCTAATCCTGATATACTACCTTTCCCTCACAGATGGTATACTTCACCTTTCCTGTCATAGTCCGGCCCAAAAATGGGGTGTTGGATGCCTTTGATGCAAACTGATCTGCCGTCCATGTTTCATTTTCATCAAAAATAACAAGATCCGCAGGTGCGCCCTCGCAGATCCGTCCACAGTCCAGCTTGTATAATCTGGCCGGGTTTAAGCTCATCTTTTCCATCAGCTCCAGCAGGCTCAAATGGCCAGGCTTCACCAGTTGTTCAATTCCCAGAGAAAGGGCTGTTTCCAGTCCGATAATGCCGCTGGGAGCTTCTGTAAGGGGCTTATCCTTCTCCTCCTTACTGTGAGGCGCATGGTCTGTAGCGATCAGGTCAATGGTTCCGTCCTTTAAGCCGGCAATCAGCATCTGGCGGTCCAATTCCGTACGCAGAGGAGGATTCATCTTCGCAAGAGTTCCGTGTTCCAGCACTACTTCCTCGGTAAGCGTAAAGTGATGAGGCGTTACCTCAGCCCACACATCTGCCCCCAGCTTCTTTGCCAGACGCACCAGCTCTACGGAATAGCCAGAGCTGATATGCTGAACATCGATCCTGGCTCCTGTTTCCAGAGCGATCATACAGTCTCTTGCTACCAGGGAATCCTCTGCCAGAGAAGGGGAACCATAAATCCCAAGCTGATCGGATACAGCGCCATGGTTGATGCCGTTTTCACGGATAAATGATTTATCTTCCTCATGGAAGCTGATCACTGTATCCAGTCTGGCGGCCTCCTCCATAGCCTTAAGCACAAAGGGGCCGTCCATTAAGGGGATTCCGTCATCTGTAAAGCCGGCGGCTCCTGCAGCCAGCAGGCCCTCCATATCGGTCAGTTCTTCGCCCTTAAATCCCTTTGACACAGCGGCACAGCTGAGTACATGGATTCCTGTCTTTTTCCCCTCTTCAAGAACATAGCGCAGCGTTTCCTCATTATCAACTAACGGCTTTGTATTTGCCATACATACTACAGTAGTAAAGCCTCCTTTGGCAGCTGCAGCCGCTCCTGTATGAATATCCTCTTTATAGGTCAGGCCCGGATCTCTGAAATGGACATGAACATCCACCAGACCCGGAGCCGTCACCAGACCCGTTCCATCGATTATCTGTTCATATTCCGCTTCTGTTCTTCCTCCCAGCGTATCCGGAGGGCAGATTTCTCTGATGATTCCATCCTCAATCACAAGATCTGCTCTGCTGTCTGTCTTTCCCGCCGGATCCAGTACCCGGCTTCCCTTGATAAGTATCATATAACTGTTTCTTCCTTTCTTTTCCGCAATTTATACTATAACTGAAAGCTTTCCCCCTGACAACGAATTTCCATAATCTTTTCTGCATAGTCAGCTGCACAGGGCAGAGTCTTAAAACGCTCTGTCACGCCAAAATCTCCCCAGAAATGCATGGGAAACACAATATCAGCTCCCACCATATGCATAAAATCATCCATTCCCAGATAAAAGTCCTTTCCCTGCCGGGGATCCAGCAGCATAAAAGCCACATCAATATGATTTCCAGCTATTTTCAGAAGTTCACTGTGAAATGCTTCGCTCATTCGGAAGTTATATTCCTCCGGTTCACCCTCCCAGACCCAGTTATTCAGATCTCCTGCGTGATAAAGAACCTTTCCCTCTGCTTCAATCAGAAAGGCTACTCCCTCATCTGTAGATTTAAATGCTTTGACCGTTACAGGCACCTTTTCTCCTGTCTCCTTCTGAAAAGAAAATTCCTCTCCCGGCCCCAAAAAACTGGTCCGACACAAAAATTCCTCCGGAACTCTTTTTCTCCAGATATCGTCCGAAAGGACAAACCAGATTTTGGGATGATTCTCTGCCAGATCAAAAATTCCAGGCGAGAAATGATCTCCATGACGATGGCTGGCAAACACAATCAGCAGCTGATCTTGTCGGATTTCAGGGATCTCTCCCTCAAAATAATCAAAGAGCAACGCAATCTGCTCCATTTCCACCAGAAAACTGCTGTGGTGGATATAGGTAATCTTCATATTCTGCCTTCTCCTTTCGGATTATTTCACATAAAAACGCGGAATGTGTCTCATTACAAGCCTACCGCAACACACATTCCGCGTCAATACTTTATTACAGTTCCTTTCCGCACTCCGTACACATGCCGGCTACTGCCGCCATAGCTGCCTCATCCTTCTTTACCATTTCATAAAGCCGGTAACCGCCGCTTAAATTCCAGGTCTTAAACCCAGCCTGATCCAGAATTCTCTGGGCCAGATAACCTCTTAAGCCGATCTGGCAGGTGATATATATATCCTTTTCCCGATCAAGCTCACCCATGCGTTCTCTTAAGGAATCCAGAGGAATATTGATAAACCCTGGTATCATACCTCTCTGGCACTCTTCCGGGGTACGCACATCCAGGCGCACTGCATCTTCCGGGATCTGATCCAGATCTTCCACATAGAACGGTTTCATAAGGCTCTCTATTATGTTTCCAATTACATATCCAGCCATATTTACCGGATCCTTTGCTGATGAGAATGGCGGAGCATACGCTAACTCCATCTCCTGCAGATCAAAGCCTGTAAGGCCAAAGCGAACTGCATTTGCCATATCATCAATACGTTTGTCTACACCCTTTCCGCCTACAATCTGTGCACCCAGAATACGGCCTGTATCCGGTTCAAACAAGGTCTTTACTGTCATCATCTCACCGCCGGGATAATATCCAGCCTGAGAAGCAGAGGTGGTGATTACCTTACAGAAAGCACGTCCCTGAGCCTGCAGGTTTTCTTCCTTTTCACCTGTCACAGCCACCGTAAGACCGAAAAATTTCATGATGGAGGTACCCTGACTGCCCCTATAAGCCGTTTTTCTTCCACAGAGATTATCTCCAACAATACGCCCCTGCTTATTGGCCGGGGAAGCCAGAGGAATCAGGACCTGTTTTCCGCTTACGATATGACGTACACTGGCTGCATCACCCAGAGCATAGACATCAGGCGCACTGGTTTCCATGTAGGAATTTACCAGGATTTCCCCTCTGGCTCCCAATTCAATTCCGCTGTCCTTTAAAAATCCGGTATCAGGACGTACTCCTATACTTAAGATAACCATATCAGCCGGGATTTTCCTTCCGTCCTTTAAGATTACTCCATCCTTGTCCATAGCAGTACAGGTCTGGCCCAGATAGAGGTCAATTCCCTGCGCGCGGATATAATTATGCACCTGATGAGCCATATCCATATCAATGGGGGGCATCACATGAGAAGCACCCTCTACAACTGTTACATGCACACCTCGTTCTGCAAGATTTTCTGCCATTTCCAGACCGATAAAGCCTGCTCCGATCACCGCACAGCTTCTGGGCGCAGTTTCCTTTATGTGGTCGTAGATACGATAGGTATCGGGAATATTTCTCAGGGTAAATACCTTATTTTCCTCGATTCCGGGAATTGCAGGACGGATGGGAGCTGCACCGGGAGACAGCACCAGACGGTCATAGCTTTCCTTATAGGTTTCCTCCCCATGACGTACTGTTACCGTCTTACCTGCTGTATCTACCGCTGTAACCTCACTCTCTGTCCTCACGTCCACATTAAATCTCTGATGAAAACGCTCCGGTGTCTGCAGCTGCAAAGCCCCCTTATCTGTGATCACTCCTCCCACATAGTAAGGAAGGCCACAGTTTGCATAGGAAATATACTGCCCCCGTTCAAACATGATAATCTGTGCGTTTTCATCATTTCTGCGAAGTCTGGCTGCTGTGCCTGCTCCTCCTGCCACGCCTCCTACGATCAATACCTTCATATAGAATACCTCCTTTTTTATTTTTTCTCCAAAAGCCGTCTCACGTCTGCCTCCTGTTCATCAAACAACAGTTCTTTATTATAATGGTAATACCGTTCGCACTCATATTCCTTTAAAAACTCTATGCTGCAAGGACCTGTATTTAATGAGGTAATAAAAATAACCATCTCCTGACCATTTCCAAAGGCCGTTTCCATAAAGTCAAATGCGTGTTCCAATGCTTTCGCGCAGGCCTCCTTCTGATTCTCATAGCTGTCGCTGCGCTCCATAAACTGCTCTCTGGTCCACTGCCAGGCCGCTTCTGCCTCATTTAAAGAAGCTCCCTTCATCTCCTGAACCCAGCTTTCTAACCGGGCAGCCACTCTGCGGTACCGCCTGTCCTCTCTCCGGTCTGACAGCCCGCTGTCCTTTCTGTGGATTCTGGTAAGCTCTGTCTCTTCCGCCACACTGGCCAGACGCACAGCCGGGACTACATCCTGAGAACAATCCAACTCCCGTTTAAATTCCTTTAAACGGGCCATCAAAAGTTCCATTTCCGCCTTATTTTCATAAAGCTCCCGGAAACCGTCCGTCAGCTTTGCAAGGAGCAGATCCACAACGCTGAGGCGCTCATCAAAAGGCGCCCGCTCCAGCCTTGTACATACCTCTTCCCGGATCACTCCTTTTAAGATTTCCTCTACCTGATACTCATTCTGATATTTATAATACAGTTCCAGGTAATTGGCAAAATCCTTTGCAACCGCCGGATGCTGGAGATACTGCCCTGCCACTTCCCGATCTGCCCTTTTATCCAGATTTTCATAGACTGTAATGAACTGGGACAGATCTTCCCAGCCTCTGGGCGTAACAAACCGCTTTCCATCCACGGTGGTCTCTACCTGGCAGAAATACTGGGGACGGATGTCCAGATAGGATAAAACGGCCGGATGGATATTCTGCGCATAGGCATATTCCTTCCATACCTTCAGATCCGGCTCTACGGTAATTTTTTTGATTCGATCCAGTGTTACCACGTCAAATTCCCGGACAGATTTATTGTACTCCGGCGGGTTTCCCGCTGCCACGATGATCCATCCCTCCGGTATCTTATGGGTTCCGAAGGTTTTGCACTGAAGAAACTGCAGCATGGCAGGAGCCAATGTCTCCGATACGCAGTTAATCTCGTCGATAAAAAGGATCCCTTCCTTAAGCCCTGTATCGCGGATCCTGTCATACACCGAAGCCACAATTTCGCTCATTGTGTACTCCGTCACCGCATATTCCTTTCCTCCGTAAACCTTATGTTCAATAAACGGAAGACCCACGGCGCTCTGCCTTGTATGGTGAGTAATGGTATAGGCAACCAGACCCAAACCGCATTCTCTGGCAATCTGCTCCATAATCTGGGTTTTTCCCACTCCCGGCGGGCCGATCAAAAGCACCGGCCGCTGGCGGATGGAGGGGATCACATATTCTCCGCAGTCATCCTTTAAAAGATAGGCTGCTGCGGTATCCTTTATCTCTTCCTTGGCTCGTTTAATATTCACTCTCTGTCCTTCTTTCTCTTCGAATCTCCCCCCGAAATCTCCATAAGCTGCTCCTCCTCCAGAACCACCTTCATCGCCCAGGCAGGCACTGATTCATCGGAATATAAATGTTCAATAAATACAAAGGCAGCATCATAAACCGGAGCCTGAACCGGATAGATTCCTTTTCCATCCGTAAAGTAGATCAGTCCCCGAAGCCTGTCTACCTCTCTTTTGGCCCGAAGCTCATTTACATATTCAAAGGCCGGGCGGAAATCCGTTCCTCCAAAGCCAGTGATCTGAAAATGCTCCATATAAGCCTTTAGATCCTCTGCACATTCAATCAGCACATCCGACTGCACCTTATCGTCACACTGCAAAATATGAATCCGTATCTTTCTGAAATAAGTATCTGACTCAGAAAGCACATCATATGTCTCCTCTAAAAACCTCTGAACCAGTTCCCCGGAACAGGACATACTGGTGTCAATAACAATCACAAAATCCTCAATCCGAAATACCTCTTTTGTTTCCAGAGGCTCGATCAAAGGCATATTTCCATAAAGGGACATTCCATAGGAATAAAAAACCGGATCAAAAGAGTCCGGATCCACCTCAATTTCCTCTTTAAGCACAGAAAAACGCCGGAGAAACTGACGGTAATCGTACCGCTCCCTGTTTTCTGCCTGAAGCATATCCTGAAGACTTTCATTTTCCTGTGACTCATCCTGAGAACCCATAGTTTCCATCTGAGTCTGCATTTTTTCCCGTTTATCATTCCACTGGTTCTGGCGTGTAATGGCCTGACGGGAATTTTCATCCTGTTCCCAGAGATCATGGTCGTCCACCTTAAATTCTGCCTGAAGCTGTCCCAGTCTCCGTTCAGAAAGCTCCATCCGGCTTAAGGCCCGGTAAATGCGCTCTGCCGTAAGAACCTTGCTGCCGGTTCTTCCCTGTTTGGGAATACCATCTCTGCCATCCAGCCTTTCTGTCTGAATTTTGTTTTTCTCCTCCGGCTCCTCCATCTGACGTTTCAGGCGCAGGTAGGTTTCGCGGCGAAGAGGGCTTTGAGGCACATGGACGCATTTCTGGTACAGGCCGTCGATCACCGCTTCCATCGCAATATCGCAGGCCAGATCCCACAGCTCCTTCTTTCGCCCCTTTCTTGTATACATATGGCAGAACAGGCAGTGAAACACCATATGCAGATAGGCACGGTTGACGCATACACGGCCCTTTTTATAGAGGTTTAAAAGAAATTCCGGATCATAAAAGATCACCGCCCCATCTGTGGATATACCATTCCGGCCCCAATCTGCCTCAAAACCCAAGCTGCTTAAGGACACATCCAGAAAGTGCATATTTACATACAGCTCGCTTCTGGCCTGATACAAGATCCGGGTACAGATTCCAACCGTATCCAGTTCCTGAAGCTGTCTCTCTCTTACGGGATCAATCATAAAGAACCTTCTCCATCAGACGCTCCGGCCTCCATCTGCGACGCCCGGGCCTGCTCTGTCATCAGCCGGTGCTCCTCCTTAAGCTCCTCATACAGCTTATAAAAGCTCCATCCGCAGTTGTGCTCCGTCACAATGGCTTTTAAATCGATCTTAGGCACCCCGGCTTTTCTTAACTGGTATAACAGGGTGTCGATCCGGCTGCTGGTAAAATCCTTCATCACCAGCATCTGTTCCGGGATCACAGGAAGAGGAGCGCTCGCGTTCTCCTGCTCCTGAAAGCCCGGCATGCCGGCCAGACAGCCTATGGTTTCCATAACCTGCTCCGGTTTTACATTGCGGATTTTCACACCCATACGCACCAGAACGCTCTTCATCATCATTTCATGCTTTTTCATTCCGGGATCATTCGTCCCATAATATAATACAAGCTCCACTGTCTTTCTCCTTTCCTGAGTTTCCTCATTTTACGCTGTGCTCTGGCAGTTGGTGTACAGGGCGACTTTGGAGGTCATTAGAAAACCTTAGAGGATTAAATTTTTCGTTAAGAG
>ERZ791605.716-NODE-716-length-20577-cov-5.350599_pt1 | contig 20577 bp, 19 predicted proteins | sample MGYA00509965_ERZ791605 | MGnify/ENA primary metagenome ERZ791605 (study PRJEB30046, sample SAMN00791923) | human gut metagenome | study: EMG produced TPA metagenomics assembly of the A metagenome-wide association study of gut microbiota in type 2... | reverse complement strand
CCCTTGCCCGACCTCATCATTACCGACGGTGGAAAGGGGCATCGCCGAGCGCCAGTAGGGCGTCGAGCCATTTTTCGGTAACGCCAACGGTCTTGAAGGCCGCATATGCCACCTGAACGCCTCCAACGGCTGCAAAAATGGACGTTACCCACGCCGATGCATCGGTCGGCATACCGCCAGCCATAGCCGTCAATACGCCGCACAGCGCAGACACCGAAATGGCAATCCAGCGTGCCACGTTGCCAGTCATGGCATTCGTCTTGATGGCCTGCACGATATACGGCACCACGAGCACCGTGAGCACCGTCAGACCAGCTTGAATGTTCGTCATTGTTTCTCCTGTCTCCCAGTCTCTTTGTCGTAGAGCAAATCAACGCGATCGAAGATGTGATCAACCTTCTGCGCCATGCTTTGGCTTCTCGCCTTGCTATGAACCAAATCGGCATGGAGCACGTCATTGGATGCCACAACCGATTCCATCAAGGTTTTCATAGCCTCCATCAGTGAGTTCGAGCGTTCCATCTGGGCGGCAATGCGGCCCTCCATCTGCGACCGCTCGCGGTCGCGCTGAGCGCGCTCCTTTACCTCATCTTGCTTGCGCTCCTCGCGCTTAATGTCCAAAGCGCTTTTACGTTCGTTTTGCAGCTTGTATTCTTCGAGAAATTGCCTGCCAAAGTAAAAAGCGATGAGCGCTAGCGCCGCGCCACCTAACCATGTCGGTCCATACGGCGCGAAAAGCTTCAGCACCTCCATCAGCACACCTCCTTTTCGTCCGTATTCATGCACTGACGGAAGTATCCGAGCGCCGTCCCCCGCGCAAAAGAAAAGGCCCCTTGCGGGGCCAGTTCTCATTGTGTCTGTTCGGTTATGCGCCTACTGTATCGGTACCTGCGGTGCCGTCTGCGCTATCGGTACCAGCATCATCTTGGTTCGGCTCTTGCTGCTCGACGGCATCGATACTGTCGTAGTACGCGGCGGCTAGCTCCTCGACCTCCGCGATGTCGGCCTCGTCGAAAAGCCCGCTGTCGAGGTGTGCGTAGGCCTTGTCGAGCCAGAACGCCACGTCGCGTCCCGCCGAGATCTCACGTTTGATGCTGCGCAGCGTCAGGTCATGACGCGCTTTGCTCTTAACTGCCATTTTCTTCTCCTAACCTTGGGTGATGGATGCGATTGCCGATTCCAGGTTCGCCACGACGATGTTCACGTCGCGCGTGTACTCGATGCCAGTGCGCGGCGTCACTTCCGCGTCCGTCCATGCGTTGACGATGCTGTCTTGAGCTTTGGGCATCTCGATTTTGCCTAATGGGTAGCGGTTCGGCGTAACAAGTTTGTAATAGAGCAACAAGCCCTTAGCATTAAGCGCATCTGTCGTATCTCCTTCTCGTGGCTGGTATCCGACAATTCCCAATGCTGCTCCGACGAATACATCGCCTTGTTCCACCTGTCCAGTCAGTTTGACACCACCAGTGCAAAGCACGGAATTATTAGCTCGACTTGGCGAGATAGCGCAAGTAAAGTAACCTGCAGCAGTGCCAGCCCACGATGTCAAAGTATTTCTAGTCATTCTTGCCACTAGCTCGACATTGCCTTCCCTATCCACCACGATCTCATCCGCCGTGCCGTCGGGGAGCTTGGCGAGGTAGGGATGCTCGGATGGGAGCGTGAACGATGTAGAAGTTTCATTAAATGGGCTATATTTGCCCGAATCGGCATCTCCGTAAACCTCAACTGATACATAGAACTTGCAGTCATAGGTCACGCCTTTTATAACATTAACCGTTAGATATGCAATCTGCTCATTGAGCACAGTTGACGATTGTGTAGAAGAAAGAAGCAATCCATAACGCTTATTTAGTAAATTAACCTGTGGAACGGTTCCGCTAATCTCGTAAATCTTAACCGAGAGTTTTTGGCCAATCGCGCCATTCGGCAAATATACACCTGCGATGCTGCCACTATATCCATTTTCAGTCGCAACGCCAGAAAGCGTGATTACACCGTCTTTGGAACTTGTTGTGACACCCCTAGCGGTTGCACTTGAATCATCGACTTTCAATAGGTTCTTACCGCAAATATGGATAATAGGATTTTCAATTACCTCAATCGGCACGGGGTTGTCCGGCGATGGCGTGCCGTCCTGCTTGCAGGCTCCCTCCACCTCGATACCCAGAAGGCTAGAGGGAAAAGCATCATCCACGTGGACGAAAGTTTCCTTGACTTTTCCTTTGAGGATGCTCCCGGTTAGCTTTGCTTCAACCTCGTTGGCCTTGGTTGCCGCATTGGTGGCTGCAATGGTGGCTTCATTTGCCTTGCCAGCAGCAATGTCGGCCTTATTGGCACTTGCATCGGCCTTTTCGGCCATGCTTTCGGCATTTCCTGCCGCCGTATCAGCTTTATTCGCCGCCACCGCCGCAGTGCTGGCTGCGGTGCCTGCCGTATCCGCAGCACCGTCGGCCTTACGAGCGGCTGCTTCGGCTTTGGTCGCAGCGGCATTTGCTTCTTCTGCGGCGGTATTGGCGTTGGTCTTGGCTGTTTCAGCCAAGCCAGCCGCATCCGTGGCATTACCTGCTGCTGATGTGGCATCGGTAGCGGCCTTTTTCGCTTCGTCCCTTGCGGTATTCGCTTCGCCAGTTGCGGTTTCTGCGTTTATCTTTGCCTGCGCGAGCTCTTCGAGCCTTGTTTTGGAATCTTGGGCTCGCTTCTCTTCTGCCTTGACGCGCTCATTCTCAACCTTCACGCGCTCGGTCTCGGCGGCTGCTCGCTCTCCCTCTGCTTCATTGAACGCATTCTCATAGCCTTGCATGGCGCTGTCAAAGTCGTGCGCTCGCTGCGTTTGCGCGGTTGAGAAATCGTTTGCACGCTGCGTCTGCGCTGTGGAGAAATCGTCTGCTCGCTGTATCTGGTCGGTTGAGAACGATGTAGCCTGTTGACTGATTTGCGTCTCATATCGATTGTTGAGCTTTGCCATTTCAACAGCAGTTGATCCAGCCGCGCCAGCAGCGCTGTTGGCGGCTTCGGTCGCTTTCACGGCATCGTCATACGCCTGACGGTATGCACTGATGGACGGGTCGGCAGTGGTGGAGCCGTCCGACATGTTGGACTTCTTCACTACCATCTTGTGCACGAGCGACGCATGGCGCATTGCCTTGCCGTCCCGCGTGCCGAGCACGAACACGTCAATCTCGCCGCTATCAACCAGTACCTCATGTGGAATCTCGCACGTGTTGGCGTTTAGTACGGGCGTTACCTCGGTCGTGGCGGCAACGAATGTCACAGTCACGTTCAGCCCGTTCCACTCGCTATCGAGATCAAGCGTCAGCGTGTCCTGCCCAACGGTGCCCTGAACGAGCGCGCGTGGCGTTACGGACGCTTTGCGCCCACGCACCGTCAAAATGTGGTTTACCATTGCCCACCGTCCTTATCGTTAAGCTACGGTGCGTATGGTCTAGCGCGGTTCCCCCGCCTATGCGAGTATCGCGGTGACGAGCGATACGTGGTCTACGGTGTCAACAACAACGCTATCCCCTGCCTTGATTCCCGAACACGACTTGACCATTCGCAGGCCAGCAACGGGCATAGGGGTGGAGGTGCTGCCGAAATCAACGGTAACGGTGGAACCTGCTACCGATTCGACCTTGCCTATGCGCCGTTTGACATATGCGCTCAAATCTGGTGTCTTGATACCTCGCTTGACCTTGCGCCCGAGATAGCGCATGTACGCGGCTTCTGAATCCATTTTCTACCTCACAAACTGGCGTAGCTCAGTCTCGGTAGGGCAACCGCCCGTGAGCGTGAGCTTTTGAACTCGAATCTCGAACTTGCCGCTGATTGAGCCTGATGGATAGTCGATATCGAGCGAATCGTTGACCGTGGCGGGATATCCGGCACTCGTCATGGTGACGCGCCTGATAGCGGACTGATTAGTTTTAAGCAGCGTCTCGGCGCGTTTATCGGCGTATGCCTGCTTTTCCTCAGCGGTAGACCCAACGGGCGCGTCAGAATACTCATAGCTCTTGGTGATGGTGTAGCCGCGCGAGATGGTAGAAAACTGGCTATCGGGATCGTTGTCCCACGCTTCGCCGACATACGTTGTCTGGTTGCCGTCCTTGTCCTCGCCCATGTAGATTACGACGGCATGGTTTGCTATCTCGGTGATATCCTGCTCGTCCGTCATATCAGGCTCGAACTTGCAGTCAGGTCCCTCTGACATGGAGTACGATGCCGGGCGGTTCACTGGGTCAACATATTTTGAGTAGAGGATGTTACCCATCACATCGTCCTTGGCTGCGCGGAAACCAGCAAGCGATAGCAGGTCATTCACCATGCCCAGCTTGGTATCGTCCGTCTCGCTGTTGTTTTGGTCTGCACCGATGCCGTAGACGCGCGTGCGCGAAACTGTGTAATCGCTAGGGTCGGCGATAACGGTAAGCCCGATATCGGCGGCAACCTTCTTTGCTACCTCCACCGCGTTATCGCCCTTGTTGACGGTATACGGGTGGGCGAACTTGTCTTGCAGAAGCTCCTGCAAGCGACCGTATAGCTTCACGGTGGCAGTGGAAAAGCGGTTATGGACGTTGCGGCTTGGAATTACGGGGATGAACGTACCGAGTACGATCGTCTCGCTATGCCCACCACTCCATTCTGCCGTTCTGTAGACGCGCACCAAATCAGCGCCGATATCGAACTTGCCAACGCGCGTTACCTCAGCGGTATCCAAGATACGAACGTCATTGTTTCGCGTGATGGAGCCGCCGCGCAGCATCGGCAGCATTTCGAGTTCTTCGCCAGTGGCGCGGGAGACGCGGACGAACCTGTACACGTCTCGCACGGTGCGTTTTTTCCACCAGTCTGTCATCGCAGCGGTTCCTCCCATACGCACTCGGTCATGTTCGCGCTCATGCTCCAAAGCATGTAGTTCTCGGCTGCGTATCCGAAGTTCCATGAAGAGACGTAGACGCGCGCCACGCGCCCGAACGCGCTTCTAAACCAGCACACGGCATTTTCGGGCTTGTCGGTGATGCGCTCGGCGCGATCGTAGAGCTCGTGCGAATGGATCTTGTAGCTATGCGTGCCGTCAATGTCGATATCGTCATTCGAGTAGAATGTCGGCAACGGGGACGCACCCTTGCCCAGCGCAAAGTGGAACGTGTTGCCCGATACCTTCTTACTCCTGCTCGCCTGAGTATCGAAGCCAACGCGCAGGCAAGTTTCGGCAGCATCGCCGAAATTGAACGCTTCATCGCCATTGGACGAGCAAAGTGCCTTTACGCTGAACGTGATATAAGTGCCAGACTCGGCGTGCGCCGTCATAACATACTCGTATTCGGTATTGAGCGGCGGCAGGCGGTCGATTACGGACATTCCAATAGCATTTCCCGTGCCCAGAATCGTTAGAGTTCCGTCAGGGTCTTTACGTGCAATGTCATAGATTTTTGGCATGGCAGTATCTGGGTGCGTCACTGGTTTCGTCACGTGGATAATCGCGCATAGGTCGTCCGTATACTCCACCACTACAGATGGAGCGGCAGGAGACAGCCAGTTTGTCGTGAACGTTCGCGTGAACTCGGTTGTAAGGCCAGCGCCGTTTCGTATGCAACCATTCAGCGTGTACGAGCTGTTGTTGGACAGCATAGAATAGCCGCTGAGGTTCCACGAGCGAGTTGAAGTGGACGGTTCGATACTTGCGATAACGCCGCCCGATGAGTCGCATAGCTCGATTTTCTGATATGAGATGCCAGTTGAATCGCTCGCGCTCCACGTCACCGTGTATGGCAAAATGCCGACTTCGGTCTCATTGGTAGCCGGTGCAGTAAACCATGCACTTGCGGCGTATGCGATACGGACGGTTTTCCACTCGCTCCATTCGCCCCAGTTTGCATCAAGTCCCTTTGTGCGGACGCGCACTGAAAGCGTTCCAACGCCATGGTTCAGGGAATACGAATTGGTAGAGTCGGTGATATCCACAGTGGGCAAAGTGCCCAAGGATGAATTGAACTCGATTTGTGCCGCGCTTTGCGGTGAACCGTCTGGATGGTTCGGTGTCCACGTGACCGCAATGCTCGCGCTGCCATCCATGTTGGCGGCATAGACGGTCTTTAGCCCGTTTATGGTCGGCGCGTTCGGTGGGCAGATGGTGGTGATGGAGTTAGATTCAGTCCACGGCGAATAAATAGTATCTCCAGCGCCGTTCCACGGGTTGTTTTTGTACGCGCGGACGCGGTATCGGATGGTGCCAGCGGGTGCATCAGAATCAAGCCACGTTTCATCGACCGTGGCGTTTTCCCACGTCTTGCCGTTGTCCTTCGTTACTTGAAACTCGTATCCGTCTTTCCAGCGTGGAGCGTCATAGCCGTTGAGCTGCGCCTTGTTGTCGGCGGTCTTGGTGAGTTCCAGCCTGCCGAGTGCGGTCGGGCTGGTAAACACCGTGACCACGTTCGACGCACCGGAAAGCAGGCTTCCGTTATCGCCGTTCTGCACGCGGCAGTCGTACTTGTATTTATGGCCTGCGGTCGTGGTCGAGTCGGTATAGTTCGATATCACCTTATCGTGATACAGCTGCTCCGTATCTCCATCGTCTGTATGGCGGTAGAAGTTGATTTTGCTGTATACCTTGCGGCCTGAGTTTTCCGGCAACGTCACGCTTAGGAGCTGCTGCGTATCGGTGGAGCTGACGAGCGTTAGGTTGCTCGGCGCATTCGGCGCTTCATACGGAAACGCCGAGATACTGACATTCTCGCCGCATGAAGTTGTTGCGCCGCAACCTCCGTAGCCGCTCACCGTAACGGACTCGGTGTAAGCCTCGACCCAAACGCCGTAACCATCTGCATTGCGGGCGACATCGGTATATCCACTGACAGTGACGGCGCGTTGCCATCCTCCGGTCGTGTATCCGTCGCCGCTCGCGCGCCAGACACCACCTACCTTGACGTGGAGACGTACACCATAGTAATACCAGTTACCAAAATCGACCGTAGCTGTCCAATAGATACGTGCTGTCGTGTCGTTAATGTTCGATACGGAAGTCGATAAACTCACGCTGTAGAACTTTACGCCGTTCCTTTTTGTCTCGGCATACGCCATATCTACCTCCCTGTTATTGTCAAGAAGGTAGATACGGCATCAATCCCCCGCTACTAGACCAGCTCGCTCACGAGGGCTTCGATAAGCTCCTTGGCGCGGTCGTTGCCGCGAATGGTGGAGCCGTCGATGTTCAGGGTGTAGTTGTTAACCACCTGCGCGGACACGCCGCCGCCCACCTGCTTCATCTGCTCGGCGATGGTGCGAGCGAACGGACGCGAGTACTTGTGGTTGGTCAACGGGACAATGGCTTCTGCGCCAGCTTCACCGACAATATCAAGCGGCACGCCATCCCCAGGGCGATTCGCAATAGCGCCGTTGGCGTGGTAGCGCATCATCACGCCGCCTGCCGCGTGTGGTCGGATACCGCCTGCGGCGTTGTGGCGCTTTGAATATGTATCAACATGGTTGACGGTGATGGTGGAAGTCTTGTTATTGAGCGGGGTACTTCCGTAAATGTTGAGATAGTTGCACGCGCTAATCAGTGAGCTGTGATGGACGGTATCGGTGGCACTCTTTCCGTTTAGCGGTGTGCCGTTATACTCATTTTTCTTTTTCTTGCCTTTATCAACGGAAGAAGAATTAACGTTGTCCTTCGTGCTCTTTCCATTCAGCGGCGTGCCGTTGTAGTCCTTCTTCTTGTTGGTTGCATCCTTGGTCTGAGAGGAATCGACCTTATCGACGGCAGACTTGGAGGTAAGACCCTGCTGGTTGTAGGTGTATTCAGCTCCAGTTGCATCAACAACTGTGCCGTAATCAACGGTGGCTCCGCTGCTCTTATAGACAAGCGCGTTGCCGTTCCACTCAACTACCTGACCGTTGGCAAATAGAAGAGTTGAGCTATCCACCTGCACAGCTCCGTCTTTGTTCACAACGGGCGTGTTGTTGTAGTTCTGAATCATCGATACGAGCGTATCAATGTTGCCGCCACAGCTGGATACCATGGCTGCGAAGTTAGAACTGCTGATGCTGTTCAGCTGCTCAGACGATACGCCAGCCTGCTGCATCTTAACGGCAAGGTCAGTCACGTTAAGGCCAGCCGTGCTCATGGCTTTTGTGACGCTATCGCCCATCGTCGCCATGGATGCCGCCATCTTAGCCGCGCTGTTCTGGGCTGATTCATCTAGGCCAGCGTGGGCAGCTGCCGCCTTTGTCTCGAAATATGCCGCCTTTTCTGCCGCCGAGGTGTAGTCCCGCCCCAGCTCCTCCATCTTGTCTTTGTAGTCTTTGGTCTGCTTTGTAGTGTCCTCAAGCTGACCAGTTAAATCTTCGAGCTTCTTCTTCTGCTCGTCGGTGAGAGAGCCGCTTCTAGAAGCGAGGGTGTTTATCTCGCTGCGCAGGCTTTCTTCTTTCGCCTTTGACTCGTTGTAGGCATCGGTGGCAAGGGTAAGCTCGCCCTGAGTCTTAATCTCCTGCTCAAGATACTTGGATGCTGCGCTAGCCAGCGCCTTTGCTTCGGCGTTGGCTTTCCACTTCTCGGCGTTCTCCTGTAGCTTCTGGGAGCTTTCTGACAGCTTGCCGTTCTCGGCATCGGTAACCGATACGGAATCGCCCGTGATTTCGTTGTAGCCCTTCACCGCTTCGGCAAGACGGTACTGCTCAGTGGAGCTTAGGTTAGATTTTCCAGCAAGGTCATTGATGGTCGAAACGTACTGGTCGAGTTTAGCGCCGTTCGTCTCCACCTCGGTGAACGTATCGCCGATAGACTGGTTGAGGTCGATAAGGCTTTGCGTCACGGAATCGGCGTCAATCTCAACGTTTCCGATCGCATCGCCGAGACCATCCGCACTTCGGGCGGCGTTAGCCATAATGGATTCGCCAGACTGCATGGCGCTGTTCATGCGGTCGGCGTGCTCTTTTGCCTTTGCGGCCTTGTCAACGAAATAACCAACTGCTGCTCCGATTGCGGTTACCGCCGCCGCAAACGCAAGCTGTGGGCCAATTGATGTCGCAAGACCGATGGCAAAGTTCTTAAAGCCAGTGACGGCGTTTTTCACGCCGCTGCCGAGCGTCTTCATTGCACCTCCGCTTTGCTTAGCTGCGTCGGCCTGCTGCTTTAGTGCGTTGGCGGAATCGAGGACGCTCATCTTGGTCTTGTTGTTCGCGTCTGCAATTTCCTTGGTAACCTTGGCGGTCTCCTTGGTGCTGCCGCTCCACTCGTCCACCATCTTTCCGTAGGTGTCACGGGCCTTGGTCGTAACGTCGATTTCATCCTTGATAGACTTGACGCTATCGTCAGATGCCTTGGCTGCTCTATCTGCTGCATTAGATTTCGCTTTAAGAGAGTCGGCGTATGCAGTTGCTGCCGCCTTGCCCTCTTCGTCTGCATTTGCCGCGAGCTTTGCAGCTTCTTTATATGCGTCCTCGGCTGCCTTGGCCTTATCAGCCGCAGTAGCACTCTTGGTTACAGCCGTGGCGTACTTGCCCTCTAGATCAACTACGCGCTGCGAGGTCTGGTAGTAGCCCTGCCATGCGGCAACATAGTTGTCTGCTCCACCAGCGGCCTTTGCTGCTGCGTTGCCAGCGATACCCATCTTATCGGCAAGCAAATTGGCAGACGCATATGCACGCATTTGAGCGCCGTCTGTAGTAACAAGCGCGTCTTTCCAAACTGAAAAGTTCTGAGCGCCCTTGCTGATTGCCGTTATCGCGCTACCGACACCCTTCTCAATTTTGCCGAACACGGTGAGCACTGGGCCAGCCGCCGCCGCGATACCGACCATAGCAAGGACGAACTGCTGCTTGCCCGTATCCATCTTGGAGAAAGCGTCGGCAAGGTCGCCCACGCCCTGAATGAGCGGGTCGCACGCTTCGAGCGCGGAGATAGCGGCGTTAGTTAGCGGCCTGCCGATGGAGATAGCGATAGCGTCAACTTTGTTCTTCAGTACCTGTAGACGCGATGCCAAGCTCTCGTTTCGCTGGTCAACCTCGTTTTGGAGAGCGGTATTCTGCTCCCACGCGGTATTGGCGCGGTCTACGGAATTACGAAGCAAATCGCCAGCGTTGGCAAGTCGGCGCATGGTATCAGAGTTGCGGATGTTATTGATGCCGAGCTTTTCCAGCGTGACGTTCATATCCTCGCCTGAATCGCTCGTGCGCTTCAACCCCTCCACCAATGCTTCCATGGCCTCCATGGGGCGGTTTCTCCACGCATCGGCGAACTGGTCGGCACTCATGCCAGCGACACGGGCGTATTCCTCCACTGTATCAGAGCTCTTGGCTACGTTCTTCGAGATATCCTGAATGATGCGGGTCATAGCGGAGCCGCCAGCTTCGGCCCTGATGCCGAGCGAGGACATAGCGCCAGACATGCCCAAGATATCGGCCTGCGAGAACTTGGCAGCAGTACCAGCTCCAGCCAGTCGCAGCGCCATGTTCGAGATATCTGATTCGGTCGTAGCCAGATGGTTGCCCAAGTCAACGATAGTGGAGCCGTAGTTCTTGAACTGTGCTTGGCTCATGCCGGTGATGTTGGCGAACTGAGCCATTTCCTTGCCAGCGGTCTCGAAGTTCATGTTCGTGGCGATATCAAGACCGCTCGTAACCTCGGCGAACGATTCGAGCTTGTCGTGGGCAACGCCAAGCTGTGCGCCTAGAGCTTCGATATTCAGCAGCGTTTCAGCAGTGACGGGCTGCTTGGTGGAGAGGTTCTGTGCGGATCGTGCCAGCTTCTCGATTTGCTCGCTCGACATGTTCGTTGTCTTGCGAACGTTCGCCATGGCGGTATCGAACTGGATTGCCGTCTTTCCGGCGTAAGCTCCGATAGCGACCAAAGGCACGGTGACGCTTTTCGTGAGCATCTTTCCGACCTTCTCGGTCTTAACGCCAGTGTTGTAAATCTTGCCGCCAAGTTCAGCCCACGCGCCGCCCTGCTTCGCCAAATCAGCGGTGGTTGATTTAGAGCTAGCCGCAGACAGCGTGGTCAGCCGCCGAAGTGCCTTTTCCGCATTGTCTAGTTGCTTGCCATTCCACTTGGCGTTTACGGCGATAGTGATTGACGCTTTGCCCATTATTCGGCTCCAACCAAATCAGCGACCTGCGCCACCTCGTCATTAACCTGTTCGATGATGTTTTCCTCGTCTTCGAGGATTGCCTTGAGCAACGCACGCGGCGTATCGCCCGTATGCGGAACGCCAGCACGCCTGCCAGCGCGCTTGCCCGTAAGGATGACCGCGCCGGGGTTTGCGAACTCGATAACTCCGCCGCCCGGGTCGCCGGAGATAAACACAACGCCGTTCTGACGCTGCCTAAGCGACAGCGAGTTGGCAAAAGCGCCCGTTGGGTTGGAGCCCACGTGCGCGTACCCCTTCGCCTTGCTGAGCGTCGGCTTGGTTATCTCGACGATGCGCCGCTTTAGGCGCTTCGCCATCTTCTTGTCCACTAGGTTGAGCGAGGCAATCGTCTCGTCTAGGTTTTGAATCTCGATGGTGTACAAGGGTCACTCCCTGCATTTCTCCATCTCCCTTTTCGCCTTCTCGCGCTGAGCCCTAAGACGATCTCGCGCGTCCCCTATCGACTCCCCCGGCTTTCTCCACGGCTTGCCGTTCTTCGCTTCTTCAAGCGCCTGCACCAGCTCCATGTCAAATAGCATCTGGTCAAAGACACTCGGGAAGTCGTACGCGAGGTCGATAAGCTCGCGCACGCCTGACCCCGAGAAGCGCCCTAGCGCAATTAGGACTCGTCCGAGGGTGCCGTAGGGTTTTCGGTGCCATCATCGGTCGCGCCGTCATCGTCCTGCTCGAAGTCGTAGTAGACGGTCACCTCGTCCATGAGGTCGAGCACCGTCTCTGTGTTAATCTGGCGCGGTGCCGGAAGCTCAACAACGGGGTGCCCAGCTGCCTTGGCGCTCAGAAAGCCCCAAAGGGCAATCCAGATGTTCGTCTGCATGTTTCCAGAAGGGTCAGCGCCCTTGAACAGATAGAGCTTGGCTCGGTTCAGTGCGCCCTGACGGGTCTTGCACCTGTAGATTTCCTCGCCAGTCTCGGGGTTCTCAAATCGGAAGATTTCGTTTGCCATTGCGGTTCTCCTTTCAAAACGGCTTGGCGTGGATAATCGCGCCGCGTTCCCCCGCTGAATCGGCATGAAAAAGGCGCGACCGTAGCCGCGCCCGTTTGGTTATATGTAGCCGCCGTTCGTTACTTGTAAGAAGCAACCTTGTTGGTGAGCGTGATGGTCATCGGGGACTCGTCAGCGCCGGATACGATGGCGTTATCGGTACTGAACTGAATGGATGCCTCGTTGCCCGATGGGTCAAGCTCGGGGAAGTCTGCCGTGAAGGGCAGGTGGTTAGCGGAGAACTCAAGCGTCTGCTTGGGGTCATCCGTGTGGAAGAACTTGGCGTACACGCTGCCGCACACAACCTTGCCCGAAATCTTGGTTGAGGTCTCAGAGCCGGTAATGAGCTTCTGGTACTCCTTAAGGTTCTCGGGGATGGTTGTGACGTTCACGCCGAACTGGCACTTGCCCTCAGCAATCTCGCGTGAGGTGGCGCGACCGAGGGAACGGAGACCCGAAACGTTGTTCTTGATAGTGAACGTGGCTTCTGAGACGAGAGCTGCGGCAGGTGTGGAGCCGGATGCGTCAATCTTGAAGTCGCAGTCAGTGGTGGTGTACTTGCCACCAAAGCAGGATGCCTGGACGCTACCGGGGATGGACGTTAGACCGACCTCGCCGTCGATGCCCTGCCAAGAAGCGGACATGGCAAGGTGCTCGTTGCCAGTGGCAGTAAAGGTCAGCTCATCGCACTTGCATCCGTCAGCGCGGGTAAAGCCGTCCATGCCGATCTGCGACCAGATGGTGAAGTAGTCGAGCGCTGAGCCCATCGTGAACACGTGGGTGTAATAGCCGGATGCCGTTTCTCCATTGCCGGGAACGGCAGTAGTCGTGACATTGCCGCACGCAGCAAGCAGGTACATACCGAGTACGTCGGGGTAGCACAGGGACTCAATCTTGGGCGTGACCTCGATGGAGTCAACGCGAGCATCGGACGGGGCGCGGGAACCGCACGTAACGTCGGTGGTGGCGATGGAACGGGACACGCCGAACGGGGAGCCGCCCGTAAGGCCGTGCATGAAGGTGGGGGCTGTTGCTGGGGTGTCGCGGTCTTTCTGCTTTGCGATAGCGGCAAGGCCAATAGAGGGGTTGAGTGCCATAGTTGCTCTCCTAGTCGATTACGGGGTCGATAGCCGCCTTGATGCGGACACCGCCCTCGATGGATGCCATGTACGAATTGCCCGATGGAGCTGTGCCAACGGACGAAATAAAGGGCTGGGCGTGGTCGCACAGACCGCCCAGCGTCTTGTCTGATGCGATGGAGGACATGATTCTCGCCATCCACTCCTGCACGGTGGCGGTGGACTTCACAAGGTCTGCGGTCTTAGCCCAAAGCTCCACCCCCACCGAAAAAGTGATGGAGTAGCCGCCGCGCGATGCGCCCATGTAGGTGTTGGTAACAACGTCCTCGATGTAGTAGTCCGTTGCGATCTCGCGCACCAGAACCTCGAACGGCTGCTGGGTCTTGGCACCGCCAACGGAGATATAGGGGTGCGGCTCCATATCGACCAGAGCCGCCTTAACGTCCTGCTCCACCCGCTCGATGCAATTTGAAAACAGGTTCGCGTCCATCTATCGCACCTTGAAGTCTCGAAGTCCGTAACGCTCGATTACGGCGTTGACCTCGGGGATTGAGGTTGCAGCGCCGTCCACGCCGCCCACGACAAAGCGCATAAAGCCCAGGTCGGTACTAGCGGACGTGGCGTTATCGGGCATAGCGTGGTCGGTGAGGTACCACGCGGCAAGCGAAACGACCGCACTCTTGACCTCGGGCGGGGTAGGCTTCATGCCGCATTCAACCACCACCTCTGCGAACTTGCTAACTCCCAAATCGCGCACGTCCAAAAGCGACGGGTTGCAAACGCGCAGGTTCACAGGATTGCCGTCTTGGTCTTTTGCGGAAACGACCGAACGCATATCGGACGCGGTGAACTCTCCCAACAAGACGAGCGAGGACGTGCGGCAGTTCGGGCGGTCGGTGACTCCACGCATGAGGACGGGCTGGAACACACGGTGCGCCTCGGCTTCGATTACATGCTCGGCGCGGTCGATAGCGGCCTGAATGGTTGCATCGTCCACGCCGTCAAGCAGGTTCTCGTCTGGGCGGTGGTTGAGCACATCCTGAACGGTGCAGTAGCGAGTGGTAACAACCTCAACGGTCGCGCTGACCTTCACGCCGCTGTAGTCCCATGCGATCTCGATAAGGTCTGGCGCGGTACTGAGCGGAAGGGAGAGCTGACCGCCCTCCACCTCCACTTCTACTGGCTCGGCACCAGATGCATAGGAGACTGTTGCGCGGGTCGGTTCACCTTCGAGCGATACCGTCTCGCACTGCTCGATTGAAAGTCGCGTCCTGCTGTCTGGTGCCAATGCCATTTAGAGCGCCCCCTAGCGACCGACAACGTCGGTGTCGGCGAGGTAGGAGAACGCCTTGGGGAACGTGACCTTCAAACCGTACTGACCGTTGATGCGGATGGTCTTCTCGTTGCGCAGGAACTGGTCGTTGACCAGACCGATCTCAAGCTTCTCGCCCATCTTGGTGTAGAAGGTGGCGGCGTTGGGCAGGTAGACCATCATGCCGTAGGTGGTAATTTTGGAAGATTCCTCGCCCGTGGTCTCGGTGAGGTTCAAGTCCTCAACAACGTTCAGCGCCCACAGCTTGCCGTTGACCATCTGGTTGATGTAACGACCGTTCTTGTCCTTCTCAAGGTTGACGGACTCGGCGACATACGGGTGCATACCAACGGTGGTCGGAATAAAGCCAGTGGTGAGGAACACGTCAGTAGCCATCTTGTAGGCACAATCGGAAATGGTGTCGGTCGTGCCCTTGGTGAACTTCTGGATGCCGTCATGGTTGAGGATGCCGACAATGCCGGTCTCGGCGTTCTCCTTGGGGCCGTTGAGAACCTTAGCGCCCTTGGCAAGCTCCTGCATATAAAGCAGGGTGCCGTTAACGAGCGTCATAAGCTCGTTGTAGTCGTTAAGGTTATTCTCAAGCAGGGGCATACCGTTTGCGATCTGCTCCATGTGGAAGGAACGCTGAGTCCACGCCATGCCGGACATGGGGATGGTGGTATTGGGCTTCCAAGTAGCGGCGGCATTGGTGAGCTTGGTCGGGTCGGCCTCATAGAAGCTCACGGAATCCTTGTCGGTGACGGCACGCGGCAGGGTGTTGTAGATGCCCAGCTTCGGCAGGTTCTGGGCATACTGCTCGGGCAGGGAATAATCGGTCTCGGTGTGCTCAAGCAGTTTGAAGTCCTGATAGGCATCGAGGGCAATAGAAGTGCCCATCTGCAAACCCTTGAACTCGTCACGGGCACCCAAAACGAACTCGCCGAAGTTCTTTGGCTTGAACTTGGTCTTGTTGCCAGCGTTGGGGTCAGCCAGCGGGATACCACCGCCCTGACGAATCTTGTCCTCGTAATCGAGGGCTTCGGCAAGCTGCTCGTCAAGAGACTTGTTCTCGCCCTTAATCTGGTTGATTGTGTCGCGGTAGATATCCTTTGCATCGCCCTCGGCAGCGTTAAAGGACTTCTCTGCTGCATCGAGCTTTGCGCGGTTCTCCACGATCTTGTTGTGAATCTGGATGGAAGAAAGCATTCTCTACTCCCTAGTACGTCAAAAACTTTCCGTTCACGCACACGGTTTTCGAGACGGCTCCCGTCTCGACCTTGTCGGCTCCCGACACGGCTTTACCACCGTTGTTGCTGGCAGGGATTGTGGGTTCGGTTTCCCCCGCGCCATTTCCGTCCACCACGGCAGGGGTATCTAGCAGGTCTTTCGGCGCGTTCTTGAATCGCTTGGCCTGCTCGTGGTCGATGCACGCGGCAACGGGCTCCATCGCCACGACGGAATCGCAAAAGCCGTTCTCAACCGCTTCTTTCGCGGTGAACCACGTCTCGGCATCCATGAGGTCAGAGATAGCGCCCTCGTCCTTGCCTGTCTTGCGCACGTACTGGTTGACGATGGTGGACTTAACCTTGTCGAGAAAATCGGCGGTCTTACGCAAATCATCGGCGGTGCCGCCTGAGAATGAATAGGGGTTGTGAATCATCATCAGTGCGGAATCGCCGATAACCACCTTGTCTGCTGTGAGGGCGAAATATGACGCAGCACTAGCGGCAAGGCCCTCGATGATGCAGGTGGACTCGCCCTGATAGGCACGCAGAAGTTCGGCCATGGTGTTCGCGTCGAACACGTCTCCACCACCAGAATTAACGTGGATGGTGACCGCTTCGCCGTTGGCTTCTTTCAGCTCGTTGGCGAACTTGGTGGCGGTCATATCGGTTTCGTCAAAGCCGTCACCGATGAACCCGTAAACGTTAATGTCCCTCATGCTCGAAAATCTCCTTAATATCGGCTTCGATGTCGTACTCACGCCGCGCCAACAGGCAGGCGTTGGCGTAGGGCTTAAGAACCTTGGTTGCGAAAGCGCGGGTCTTCTCGGTGTCTCCTGCTTCTGAGATGCGCTGCTTGATGCGATCAACCATGTCATCGTGGATTGAGTTCATGGCATCGCCGTTGCCGTCCCCGCTGTAGGGCGCTCCACCCTCGCCAGAAGCGCCGGGGTCTTTTCCGTGCTGCGCGGTGATAGTCAGCTCGCCCGTCTCGGCGTTGAGCAGGTTGTAGGAGGAAGGAATAAAGAGAACGTCCAGACCCTCCACGGGCGGCAAGTCCTCCTTGGCGCGCACCTCGGAAGGCATCATCCAGCCCGAGAAAACAGCCGCCTTGTAGCCCTCCATGCGGTCGCGGTAGCCACCGCGCAAAAGGCCGTTCATATCGAATTGCACGTAGCAGTCTTTAAGGCCGATGCTCCAAAGGACGCTAGAGAACGCGCGTTCAAGCTCGGCGCACTCGGGCATGAGCGTCTTGTTGGCGAAGTTGAGAGCGCCCTGCTCAATGTTGGAATACGTGGCGTTGGAGAGGTCGAATACCTCTTGCGGGGGCACGGAAAGCGTCCTGCAGACCTGCTGTAGAATCCACCGCTCCTGCTCCACCAGCGACATATCGACCATGCTTTGCGATGTGGACTTGTATTGCAGGCCATGGTCGAAGATACGAATCTTTCCAGAGTTGACGATGCCTCCGCCGTCCTCAAGTTGCTGCTTTAGCTTCTTAAACTCAGGCTCCTTTAGCGATTGGTCAGTCTCCAACCAGCCGGGGAAGTTGCCCTCGCCGTTCAGGATGTGCGAATAGAACTTCTCTAGGTCAACTGACAATCCAACCTCATTGGCTGCGAACTCGGCCAGCGAGCGACCGTGGAGACAATCTGAATCGAGGATTGGAGACTTAACCCACACGATCTCGTTCTCTAGGTATCGTCCAGGTGCGGTGAACTTATCGCCGCCGTAGTTGAACACGTGCGAGCCGCCACGGATGATTTCAATACCGGGCGTTCCCGACATAGGCCAAAGCGCCACGATACGCGCGTTGCGCCACTCCACGCGCACGAACGCCTCGCCCTTTAGGTCTTTGGTCATATCGAGCCAGCGGATACCCTCCTGAGCGGACATGAGCGGGTTCCACTTGGTGCGCAACAGGGTTTCCAGGTCTTTCGCGGCACGCTTGGCGGCTGGTTTCCTAACGCCGCTATCGCGCTCGTAGACGTGTACGGGAAGTGCCGCAAGCGGTCGAGCCTTAGCCAGCGCACACGCACGGTAGGCGTTGGAGTAGTAGGCTTCGAGCTTCGCTGCATCGCGGCTGTAAACGTCCTTGCCATCATAGTTAACGAAGTCGTATTGGATTGGCGGTAACTGCACTCCAACGACATTGAAAGCGCTGTACAGAGCGCGTGACGCGGCTGCGGTGATTCTGTTCTTTAGAGACATGCACGCTCCTTCTATCCGTTGCGTGCATGGTGCTATCGCTGTCCCCCGCGCGAGAAAATGGAGGGGGAAGGGGGCGGGGTTGGCGAAAGGAAGATGAAACTCCAACCCCGTTGACCGTATGTTCGCGCCAGCGTCCCCCGCTACAGGTCGATTGTCCAGACATTGGGCGATTCTTCCTCGTTGTTGTCGTAGGCCCACATAGCCATTGCCGCCGCAACAGCCGCGTCGATACGCTTAGAACCTTGTCCGTGCTTCACGGACGCGAGCCTGCGCCCATATGCCTTTGATTCGCTCGATACGGCGTTGATGCAATGCGCCGCCAAGATTGGCGTATCGCCGAACGATGCAATATGGGTGGACACGGCACGCGCCAGAAGCTCGGACGCGGGGCACATGATGGACGGCGTTTGCGGCACCTGCGATAGGTCGAAGTCGTACGTTCGCTCAAGCCAGTTGGATAGGAACTGCATACGCGCGGGGTCGGCGCAGATGAATGGAGCGCCGGGCTTTCGCGCGAGCTCAAGCAACACGTCGGCTACGGCGGTGAGATCGTAAACGGAACTCCCCTTCTCGGGCTTCTCCCAGCACCACTCGGCATAAGCCCACCGTTCGTTTTGGCGCTGAGCCGCCACGATTGCCAGCGTATCGCCGCGAACGGCACCGTCCAGACCAACGCAAAACCATTGGTTCCAGTCTATTTCCAGCCGCTCGGTCTTTTTGCAGGCGGTAACGTCCCTACGCTTCATGAACGGCTCTTCCACCTCGTCCATGGGAGTGCGGTTCAAGTAGTAGCGAACAAAGCCGGGGCCGGGCGTTCCGTCCTCCAGCTTGTCGGATTCGTACTGCTCTTCCAGTTCCTCCATCGTGATACGGCCCGCTGCGGTAATCTTCTTCCAGACCCTGCGGTCGGCGGGGTTGTCTTGGTCTGTGATACCGAGCCAGCACACGTAGGCGTGCTTATCGCGCTTCAACTTCTGGTAGAGCTTGAACAGGAAACCGTCACGGTTGCTGCCAGCGGTCGTGATGCCGATGGTGAGGGCGTTCCAAACCTTCGCCTGACCGGACGTGCCAGCTTTCCAAACGGCATCGTCGCGCCAGACGTGAATCTCATCGCCGATGAGAACGTGGAAGTGCTTACCCTGCAACGCCGCTTCTTTGTAGGGGTAGACGTGTATCTCCTGCCCCGTCTGCTCGTTGCGGATAACGTCCTTGTATATCTTCCATTGGGAGCTAAGCGTCTTATTCGCCCTGATGATGGTGGCGATATAGCCCTTGACCATGGCGGTGTTCTCTTTAGAATCTGCCACGATGCCGTATTGACCGTTCGGGATAGCGTCCATGGTTGCGATAGTCAAAACCAAGCACGCCGCCAGCTGCGACTTACCGAATGCGCGGTGGACTCCAATAAGGGCGCGGCGATACTGCCTGCGGAACTTTCCAACCTTCTCATCAAAAAAGCCAGTGCCGAACAAAGGTCGCCAGATGTATTTCATGAGCCATTCGGTGACCTTGTATGGGCAACCGCATAGATCTGATTCGCCAGCATACGTAAGGAACGTCTCGGCGAAAACGCGCGTGCGCTCCACCTGAAACTCGCCAGCCTTGCTCAGCTTCTTAAACGGTGTGTGATAGCTCACGACCTACCACGGATAGCTCTATCTATCTGCTCCGCTACGGAGATTTGCGCCGCCTGACCGCACGCCTGCGTCAAACCGAGTCTCGCACGAGCGAACCTAGTAAGGCCAAGCTCCTGCGACATTTTCATAACCAGCTTCTCGGCATCGTTCATGATTTTGATATACGGGTTCGGCCTAGCAATGACATTGCCGTATTCGTCCTCGTCCTGACTGATGACGCGCATGATGCCGTCCTCGTCATAGATGTGCTTTCGGCAGTCCTCTACTATCGCTATGTTGAAAACCAGCGATTGAAGCATCGGTGAATCCGCTTCTTGAAAAGCGGCGCCCGTCCCAACGAGCGTGTCCCAAATCTCGCTTTGATACGGGTCGAGCGACACACTTTCGGGCTTTACAAGCGCCCCCTCCTCCATTGTCACAGCGGTAGTGGTGGAAATATCGGCAGTGCTCGCCCCGCGCCTTACCGCGAGCGCATCGGGCTTACGTCCCCTCATAAGCCCCACTCCGCTAGCTTCTCAATGACCGTTTCGCTGATATCGCGGCACGCTTTGCGGTACTTCACGGGGCCGCGCTGCGCCGCCGCATCGAAAAACGCCGCGTCACCGCGCATAATCACGGCGCTCTTGGCTATGGTGTCCACGGTTATGGTGTTCGGCGCTTTAGAGACGACAATCATTTCCCTATTCGCGGCCTTTCGGCACCTATCTGAGCAATATCTGCTTCTTTTCGTTTTAGCGAGGTACTTTTTCCCGCAATATAGGCATCTTTTTTCAATCAAAATGCACTCCCTCCACTATCTCAATGGAAGGTATTTCGGAGTTCCCCCGTTCCGTGACATTTCCGTCCCGTACTCCAATTTCGTGTGCGTAAAAAAATCAGGGGGCCGACGCTGGGTAGCCAGTTGTGGTGTGGTGATTTGACCCTCCCCCCCTCCCCCTGTGCGCGGGGGCGCGCGCTCGCGTGTGCGCAGGTGCGCGCGTAGA
>ERZ791605.674-NODE-674-length-21592-cov-3.780053_pt1 | contig 21592 bp, 22 predicted proteins | sample MGYA00509965_ERZ791605 | MGnify/ENA primary metagenome ERZ791605 (study PRJEB30046, sample SAMN00791923) | human gut metagenome | study: EMG produced TPA metagenomics assembly of the A metagenome-wide association study of gut microbiota in type 2... | reverse complement strand
TGGGGGGTATGAGGTGAAGAAGGTTAGAGGGTGTGATATGTTTCCGCAGAGTGGACACTGCGAATGCGTGGTGAGGTTAGAGAGAAGATAGAGGCATATGGAGAATAAGAAAGAATATAGATCTAATATTGCAGAAGGTGAAATCATCATATACCAAGCGGAAGATGGACACACCAAAATAGATGTAAAGTTTGTTGATGAAACAGTCTGGCTTACGCAGACTCAATTATGTGAATTGTATCAAACAAGTAAATCAAATATCAGTGAGCATATTAAACATATTTTTGAAGAAGAAGAATTAGAGGAAAGATTAGTTGTTCGGAAATTCCGAACAACTGCATCTGATGGCAAAAATTATAATGTAACATATTATAATTTGGATATGATTATTTCTCTTGGTTATCGTATAAAATCTAAAATTGCTACAAATTTTCGTCGGTGGGCAACGGAGCGATTAAAGGAATACATGCTCAAAGGATTTACAATGGATGATGAACGCCTGAAAAGTCTGGGAGGCAGTGGGTATTTCAAAGAGCTTCTTGAACGAATTAGGGATATTCGTGCCTCAGAAAAGGTATTTTACAGACAGATTTTGGAAATATATGCAACAAGTGTTGACTATGATCCAAAGGCAGATATTTCTGTTCAGTTTTTTAAGAAGGTTCAGAATAAAATCCACTATGCAATTCATGGACAAACTGCAGCAGAGGTAATCTATACAAGAGCAGATGCAGAAAAAGAGTTTATGGGGTTGACCACATTTAAAGGAAACCATCCTACATTAAAAGAGGCAGTTATTGCGAAGAATTATCTGGATGAAAAGGAACTTCGATCTATGGGACAGCTTGTGTCAGGTTATCTTGATTCGATAAAAGTGCTGGATAAAATGTAGAGATGTTTTAAGCACTAGCGTTAGAAATTGATTCAGTCAGGGATAAATTCTATCTTTTGGGAATCTGAATTACTATTTCTCCAAATTGTAATAGAGACATGAAAATCAGTGAATTTTGAAAATATAAAGAAAGGGCTCTTGTGCCTAAAAATCCAATATAAAAAGAAAATGGGACAGCTCACAGAAATCTAAGGTCTTGAAAAAACTGTATTTCTGCGGACTGTCTCATTTTTGCGATATTGGGGTTAAAATTGCTGTTGAGCGGTTAGCCTATAATAAATTTTATCTGCTTGAAATTATTCCTCTCAATTCAACGGCTCAATCACAGGCATTGTTTTCGAAGCGGGAGCGGATTCTGCCGGTTTGGATTCCTGAGTGGCTTTGGAAGCCTCTGCCGCTTTGGTGGCCTCTGCGGGTTTGGAAGCTTCTGTTGCTTTTGCAGCAGATGTAGCTTTGGAGGTTTCTGTATTTTTGGAAGCCTGCGTAGCCTTGGAAGCTTCTGTACTCTTGGACGTCTGAGCAGTTTTTGAGGTTTCTGTGTTCTTTGCAGCTTTGGTAGATTTTGTGGCCTCTGTACTCTTAGGAGCCTTCGTGGATTTTGTAGCTTCCGTGCTCTTTGCGGCCTTTGCATCCTTAGCGGTTTCCGTACTCTTAGACGCCTTGGTAGACTTAGACGCCTCTGTATTCTTGGAAGTTTTGGAAGACTTTGCGGCTTCCGTGCTCTTGGACGTCTTTTCCTTATCGGAATTGGAGGTTTTCTTGTCCTCCTCTTTTTTATTTCCGTTTGTGCCGTTTTCTCCGTCTTCCGGGAAATCTGTTTCCCGGCTGTCTGTGTCAATGCCGGAGGTGCTTAAGGAAAAAGCGGCCTGATTTGCATTTCCGGCCATATCTTCCAGATATACGGTCAGGGAACCTTCCTCCAGATCAAAGGTAATGCGTCCGGTTTCCTTGTCATAGCTGACAGGAGCTGTCCGTTTTCCAGCATCATCCGTAGCATAAACAGCCTCATAATTGATTCCGGAAATATTGTCCTCTGCGATCAGCTCCAGTTTACCGTCTTCCATGACTACAGTTTCTTCATCGATCGAGGGAGCTGTGTCATCTAAGACTGCGATATGCTCGTTTTGACGGGCAGGCATACCGTTCCAGCTCTCCACATAGATTTCCAGAGCGCCGTTATTTGTTAAGGCAGCATGGTAAACGCCGCCTTCTTTTTTGAATTCAATATCCTGGGATTCCAGGGTTGTGGTAAGTTTCCGGATAGGAATCAGTGACTTTACCTTAAGGGAAACATCTACGGTTTTGTAATCAGTGGTGTCCCCTACAGTCAGCTCGATTCGGGGGGAAGCGGTCACCAGAAAGAGCAGAAGAAGATTGAAAACAATAAACGGCAGCACATACCATAAAAGATTGTGAAGGAACCGGTTTTCATTTCCGGAACGGCCGTTATTGCTGGTTTTGGGGCTGCGCCGTGAGCCGCGTGAGGCCGGTGAACGGTCGCTGCGGGGCGCTGTATAGGATGAATGGCGGTCCATTGCCTTTGTCCTCCTTTGAAGTTTGGTCAAAATACCACTATAGCATAGCAGAAATTGTCTGGTCTTACAAGGAAAAATTGCTCTTGTAAGAGTGTTGTAAGAAAGTCTGTGGGGAAAAGGGATGAAAACAGGAGCAGAATATGATATGATGAAAATGATACTACATACGCCAGAATATTCCCGGAACGGGAAGGGCACAGGATGATCCTCAGGGGTCCAGCGAGAAAAGGGGCAGAGCCATGATAGAAGAAGCAGCAGCATTTGCGGCGCAGGCGCACCATGGAACATTCAGAAAAGGAACACAGATTCCGTATATTACACACCCGATGGAGGCAGCTCTGATCGTATCCGGGTTTACAGATGATCCGGAGATGATCGCGGCAGCTCTATTGCATGATGTGGTGGAAGATACGGGCGTGACAGAAGAGGAGATTAGGGAGCGCTTCGGTTCAAGAGTAGCCTGTCTGGTGGCAAATGAGACAGAGGATAAAACAAAATGCTGGAGGGAACGGAAGGGAGCTACCATACAGCATCTGAAAAGTGCTCCAAGAGAGATTAAGATCCTGGCTCTTGGGGATAAGCTCAGCAATATGCGCTGTACGGCAAAGGATTATCTGGTTCTTGGGGATGAAATCTGGCAGCGGTTTAATGAAAAGGATAAGGCCATGCACGCCTGGTATTACTGGGGGATTGCAGATGCATTGGATGATTTAAAGGAACATCTTTATTACAAAGAATATATTATGCTCTGCCGGACTGTATTCGGAGCGGGGACATGAGGTCAATGAAGCAGGAAGTCCATTGGCTTTAGGCGATGGACGGTCTACTGGAAGCGGCAGACAGTAAGGAGAATGAAAGAATGAGCAATTTAAAACGAAACGGCAGGATTTTGGCGCTGCTTGTCATAATGGGAATCCTGTTTGGAACCCCGGGAATGACGGCACTTGCAGGAACCATGGGAGTAGGGGCGGCAGCAGGTCCGGCCGGCGGGCCGGGCATGGAAGCAGTGGGCCCATCAGATCAGAACGATGAGCAGGAAAAGCCGTCTGAAACAGATGGGGTACAGAGCGCGGAAGGTCAGCCGGCAGGCGGATCCGAAGCCCAGGGGGAATCCGGACAGTCCGCTGCCGGATCCGAAATTCAGGATACAGCGGATCATTCAACAGCCTCATCTGACCTCCCTCTTCAGGTAAACTACAGTATTTACTCCCCGATCCAGGGATGGAGCGGTACGGCTGCGGATAATCAGGCATTGCAGGCTCCTTATGGAAGCTGGGTGGCAGCTATGAGGGCGAATCTGATCAATATTCCGGCAGATGCCCAGGTAGGCATCCGCTATCAGGTAAATTTAAGCGGGACCGGCTGGCTGGATCCGGCAGAGGATGGAGCGGAGGCGGGAAATGCGTCTGCTGAGGCGCCGCTGGAAGCGATCTGCATGGAGCTGTATGGAGCGTCTGCAGCATCATATGATCTGTATTATAAGGTTTATCAGAATGGTACATGGACGGATTGGGCATTAAATGGAGCTGTGGCAGGTACGGAGGGAGCTGGCCTGAGGATCGATGGAATCAGGGCTGCGATCACGGCAAAGGACGCCGGAGCGCCTCAGGCAGCCATGAACGCAGTCGATCCCTCCAGACCTATGATCGCCCTGACCTTTGATGACGGCCCGCGGACTTCGGTTACCAGCCGGATCCTTGACAGCTTGCAGCAGAATGGGGGACGGGCTACATTCTTTATGGTAGGTACCAATGTGGACTCCAATGCCGCAGTGATCCGCCGTATGGCCGAACAGGGCTGTGAGGTCGCAAACCACACCAATGACCATAAATATCTTACAAAAATTGGGGCGGAAGGCATTCGCAGCCAGGTAGGTTCTGTGAATCAGAAGATTGCTTCTGCCTGCGGTGTGTCTCCGGTACTGATGCGTCCGCCAGGAGGATATGTGGACGGCGCATCACTGTCTGTATTAGGCTCTATGGGTATGCCGGCAATTATGTGGTCTATTGATACGAGAGACTGGCAGCACCGTAATGCTCAAAGAACCATTGATACGGTTCTGGATCAGGTAAAGGATGGAGACATCATTTTGATGCATGATATTTATGAGCCAACGGCACAGGCGGCAGAAGTTCTGATTCCTGAACTGACAGCCAGAGGTTATCAGCTGGTAACAGTCAGCGAACTGGCTTCGTTTAGGGGCGGTATCCAGCCCGGACATAAATACAGCCAGTTCCGTTAAAAATACTTGCAATTTGAAGCATACATATTTATAATGTCTTTACCGGGCGGAGTTCCCTCCGTCCGGATCTATTTTCTAAAGTCTTCAGGGTTTTATACATCAGATTCATTCATTTCTTAAATTTCCAAAGGTCTCCCACACCAGGATATTTGATTTGAAAACAGAACCGCACATTGGCAATTAGATAAAAGCAGAATACACTGCAAAAGGCGGAAAGCCAAACAGGTATTTTATGTAAATCAGATAAACCAAAACGGGGGAACAAATATGAACGAATACAAAAACAGAAGGCAGCTTTTATGTCTGGCGGTCACGGTGGGAATGATGTTTACTGCTGTCAATGTATCATCCAAAACGGTCTGGGCCGCTGCAGAGCAGGTGATCGAGTATGATCCGAATCAGGAGGAAAAGACACATCCGGGCTCCATTATTTTAAAACAGAATTTGAAGGAGGAAGACTTACCGTCGTTGAAACAGCCGGAAGCTTCCTATACAGATGAAAATGGGATTCATTACCGCCTGGCGGACTGGGAGGTGCGTGAGCTGCCGGAAGCTTCCCGGAGCCGTATGCTTGAAAAAACGGAAGTGTACCGGGAGGTAGAAGGAGCAGAGACGCTTCCACCCTATGTGGACAGCAGGCAGGAGGAAAATGGCGCAAAGATATCAGGACGGCTGTATATGCAGGAGAGTCGGGTACTGGGGGAGGAGTGGAGAGAGGATTTTCAGGCGCCTGTGACATTTTATTCCTATGGAGCAGATGAATATGAATTGGGTGGAATAAAAATTTCCGGGGAAGATATCCTGGATTCAGCTTTGGCAGAACAGGAGCTTCTTTTAGGAGAAATGGGGCTTTCGTCCGAGGCTTACCATATCACATCTATGGATTGGGATGGGGAAAGCTTTATGGATGAAACGGGCCAGGTCTGCCGCAGGGCGTCGGCAAGGGGAGAGAGGCTGCTGCGTGATTACGAGGCTGTATACAGAGGACAGGTTCAGGTTGTGGAGCCGGTTTCCTATGAGGTGTCCGCTGTGTATGAACCTGCGGAACTGGGGAATATTTCTAATTCAGAAAAAGAGCAGGAAGAGGCATTGGTTTTAGAGCCGGAAGCGGCAGAAGAGCCGGATCCATTTTTACGCTGGATCCGAACCGGAGTGACTGTTACGGCTGCATTGGGAGTTTCAGGCATATTGTTGGGGATTGTTCTGTATTTTACAGGGAAAAACAGGCGTAAAAGCCAGGAAGAGGAGCTGAAATATAATTAGAGCTTAATGATTTTTTTATAGAATTCTAAAGAAAATTTCAAAGAAAATACATAGTAAAAACACAGATTGCGTAGTAATATGTATCGTGTATACAGAAATGAATGGAGAGGAGAGTTCATTTATGAAAAGAAAATATTTTATGATCGCAGTGATGGCAGCTGCCCTTGGAATGACAGCCTGTTCATCTCAGAAAACAGAGACTGAGGCAGCAACGGCTACGACAGCCGCGTCTTCGGCAGCAGAGACAACCACGGCAGAGGCTTCTTCCGAGGAAGAGGAGGCAGAGACGGAGAGCTTTTACGGTATTGTAAAGACAGTAGAGGATACGGTTATTACAGTAACAGACGATGCCGGAACAGAAGCCGGATTTGACGTGTCCGGAGCAGAGCTTACCGGAGCAGAGGCCATCGGTGAAGGCGATGAGGTAGATGTTTACTACACAGGAGCGCTGGGAGAAACGCCGGCAAAGGCCGTAGAGGTTGATATTGTGATTTCCGCAGCAGAGGAAGCCGAGGAGGAAGCTGCTGAGGAGGATGATCTGACAATTACGGGAACCATTGAAAGCACAGAAGATGGAAGCCTTGTTTTAAAGACGGAGGACGGTTCCTATACCTTAAATACCCTCATTGCCCAGACGGTCACAAAGGACGGCGTCAAGGCCGGAACAGAGGCAGATATTACATATTATGGAGATCTGGAAGATGAGGAAGTTCCCGCAGTCGCCACAAAAATTGTGACTGCAGACGCCAGAGATACAGAGGACGCGGGAATTAAGACCCTTACCGGTACCGTAGCAGAGGCAGAGAGCAATCATGTGGTTCTGGATACAGAGGATCCGGAAAATACCTTCTTTTCATTTGTGGGAGAAGATGGGATGTTTGACGGCTTAAAGACCGGAGATACGGCTACTGTGATCTATGAGGGTACATTAACAGCCAAGACCATTAAAGCATTAGGACTTAAAAAGTAAATAATTTCTTTTGCACCCGCCTGTTGGAATCGTTCCGGCCGGCGGGTGTCTGCATATAAAGGATTCTGTAAAAAAATTAGCACTCGACTCTTGACACTGCTAATAATGTGTGTTATAGTACGCATAGAACAAAGAACAGAAACACGATTCCGCAGCAGAAAGGGGAATGGCGTATGAATATCAATAAATTTACACAAAAGTCCATGGAGGCGGTGCAGGGCTGTGAAAAGCTGGCGTATGAGTACGGCAATCAGCAGATCGATCAGCCGCATCTGCTTTACAGTCTCCTGACCTTGGATGACAGCCTGATCATGAAGCTGGTTACGAAAATGGGAATCCAGGGAGATATGTTTAAAAATGAGGCCAAACAGGCCATTGAGAAGCTTACAAAGGTAAGCGGCGGCGGCCAGCTTTACATCAGCAATGATTTAAACAAGGTACTGATTAACGCTGAGGATGAAGCAAAGGCTATGGGAGACGAGTACGTTTCGGTGGAGCATTTGTTTTTAGCACTTTTAAAGCAGCCCGGACGGGAAATGAAGGAGCTGTTTAAGACTTATGGAATCACCAGAGAACGGTTTTTGCAGGCGTTGTCCACCGTCCGGGGCAATCAGAGGGTAGTCAGCGACAACCCGGAGGCGACCTATGATACACTGGAAAAATATGGTTATGACCTGGTAGAGCGGGCCAGAAACCAGAAGCTGGATCCGGTGATCGGCCGCGACAGTGAAATCCGCAACGTAGTCCGTATTCTGTCCAGAAAGACAAAAAATAATCCGGTGCTGATTGGTGAGCCCGGCGTAGGTAAGACAGCCGTTGTAGAAGGTCTGGCTCAGAGAATCGTCCGGGGCGATGTGCCGGAGGGCTTAAAGGATAAAAAGCTCTTTGCCCTTGATATGGGAGCCTTAGTGGCAGGAGCCAAGTATAGAGGCGAATTTGAGGAGCGTTTAAAAGCAGTTCTGGAAGAGGTAAAAAAGAGCGAAGGCCAGATCATCCTCTTTATTGATGAGCTTCATACCATTGTGGGAGCAGGAAAGACAGAGGGATCCATGGATGCGGGCAATATGTTAAAGCCCATGCTGGCAAGAGGCGAGTTGCACTGCATCGGCGCTACTACCTTAAATGAATACCGCCAGTACATTGAAAAGGATGCGGCCTTAGAGCGCCGGTTCCAGCCGGTTATGGTGGCAGAGCCTACGGTTGAGGACACCATTTCCATTCTCAGAGGACTGAAGGAGCGGTATGAGGTTTACCATGGCGTAAAGATCACAGATTCCGCTCTGGTAAGCGCAGCCATGCTGTCCGACCGCTATATTTCCGACCGTTTTCTGCCCGATAAGGCCATTGACCTGGTAGATGAGGCCTGTGCAATGATCAAAACTGAAATGGACAGTATGCCCGCAGAATTAGACGAGCTGTCCCGCAGGCTGATGCAGATGGAAATCGAGGAAGCAGCATTAAAAAAGGAAACAGACCGCTTAAGCCAGGATCGTCTGGCAGATTTACAGAAGGAGCTGGCAGAGCTGCATGATGAATTTACCGCAAAAAAGGCTCAGTGGGAAAATGAAAAATCCAGCGTAGACCGCCTCTCTGCTCTCCGTGAAGAGATTGAGGCTGTAAACCGCCAGATCCAGGATGCCCAGCAGAAATACGATCTGAACAAGGCGGCAGAGCTTCAGTATGGAAAGCTGCCCCAGCTGCAGAAGGAGCTGGAGGCAGAGGAAGAGAAGGTTAAAAAGGAAGATCTGAGCCTGGTTCATGAGAGTGTGACAGAGGATGAGATTGCAAGAATTGTGTCCAAATGGACCGGCATTCCTGTGGCAAAGCTTACAGAGAGCGAGCGCAGCAAGACCCTTCATCTGGATCAGGTGCTCCATAAGAGAGTCGTAGGACAGGACGAGGGCGTTGAGAAGGTCACAGAGGCCATTATCCGGTCAAAGGCAGGAATTAAAGATCCTACGAAGCCCATTGGTTCCTTCCTGTTTTTAGGCCCCACCGGCGTAGGTAAAACAGAGCTTGCCAAGGCTCTTGCAGAGTCACTGTTTGATGATGAATCCAATATGGTGCGCATTGATATGAGCGAATATATGGAGAAGCATTCTGTGGCACGTCTCATTGGAGCGCCTCCAGGATATGTGGGCTATGATGAGGGCGGACAGCTTACAGAGGCTGTGCGCCGCAAGCCCTACAGCGTAGTGCTGTTTGATGAGGTGGAAAAGGCACATCCGGATGTCTTTAACGTACTGTTACAGGTACTTGATGACGGGCGGATCACAGATTCACAGGGACGTACCGTAGATTTCAAGAACACGATCATTATTATGACCAGTAACCTTGGATCGCAGTATCTGCTGGATGGCATTGATGCAGATGGCAACATTTCGCCGGAGGCAGAAAAAGAAGTCATGGAAGATCTGCAGGGACATTTCCGACCGGAATTTTTGAACCGTCTGGATGAGATTATTATGTTTAAGCCACTGTCAAAAGAAAATATTGGTGGCATCATCCGTCTGCTGATGGATGATCTGAACAAACGTCTTTCTGATCGTGAGATCAAGGTGGCATTGTCACCGGAAGCGGAGCACTTTGTGGTTGAACATGGTTACGATCCGGTTTATGGTGCAAGACCATTGAAGCGGTTCCTGCAAAAGCATGTAGAGACCCTCTCTGCAAAACTGATTCTCGAAGATCAGGTACGGCAGGGAGATACGATCCTCATTGACGTGAAGGATGGTGCACTTACAGCATCTGTACAAAAATAAAAGCAATATTTATGTAAAAAAATCTCAATAATAACTTGTCAAGCGTCAGGAAATCATGTATCCTTATAAGGATGAAATGAATTTCCTGACGCTTTTTCTTTCAAAATGAGATAAGCGGGAAATGAAAGAATAATAGAAATTACATAGAAATATCGCAAAGAACAAAGCGTAAAGAAGTTTGTGGAAAAATTCCTGCAAAGAATAAAAATGCAGGATACACACAAAAATTATTCAAAAAGATCTTGAATGATATTCATATGGGGATTGGATACGAATGGATTTATTTGAGTATATGAGACAACAGAATATGAAGGATGAGTCACCGCTTGCCTCACGGCTGCGTCCGACCACACTTGATGAGGTTGTCGGGCAGCAGCACATCGTCGGGAAAGACAAACTGCTGTACCGTGCGATCAAAGCGGATAAACTCAGCTCCATCATCTTTTACGGACCGCCTGGTACGGGAAAGACGACGCTGGCGAAAGTGATTGCCAATACCACAAGTGCAGAGTTCATGCAGATCAATGCGACTTCGGCGGGCAAGAAAGACATGGAGGAAGTGGTTGCCGCGGCAAAAAACAATCAGGGCATGTATGGAAAGAAAACGATCCTGTTTATCGATGAGATCCATCGTTTCAACAAGGGACAGCAGGACTATCTGCTTCCGTTTGTCGAGGACGGCACGATCATTCTGATCGGAGCCACAACGGAAAATCCGTATTTCGAGGTGAATCCTGCGCTTTTGTCGCGCTCCGTCATTTTTGAGTTAAAGAAACTTTCCACGGAGGATATCCGTACATTGCTGCTTCGGGCGGTCAATGATACGGAAAAGGGCATGGGTTCTTACCATGCACAGATGGATGATGATGCGTTGGAGTTTTTAGCTGACATGGCAAACGGAGATGCGCGTGCAGCGCTGACCGCCATTGAACTTGGAATTCTGACCACGGACCGGAGTGAGGATGGGATCATTCACATTACACTGGATGTGGCCAGTGAGTGCATTCAGAAGCGGGTCATCAACTACGATAAGACGGGAGATAATCACTATGATACGATCTCTGCTTTTATCAAGAGCATGCGTGGATCAGATCCGGATGCCGCGGTGTATTATCTGGCACGGATGCTTTATGCGGGGGAAGATGTGAAATTTATTGCCAGAAGAATCATGATTCTGGCATCTGAGGATATCGGGAATGCGGATCCGCAGGCATTGCAGGTTGCAGTAGCTGCGGCACAGGCGGTGGAGCGGCTCGGAATGCCGGAAGCACGGATTGTACTGGCACAGGCAGTTACTTATATGGCAAGTGCGCCAAAGAGTAATTCCGCGATCAATGCCATTGATAAGGCCATGCGTGTAGTGCAGGAGACAAAGACACCGCCGGTACCAGTGCATTTGCAGGATGCCCACTACAAATCGGCAGGAAAGCTTGGGCACGGAAAAGGTTACAAATATGCCCATGATTATAAAAACCACTACGTGAAGCAGCAGTATCTGCCGGACGGACTGACCGGTGAGGTTTTTTATGAGCCGTCGGAAAACGGATATGAGCAGCAGATTCGCGCCTATTATAAAAAAATCAAAGAAAATCCAGAGGAATAATAAGGAGGAAAACTTACCATGAAAACCTATCAGGAGATGAGCAAAGAGGAACTCACACAGGAGCTGACCGCACTCAAAGCCGAATATGAAAAAATAAAAGGTATGGGTCTTGCACTGGATATGTCCAGAGGAAAGCCGGGAGCAGACCAGCTTGATTTAAGCATGGGAATGCTTGATGTGCTTGATTCCAAGACTGCATTAAAGAGTGAAAACGGCACTGATCTGCGAAACTATGGTGTCCTTGATGGTATTCCGGAAGCTAAAAAACTGATGGCGGATGTGATCGGGACAAAGCCGGAAAATGTGATTGTTTATGGTAACTCCAGCCTGAATATCATGTATGATCAGGTTGCCCGTGCAGAAATGTTTGGTATTTGTGGCAACACTCCATGGTGTAAGCTCGATAAGGTAAAATTCCTCTGTCCGGTTCCGGGATATGACAGACATTTTGCCATCACAGAGACATTCGGTATCGAGATGATCAACATCCCAATGACAGAGAATGGACCGGATATGGATCTGGTAGAAAAATATGTGAATAACGATGAGACGGTAAAAGGAATCTGGTGTGTGCCGAAATATTCCAATCCACAGGGTGTGGTCTATTCGGATGAGACGGTCCGCAGATTTGCAGCCTTAAAGCCGGCAGCCGCAGATTTCCGTATTTTCTGGGATAATGCCTATGTGGTACATCATCTCTACAAAGAGGACCAGGCACAGATTCTGGATATTTTAGAGGAGTGCAAAAAGGCAGGAAACCCGGATATGGTATTTGAATTCTGTTCTACCAGCAAAGTCAGCTTCCCGGGTTCCGGTATTGCAGCAATCGCTTCCTCAGAGGCAAACATTGCGGATATCAAGAAACGTCTGACGATTCAGACCATTGGCCATGATAAGATTAACCAGCTGCGTCATGTGAAGTTTTTTAAGAATGTTGATGGCATCAAGGCACATATGGAAAAACAGGCAGATCTGATTCGTCCGAAATTTGAGCTTGTTGAGAAGATTTTTTCCGATGAACTGGCATCCCGCGGAATCGGTACATGGATGCATCCGCTTGGAGGATATTTTATTTCCTTCGAGGCACCGGAAGGATGCGCAAAGGAGATTGTTTCAAAGTGTAAAGAGGCAGGGGTGGTACTGACCGGTGCGGGTTCCCCGTTCCCTTACAAAAAAGATCCGAAGGATTCTGTCATCCGTATTGCACCAACGTATCCGTCGCTTGCCGAACTTGAGCAGGCAGCAAATGTATTTGTTGTTGTGGTACGCATGGCTGCAGCAGAAAAATTTCTGGCAGAAAAATAGAGTGGATGACTAAGGTAAAAGCAAAAAGAAGGGCTTCCCGGTGCGGAAGTCCTTTTTTAGTACCAAAGAACTATTTACAAAAACCCAAAAAACGGTATAGTAAAAATATCTTTTTTCAGTACGGCAATGCATGTGATGCAATCGCCGCATTTTTTGTGCCCACAGATATTCTTCTGTGGTTTCCCATAAGAACGTCCTTCATACAGGAGGAAAATGAAAATATGAAAGAAATATTTCAGGAATATGGCGGTATTTTAATTACCGTGGTAGCGATTCTTGCAGTGATCCTTGTCATTACAGCAGTTGTGGGAACGGATACAAGCGGACCGATCGGAAGTGCGTTTCAGACACTGGTGAAAAATTTTATTGACCAGGCGAACAAAAATACCGGTCTGCCAACACCCTAAGGAGGCTGTATGGAACTTGGAAAAGAGTATTTCGGTCCATTGTGGAAATATATTGCGAACGAAGAGATCACAGATGTCGATTACAATGGGCGGGAGATCTGGCTGACCAATATCTATAACGAACGTTACCGGGTGAATCAGGCGTATGTGGATGAGAATATGACTTTGGCATTTGTAGAACAGTTTACCCAGCGGATTGCAAATGTGGTCAGTCAGCAGTTTAACAAGCAGAATCCGGAGCTGGAGGCAGAAACCAGTGAGCTGCGGGTGACAGTTCTGCATGAGTCGATCGCACGTTCCGGGCGCAGTATCAGCATCCGGAAAACACCGCCGGTCATTCGGCTGACAGCAGAAAAGGCACTGCAGGAACAGTATTGCAGCAGGGATATTCTTGCAGTACTGGTCAATTGCGTGCTGACGAAAATGAATCTGATTTTTTGCGGGATGCCGGGAATTGGAAAGACGGAGTGTGTAAAATTTTTTTCCCAGTATGTTCCGGGAAATGAGCGTGTCATCACAATCGAAGATACCATGGAGATCCGGTATTCCGTAACGAATCCGGGGAAAGACTGTATTGAGATGCGGGTCAATGACCGATTTGATTATGCGGATGCGATCAAGGCAAGCCTGCGGTTAAATCCTAAATGGATCATGCTCTCGGAGGCGCGTTCCAAGGAGGTGAAATACCTTTTGGAAGGGTGGTCAACGGGAGTACGGGGAATGACCACCCTGCATACGGACGATGTCCGGAATATCCCGGACCGGATTTTAAATATGCTTGAAACGCGTGTGGATGCGGACCGTCTGGAAAACGATATCTATCAGGCAATGGATGTCGGGGTTCTGATCCGAAAGAAAAAGAACGGGGCCGGTCAGGTGTACCGTTATATTGACCAGGTATGTTTTTTTGACAGAGAAGGCCAAAAAAACAAAATTATTATGGCAGTGACCGATGGAAAACTGGTGCTGAAAGAATTTCCGGAATCGCTGTTGCGGCGGTTTAAAAGAGAGGGAGTTGACAACCCGCTGCTTTGCAGCCTTTTGAACCAGCAGCTGGGAAAGGATGCAGACAGGGAGGTGGAAACATGATTTATCTGGTTGTCCTCTCGGCACTGTATGCGCTGCATCTGCTCTTAAAACTTCACTGGATTACGACGGTTGTCATTGGCGGTTTTTTGCTGCTTCGGATTTCCGGACACCGGAAATGGTACAAAAAAAAGATCGTATACGAGAGAAAATTTGAGGAGGTATCCGAGTACCTGGATATGCTGTTGTATGCTTTTGTCAAAGAAGAAAAAGTGGAGAGAGCACTGGTGAATGTAGATGCGGCGATGGTGGATGGTCCGATGCGCGGAGTTCTCCAAAAAGCCATTGATCATATGCATATGACGTTTGATGAAACTGATGTCATGCGGGATTCCCTGCAGATGATCGAACGGGAATATGCCTGCAGCCGGATAAAAAATGTACATGATTTTATTGTACATGTAGAGATTTACGGAGGAGCAATAGAAAGACCGGTGGAATTGCTTCTGGCGGATAAAAAGAGATGGGAGCAGCGGATTTGTGGTTCTATGAAGGAACGCAGGAAAATGTTTGTGGATATTGTAATGTCAATTGCTGCGTCATTGTTGATATGCGGGATGATTTTATATCTGCCGGTTATGGAAATTGATATCAGTAAAAATTTGATTTCTCAGGTGCTTACGATTGTAGTTGTGATCCTTGATGATCTGATTTTTACGAGAGCGCAGAAATATCTCGCCATCGACTGGCTGGCCCTGGATGGACATACCGATGAGGCAGATGCAAAGAAAATAGAAGCATATTACCGGTATGATGAGCGAAAAGAGAAACGTTTGTCGGTAGTTCTGGCTGTTGTGACGGCGGCAGGTGCAGCAGCTGCATATTATTTTGGACATCAGCTGATGACAGCGGCGGCACTGCTTCTGGTTGCTCTGATGGCAAATCAGCACCGGGTAGGACGGGCGGTTGCCAAAAAAACGCTGGTACGCAGTATCAAGTGTGCATTTCCGGGATGGCTGATGGATATTGTTCTGCTTTTGCAGAGTGAAAACGTTCAGGTTGCTTTGCAGAAATCACAGGAGCATGTTCCGCCGGTGCTGCGGCGGGATCTGGATATACTGGTTGGTCAGCTGGAAATGGAACCGGAGTCCGTGCTTCCCTACCATCGGTTTTTGAAAAGTTTTCAGATTCCGGAAGTACATTCTGCCATGAGCATGCTCTTTTCCGTTTCCATGGGAAACAGTGGCAGGGCAGACCGGCAGATCGGGGAACTGATTGACCGGAATCTGGAGATGCTGGATGTTGCAGAAAAGGGACGGCTTAAAAATCTGAGCAGTGGAATGTATCTGTTGTTTCTTGCACCGGTATTGACAGCGTCATTAAAACTTCTTGTGGATATGGCAGTGTTTATGATGACATTTCTGTCAGGGGCAGGACTTGGATAAAAGGGAGGAGGATACAAAATGAGCCAGATCATGAAGGCATTCATGGGAGTATTCCTGACTCTTTTTATGGCGGTGACAGCAATGGGAATTCTGGCAGCCTATATGGAAGTGATGAATGCACAGGATATGCAGGCACGGATTGTTGATGAGATCGAAAACAGTGATTTTAATACCGGTGTGGTACGACAGTGTTTTCTGCAGAGCGAGGAAGCCGGATATCAGCTGAAGGTAACATTTTTTAATGAAAATTCCACGGTGGCAACCGTTTCGCAGGTCAGTCAGATACCTTATGGAATGGATGGGGTCAATATGGCAAAAGTCGAAATGCAGTTTCCGTTTCAGGTTGCCTTCCTGGGAATTAACAGACAGCATACATTTGTAAGCTATGCAAAGTAAAAGGAGGAAGATGGGATGGAACAGATCATAGAAGAATATGGAATTGGTGGAATTTTATTTGTGGTTGGTACAGGGGTTGTGGCAGGGCTCGGAAAAGTTCTGCAATTGATTGCGGGGGTATAGAATATGGCAGCAGTGGTAAAAGAATACGGCAGTGCGGTACTGGCTGCGGTGGGAGGAGTTGTTTTTCTGGGCACGCTGGGACAGTTTTTGCTGTCCAGACAGGGATTGATTATGCAGATGATCGAGGTTTGGGGAAACGGAGGCTGTTGATGAAAGAACTGATCAGACAATACGCAGGCACGGCAATCGCGGTTGTGACGGCACTGGTATTGATTGCGCTGGTGTCGGAAATGAGCGTGGTTGTGGAAAAGGGAATTCCAAAGAGTGGCGCACTGTGTGAAACAGACACGGCAGCGTTTGAAGGGTACTGGAGGAGTCGATGAAAAACATAATATTAGGAATACTGGGCTGTATGATCGCAGTTTATACGATAGTTTCCTGTCTGAGTATCTACAGTATTTCCACAAGAAAAAATGAAATGGAAAACTGTATTTCGCAGGTACTTAAATATCATCTGAACCGGTATTATGCGACTGGAGTGTCGGACACGGAGGTTGAAGCATTTGTCCGGCAGGAAATCCGGCAGCAGCTGCATACGGCATCAAGGGTTTCCATTGATGTAAAAAGCTGTGATATGGTTTCGGGTGTTATTTCAGCACGGGTAACAGAGGATTTTGTACTTCCGGGAGGATTTCATAAGTCCATAGCATGCGATAAAACGATACTGGTAGAGACGGAAGTAATCGAAGAGGAAACAGAGACGGAAGAAATATGGCCGCAAGAGGAGGAGGTATGAATAGAAAAGGAAAACTGACAACCAAAGGAAAACATGCAGTGATCCTGACACTGACAATTGTGGCATGTGTGGCTGCAATGCTGTTTTCCCTGTTACTTTCCGTGCTGTGTGACGGAAAACATGTATCTTCTGCGGCGCATACACAAAATGATACACATCCGGGCATCATGGCAGGAAGCCAGAGGCAGGAGACCGACCTGCTGACACCGCAATGGCTGTATTATCAGAGCAATGGAAGTGTGACTGACTGTAACATCAAAAAGGAAATGGATGTTCTGATGCGTAAGTGGACCAAGGGAAAGCTCGGGGGAAAGGAATTGGACAGGCTGATAAAAGAGTTTTTACAAAAGAAGGACTGTCCGGTCAGGAAAATCACCATGCTTGAGAAAGCGGTGTGTGTATTTCCGTCGGAAAAGGAACTTCCGGATTATACAAAAACACTTGCAAAAAGAGAGAAGATATATCAGTTTATCGGGGTATATACCGGGGGACAGCAGGATGAAAACGGAAGGTTATTATGTGAATACTGGGAGGTGGCAATCGGTTAATGGAAAAAAAGATAAAAATTGTGGTGTTCGGGATGGTCGTGGCATTGCTGGTGACATTTCTTCCGTTCAGACAGACAGACATTTATGCTGGAATATCAGAAAATGCATACGGTTATTATCAGGAGTATGGAAATAATGTATGCTTTTTCCCGTTCTCGGAAACCGATGGGATGATCTATTATGCAACCAAAGCAAATCTGGCAAGTTCGGATATCCGCTACCGGACAATCGGATGGAAGTTGTCGGTAAAGGATTCTTCCGGGAAAAAACTGCAGACGATGTATTTTAAACTTGGCGGAAACTATATGTATGCGGTGCATCGTGTCAGAAAAGGTGGTGCAGAATATAATCTGTATGCGCTGACACTGGGAGACCTGAAGGACCGGTTGAATGCAAAGGCAAGTCAGGCATTAAATAAAGGCAAAGCGTCTATGGTGATGGATGCCTGTATGATTGTGGTAAGAAAAGGAAAAGCGCAGGGAACCATGAATGATCAGGGACCGGTTTCTGGAAAAGTATATACGACTTATCAGGGAATTTCCGGTGCGGAAAGCTGGAGCAGAGAGTCATACACTTCCTTTCACAATTATTTCCACAAAGAAATTCAGGGATTGTTTTTCTGGGTGGATGCGATTGCAGGGGAAGGGATTGCATCGGTTTCTGGTGGTGGAGAGTATTGTTATGGATACACGGCATGTTTAAAAGCAAAAGCAAAGAAAGGATATGATTTTGCAGAATGGAGAGGAGATTGTTACGGGGATAGAGAGAGACAGGAATTTTATGTGACAAATGATGTGCGGTGTGTGGCCTATGGACAGAAAAAGAAACTGCAGATTTTCTTTCACCGGAACAGTTCAAAAGATGATACGGAAATGGATGTGCAGACAATGACGTATGGTTATGGAAAAGTGCCTTTGGAAAATATCGGGTGGAAAACGAAAGGAAAAAAACTGGTTGGATGGGCAATGAAGCCGGATGCAAAAAAAGCAGACTTAAAATGTGGGGCAGTGGTAAAGGACAGCTGGATAATCAGATACAGTCCGAAAATTGATCTTTATGGAGTGTGGAAGACGGAGAACACAGATGATCTGACAGACCCTGACCCGACAGACCCTGATCCGGCAGGACCTGATCCAACAGACCCTGCTCCGGAAACTCCGGGGACTGACAGGGAAGATCCGAAACCGGATTCTGGAGATCCCGATCCGGTAAAACCGAAAGATCCGGATGAAGATTTTCCGAGGGGAAAGATTATTTCGTTTCACTGCCGGTTTATCAGCAAAAAATATTTTGAGGATGCCGGACAGAATCTGATTCCAAAAGAAAGGGGAGGGCTTGCCGGAGATTCGAAATGGATCATGGAGGATTCTCTTCGTGTGTGGCTTCGGCAGTTACTGGCATAAAAATGAGGGCTGCAAAGCAGCCCTCAGAATTTACGGATTATTCTTCGGATTTTTGTTCGGAACCGGTTTCCTCCAGAGGTTCCGGAAGCCGGATGTAAATCCGTTCGATTCTGTTTTTTTCCATCCGGTCAATGCGGAGAAGAATATTATTATCTGTTAAAATAATTTCATTTTTTTCCGGCAGATGATCGAGAAGACCAAGACAATATCCTCCTATGGTGTCATAATCATCCGAAGTAAAGTGTAGGGAAAGCGCTTCACTGACATCGTTGAGATTGGCGGAACCAAGTACATAGAATTCGCGATCACTGATCCGGGTGATATCGTCTTCTTCATCGGCATCATATTCATCACGGATTTCCCCTACAATTTCTTCCAACAGGTCTTCTAAAGTAATGAGTCCTGCGGTTACTCCGTATTCGTCCAGCACAATCGCAAGGGAAATGGAGGATTTACGCATTTCCAGAAACAGATCTGCAGTATTTTTGTGCTCATATGTAAAATATGGCTCCCGCAGAAGGTTTCGTACGGAAAATTCCGGGGTATCATTCTGTAACAGGAAGTCTTTCATGTTGATGATTCCGATTACATTGTCGGTCGAGTCTTCATAAACAGGAAGGCGTGTAAACATATCCTGACGGAAGATATCAAGTACTTCCTGATAGGTGGCATCTGCCTGAACAAAAGTCATGTCAATTCGCGGAACCATGATCTCCTTGGCTTCTGCATCACCGAAATCAAAGAGATTATGAATCATATCCCGTTCTTCATGTTCGATGACACCATTTTCCTGACTTACGTCAACAATGGTGCGGAGCTCTTCTTCTGTCATCTTTTTCTGTGCATCTTTGATATTGACATGCAGCAGAAACATCAGTCCGAGAGAGAGCTTGTTGATGATAAAAATAACAGGAGTAAGTATTTTCATCAGAAGTCCTATTGGAGCGGCTACTGTCAAAGACATGGAATCGGCTTTGATGGTTGCCATGGTTTTTGGTGTTACTTCACCGAAGATCAGTATCAGAAATGTAAGAATACCTGTGGCAATTCCCGCACCCGTGTTTCCAAAAAGATGGATGGCAAGGGATGTTGAAATGGAAGATGCCGAAAGATTTACAATATTGTTTCCGATCAGAATGGCAGATAACATTTTTCCCGGATTTCCGGTTACATGCAATACCCGTGCAGCGCGTTTATCGCCATTGTCTGCAAGGGTACGCATACGAATCTGGTTTACGGTTGTAAGAGCTGTCTCTGACGACGAAAAAAACGCTGACAGACACAGCAGGATAATTATTGCAATTAATTGACCTGTCTCACTGGGGCCCAATAAAATTCACCTCAAATTATATTTATTTTATTTATTTATTGTCATCGGTACTGTAGTTTGGAGCTTCTTTTGTAATATGAATATCGTGTGGATGGCTCTCACGTAAAGAAGCAGCGGAAATCTTGACAAATTTACCTCTTTCCTTGAGATCCTCAATGGTAGGACATCCGCAGTAACCCATACCGGAACGGATACCACCGATCAGCTGGAAAACGGTATCTTCAAGTGTTCCCTTGTAAGCAACACGGCCTTCTACGCCTTCCGGAACAAGTTTCTTTGCACCTTCCTGGAAGTAACGGTCTTTGCTTCCGTTTTCCATGGCAGCAATGGAACCCATACCACGGTATACTTTGTATTTTCTTCCCTGGAAGAGCTCAAATGTACCAGGTGCTTCGTCACATCCTGCAAACATGGAACCCATCATACATACGTTTGCACCGGCTGCGATAGCCTTTGTCATATCGCCGGAGTATTTGATACCACCATCGGCGATGACAGGGATGCCGCTCTGTTTTGCAACTTCATAGCAGTCCATGATTGCGGAGATCTGTGGAACACCGATACCGGCAACGATACGTGTGGTACAGATAGAACCAGGTCCGATACCAACCTTAACTGCGTCAACTCCAGCCTCAATTAAAGCTTTTGCCGCCTCTCCAGTTGCCACGTTTCCAGCGATCACCTGTACATCCGGATAGGCTTCCTTGATCATCTTCACGCAGTGAATTACGTTTGCAGAATGACCGTGGGCAGAATCTAAAACAACGACATCAACCTTTGCATTCACAAGGGCTTCCACACGCTCCAGCACATTTGCTGTAATGCCTACTGCGGCTCCGCACAGAAGTCTTCCCTGGGCGTCCTTGGCAGACAGAGGATATTTAATCTGCTTTTCAATATCCTTAATTGTGATCAGACCCTTTAAATTAAAGTCGTCATCTACAATCGGAAGTTTCTCCACTCTGGCCTTGGCAAGAATTTTCTTCGCCTCAAGCATTGTAGTTCCTTCCTTAGCTGTAACCAGATTTTCAGAAGTCATACACTCCTTAATCTTCTTGGAATAATCCTCCTCAAACTTCAGATCGCGGTTTGTGATGATTCCTACCAGCTTTCTTCCCTCTGTAATCGGAACACCAGAAATACGGAATTTTCCCATCAGTTCATCTGCATCTTTTAATGTATGCTCTGGGGATAAATAGAATGGATCTGTGATGACTCCGTTTTCAGAACGCTTTACCTTGTCCACCTCTTCTGCCTGTTCCTTGATGGACATGTTCTTATGGATGATACCAATACCGCCCTGTCTTGCCATAGCGATCGCCATCCTGTGCTCTGTTACAGTATCCATGCCCGCACTCATCAGCGGAATATTGACAGGTATGTGCTGAGATCAACCTGATTCGGAATAACCTCTGAATAGGCCGGCACCAGAAGGACATCATCAAATGTAATGCCATCACCGATAATTGTACCCATTAATTTTTCCTCACTTTCGTATTAGCTTTATTAATAAGTTTAATTAATAACATCTTTGTGATAGTAATTTATTGTATCAATTTTAAAATAAGATGTCAACACAGGGTGAGGAAAATTTTTATCTCGGCTT
>ERZ791605.673-NODE-673-length-21615-cov-2.737523_pt1 | contig 21615 bp, 18 predicted proteins | sample MGYA00509965_ERZ791605 | MGnify/ENA primary metagenome ERZ791605 (study PRJEB30046, sample SAMN00791923) | human gut metagenome | study: EMG produced TPA metagenomics assembly of the A metagenome-wide association study of gut microbiota in type 2... | reverse complement strand
ATAGAGTTTTCTTATTTTAATAGTACCCCAACTGATCAGTCGACTTTAGAAGTATATTTAATTGACAAACTGGAAAAATAAATTATATACCGTTTTGCAATTATAGGTTACAGAATTTTTATTACTCTGTAAACAAATCTCTATCAATAAGATAAAAAATGCTGCTCCCTTTCTGTTCAAGGGATACAGCATTTTTTCTTTTTCTGTGATCTTTTATGAATTTTTATGCTTCACTTTTCTTTTCTGCAGATTCCACAACCGGCGCATACACATAATTCTTTTTGAATCTGCGCTTTCTTGTGATCCACATCACCAGGGAAAGTACAAACAATGCTCCAAATACGATCAGCAGTGTCCTTACAACATCTACCACTAAAAGGCCGGTATCTTTGATCTCTGTATCTTTTCCGATACCGTTCATTCCGCTGGAATTTGCAATTGCATACAGGTTTCTGTGACATGCCTCTCTCATTGCGTTGACAATGACTGCATCATTTTTATAGTCTGGGAGCTGCTTTGTAACATATGGAAGCATCGCGTCAAATGTAGATACACCTGCTAATACTCCATCCACACCATTTACATACGTTGTAAGTACGTTATCTGTAATGATCAGTCCGTCACATCCCCATTCTTCTCTGAGAATTCCTGTTACAAGCGGCTTGCTTCCACCTGACCAGGTACATCCCCAGCGTGTGTAGGCAATCATGACACCGTTCGCATTTCCTTTTTCCACAGGAGCCTGGAATGCCTTAAGATAAATTTCTCTGGCTGCCTGCTCATTCACCCAGACTCCAAGACCGATTCGATCCTGCTCACTGTCATTGAGTGCAAAGTGTTTCATAACAACACCAACACCTTTTTCTTCGATTGCTGCCACTTCATATGCTGACATTTCTCCAGAAAGGAATCCGTCTTCACTGTAATACTCAAAGTTACGTCCACCATAAGGTGTCCTGTGAATATTATTTCCCGGTCCGTAAAGGATTGAAACGCCTGCTTTCAGACAGTTGTTTCCAATTACCTTTCCAATTTCTGTCATCAGATCGCGGTTGAATGTTGCTGCCATTACGTCCTCCGATGTAAATGCAGTTGCATCCATCTCTGTCTTATCCGATGCGATCAGAGAAGCTGTCAGACCCTGCGGACCATTCTCATCTCTTGTTCCCGGTGCCTGTACAGATTCCAAAGGCATTGTCCAGTGGAAGGAATCTCCGATCAGAGAAACCATATCTTTAAAGCTCAGCTGATCTAACAGCTCGTCCCATGCTTCATCGTCATAGGAAAGCCCGATCATATCAACCAGTTTTTTGCCGTTTTTCGCTTTCATTGTCGGCATCTTTGCTTCTTCATAATCATCTGGATCATACTGTACATCCTGCAGATCTTCGATCATCTGCTCTGTCAGCTTCATTTTCAGGATGGACTGCGGAAGTGTTCCTTCCCAGTCATTTCTGGATACATATGTAATCTCATCTTCTGTTCCTCCATACAGATTGATATCTGCATCAGAAAGCTGATTTTTGATTTCTGTTCCGTTTGCGGAAACTGCATATGTTGTGCTGTCAAATTTCGGATTGTTGTATTTGTATGTCAGACTGGAATTTCCGTCTGTATCCATACGTCCGTCTGTGTTGTCTACTGTGTATCCCTTTGCTGCAAGAATATTGTTCACTGCATTATGGGCATCTGTTGCAACTGTCAGATAATAGTCCCCTTCATCCAGAATATAAGTTCCTGCTCCATATGTATCATAAGAAGCCAGTTCTCTTCTATCTACTGTCATATTCAGCGTCTCAGATGCTCCCGGTGCAAGGATTTCTGTTTTTCCAAATCCACACAATGCAACGGAAGATTTTTCTACACCATTCTCAATGTCATATGCTGTATATGGAGACTGGAAGTAAACCTGAACAGTTTCTTTTCCAGAATACTCTTTTCCTGTATTTGTTACTTTTACAGAGACTTCAAATACATCTTTTTCTTTGTTGTAAGAAACTTTCAAATCACTGTATTTAAAATCGGTATAACTCATACCATATCCGAATGGATATGCCACGTCATCATGATATTCGTACGCTCCTGAGTTTCCAGACTGCATCACATAATCTTCATAACGTGTCTCATAATATTTGTATCCTACGTAAATACCTTCCTGATAGATCATGTATGTTTTTGCATGTTCCGGAATGATTCCTTCTTCATATCCTTCATACACTGTCGGCACAAAGTTCATCATTGCCGGTGCAGAGAAGTTGTCATACAGATAGGTATCCACCAGGCTTCCTGAAGGTGTCACATTTCCTGCAAGAATCTCTGCCACTGCATTGATTCCTGAAATTCCAACATCCCCGATCCACATACATGCATCCACGTCATATTCATTATTTTTCAGAAAATCTACCTGAAGTGTATTTGCCGAGTTGATCAGAACAACAATCTTCTTCACTTGACCGGCTTTTTTCATTTCTGCAACGTTCTGAAGCATTTCTTTTTCATTGTCATCAAGTGCCAGATAATTTGTCTCTTTGAAATCCAGATCTGCACCCTCTCCACCAATACGGGACAATACCACAATTGCTGCATCTCCATAGGATGCGACAGAATCTTTTACATCATCTGTATACACATTCCACGGAACCTCTGTTGTCTTTTCCCCTTCTTCTGCAACCATACCTGCAGTTTTTCTGGCGTACTTGCTTCCTTCTCCTTTACTATAGAAGTTCCAGAGTTTTTTATTGACCTCAAATCCACTTTTTTCAAGTGCTGTCTTCAATGTATCTGCCGAAGATGCATCGATATTACCGGAACCGGTACCTCCGTAAACCAGGTTTACAGAAGAGTTTGAAAAGCAGCTTACCTTCGCGCCTTTCTCCAGCGGAAGTGCGTTATTTTCATTCATCAGAAGTGCTGCACCCTCTTCTTCTACTGTTTCACAGAGCTCCAGACCATACTGATTCATTTCTTCTGTTGTTTCAAAATCAGATTCATAGTATACTGCATTTTTATCTTCATTCTTCAACTTCCAGAATGAACCGCCGACAAACGCTGCAACTGTATTGTCAAACATCGACAAAAATACTAATATCGGAATCAGTACAATGGAAATGATCCCGCTAAAAAACGTCAGCCCCTTCCACGGACGTGTTGCTTTTCTGCGCGCCTTGCGATAGGCTTTCTTTCGCACTTTTTTCTCTTGTTTTGTTTCATTCATTACTCAATTCCTCCCAATTGCACTCTTAGCTTAAAACATAAGAGCATTCTTTTCGCATTGATACTATCTTAACAATTCCACAATTTTTACTCAACCGCTTTTGACTAAGTGGTATTTTTGCACGCATAAGTGCAAAAAAGTTCCAATGTCCGAAATGCATTGGAACTTTTTGATACTATTCTTTTATCGGAAATAAAATTTTAAGGCAAAAACATCCATCCTTGATCTTTACCTGAAATACCCCATTGTACTTTTTCACACTGTTCTTAATACTGCGCAGTCCATATCCGTGATAAGCCTTGTCATGTTTTGTTGTTACCGGAAGATTGTCCTCAAATTCCAGCTCTTCCTCTACCGGATTCATGATCTGGACGATCAGAAACTGATGTTGTCTGTGGATCAGTACATCGATTTGACGTTTTTCCTGTTTTTGTAAATTTTTCACACACTCAATGGCATTATCCATTGCATTTCCAAAGATCGTATACAGATCGATAGGATGCAAAAACTCCAGACCTTTTCCATCTGCCACGCAGGAAACCACAATATTATTCTCCTTGCATGCAAGGCTCTTCTCTGTCAGGATCGTATCCAACACATCATTTCCCGTCTTTACCATTGCTTCATAAATCTGAATGGAATCCTGAATCTCTTCGATGTATTTTTCCCGTTCTTCCTTGGTGCACATGTCCCGCAATGCTGCAATCTGGTGTTTCAGATCATGGCACTTTCGATTGATGATATCAATATTCTCTTTCGCGATCCGATAGTGCTCTTTTTGCTGTCTCCAGAGAAGATCCGAAACCAGCCGCTCCTGACGCATGGCACTCTTTTTAAATAACTCATTCTGCAGATACAATACAACCACACACAATATCTGCATCTGCAAAATACTGAACCAGTTTCCTCCCTGCAGTCCTCCGCTTCGGTTGTTCACACACTGTTTTACAAACCACAAAAACAGGTATCCCTGCATAGCCAGCAAAACCAGCGCTGAGGTCAGCTGTCTCGGCCCAATCATAAACCGCTTATTTTCCGGAATCCAGATTGCCACTGTGTAACGGCAGACAATCACCCCGGCTGTTCCTACCAGCAGCAAAACAATCGGAAATACTTCTGCCGGGATCTCCCAGCGTTTTCGCAGTAGCCAGCAGAATACCATACTGAGTTCATAAGCAAGACACCAGGTACAGGATGCCCATACTGCATAATAAGATGCGACCGCCATCGTCATTTTTACATTCACCCACAGTGACAGCAGCATCATCACATATCCCAGTGCCATCCACATCATCGCTCCAAACCAGTTTTCCACCTGAAACAATAAAAACATCCCTGCCTGTGCCAGAAAAATTGCTGCCGCTGTCACTACAATAGAATATCGAAAATGCTTTCTTTTTGAAAAACCTACTGCATAAATAATACCAAATCCAAGATAGATCAATGTCGCCAGTATATTCACAATCCAACTCATCGTTAATTTCCTTCTCCTACGTAGTCCATCAGTGCATTCAGGAAGGTATTCTTTTTACGCTGACTGATCTCCAGCTCTTTTCCTGCTACAATCACCGTACTGTCCCTGACCTCTGTCACATATTTCAAATTTACGATATACCAGTGGTTACACTTTACAAAGTGATAGGGGGAAAGCATATCCAACGCATTCTTTATCGTCCCACGTACCACATATTCGCCTTCACTCGTGTGATAATACAACATTCTGTTCTGTATTTCCACATAATAGATTTCCTCCACAGGAACCTTCTTGACCGAATCCTGCTGCTTTAAGAGAATCTCTTTTTCTATTTTCTGAATCCGCCCGATAGCTCTTGTAAGCTTCAATGAAAAGGTGTAGTAATTTACCGGCTTCATGACAAAATCTAAAGCTCCCACAGAATATCCGCGAATTGCATACTGGATCATATTCGTGATGAACATCAGTACAACGTCTTCATCTGCCTGACGGATTTTCTCCGCGGCTTCCATCCCATTCATCCCGGGCATCTCAATATCCAGAATCACAATATCATAAACGGGACTGTACCCCTCAATCAGCTCTTTCGCATCTGAAAAAGCAGTCAACTGAATATCCTCACCATTCTCTTTCTGATATTTTTGTATATATTTTTCAATTTTTGCTAAAAACGCTGCATCATCATCCGCAATTGCAATCCGAATCACTCTCTCACCTCCATTTTTTGTATTTCTTTTTGTTGTACTATAAAACCTGTCTCAAGATCCTTTCACCGATTCAAAAGCCGTTTTTTGATTGTCTCTCCGTTTTCCATCGAGATATATGGAATCTCCTGTTTCCGGTTTGCAGTCGATGCAAGCAGATGAACCTCTCCTTTTTGAAGCTTCACCACTCTGGCAAATATGTTTTGTGAAAATTCTACATATTGAATATCTTTGTAAGATATGTAACAAATTGCTCTTCCAAAATATCCATTTACAATCGCCATATGGCTTACCCCCACAGTGCTTCCCGCCGTCAGGAAATATGCAAGAACAAGCAATATCATCCATATGCTAAAAATAAGCACTCCCAAAATAATTTCCTTTTGGAACTCCGGAAAATAATAAACAGAAAGCAGTGCTCCTGCGACAAGAAACAATGCAAAAAGAACTGCCGGCCAAATCCAGGCAATCCATGTTGCTATTGGCTGCCGTACAGTCTGCATCTGTACTGCTTCATAAAATTCAGGAAGTAATAAGCGAATCCGCTCTTCCATTTGATTTCGTTTACAGTACGGAAGAAAAAAAGATTGGGTTTCCGCGGCATCATCCCCCATTCCGATATTGATGATCTCTGCTGTATATCTCCCGGTCAGTCTTGCAAAAAATGTTTGCTTTAACTTCAGTGCGCTGATTTTCTCTGCCGGAATTGTGTAATTTACTTTTTTCAAAATCCCATAACGAATGTATAATTTATTTTCATTCCGATCGATTTTAAAATCATAATACTGAATAAATCCTTTTACAATATTCCATATGGCAGAACTGAATATGGCGATCAGCATAAGAACGCTTAACAGCATTTTTACAATACTTTCTCCCACACTGACAGAATGTATCACTTGCAGAACCATCCCTGCCGCTCCGACAACGCATCCAATTACTACCAATACGGAAAGCAGATTGACAGAAAACAGCCCATGTGTAAAAATATCCCCCATATTCGTTTGAATCGCCCAGTGATCTTTGTCTTCTTTCGAATATTTCTCCTCAAAGCCTCCTTCCTGTCCCTGCATTAACTTCATCACATATAATCGAAACTGCTCAGCCTCCGCCTTTTTCAATATGATCTTTACATCTGTTTTATCTGATGTAGACATACTGTTCGTATCCAGCTTCACTTTACATGTTCCAAGAAGCATTTCCAACAAATTCTGCTCTGTATTTACATTCGAAATATTTTTGAGACCAATTGTATTTTTCTTTTTATTCCATGTATTACGCTCAATCACGATACTGTTGTCACAGATCGAAATGTAAGTCTTCGACCAGATGATCCACTGATATAAAAATATCAGCAGAAAAACCGCCAATATCACTCCGCCGCCAATATATACCGTGAGACTTAATTCTTCCGATGACCCCTTTTTAATATAATCAATTACATCGTCGATGTTCGTAAAAGACAACACAAAAAGAATTCCAAATGTTGCTCCCAACTGCTCCAGTATCACGGAAATGTGATTGCGAAATCTGATCTTATTCTCCATCTTCTTCCCTCTGTTCTTTCACAATCTCATTGATACGTTTCTGTAGATTTTCTGCAATTTTTTCCGCCTTTTCTTCCTCCAGAAAGCGAAGCGTTACATCTCCTCCTGCGGTAGTAACAGTCACTTTTGCCACATGAAAGATCTGATCAATCGGACCTTTTGATATCTCAAGCTTATGCAGACGTTCAATCGGCACAATATTTCTCTTCACAAAGAGATACCCTTCCCGTATATCAATACATTCCTCATTAATACTGTATCGATATCTGTTATAACGGAAATAAGGTTCTACCAGCATGGAGACTGCCGCATAAATCAGCAGAACAGCTGAAATTCATCTTCCAATTTCAATCTGTTTTGGAATCAGCCAGAAGATATTCACGATCCCGATTAAAACAATAAAGATCACATCGCCGATTATTTCCGCAGTATACATGCACCCCAATGCCCGTCTGGAAAGCTTTTCATATGCCATACATTTCTTCTCCCTTTTATTCCAATTCCTGTATCAATTCAGAAATCAACTTTTCGTCCTCTTCCAACTCTTCTGCAATTTCAGAAACCGACATTTTCTTTAGCAATTTCTTTTGAATCAGTTCCTTTAGAAGTTCCCGTCTGCCGGACAATTTTCCTCTCTCTTCTCCTTCCTTTATACCGGATAGTCTGCCTTCTTCCCATCCCTCTTCCCAGGATGCCTCCCGCTCCTGCCTCATATGCTTTTCTTCATCATATTCATAGATACTCACTTGCTTCGCCTCCGCTCGGTTTTGTGTCAAAAACTCTGCCAGAATATCTTCCTCAATACATTCGCGGATTGCCTGCTCCACAGCCTCACTGATGGGCATTGTACAGATCGAGCAATTCCTTCTTATCCTGATAGAGCATGGCAAAAATACGTGACTTGTACAGTCTGTTTGCCGGGAGTTCTGTGGTTTGCTTCATAAAGCTTCCTCCTTTAATTGAATCGTTACAGGAGGTTTTCAATCCGACATCTTTCTTCTAAAAACCTCTCTGCTGTTTTAAGTTGATATCAAAGCATAGAGATTTTCCGATATGACTTTAGAATAAAAGATGCGGAATGGTTCCGCTTAGAAAACCAGAAATAATGCTTTCCTGTATTGTAACACGATTGCACAGAAAGAGGAAGAAGAATTTTTTCTTTTTCAGTAAATATCCAATGTATTCATCTGAAATGCTATCTAACCGTATAATTCATGTTTCCAAAAAACGACGCCGGACTTTCCCCGGCGCCGTTTCTTTCAAACCATTGATTCAATTTTACTTTTCAAAAGAATTAGTCTTCTTTTGCTGTACCGTCATAGAGATTTACCAATCCCTTCAGGTATTCGTATCTTTCCATAGCCTCAGCCTCATTCTGCGCGAAGAGTCTCTGTGCTTTTTCAGGATTTGCTCTCATCAGGGCATTGTAACGAACTTCTCCGTTCAGGAATTCCTGATAATCTCCCTTAGGCTCTTTGCTGTCCAGAGTAAATTTCTTCTCAGCTTCCGGATTGAATCTGAAGTTGTTCCAGTATCCGCATTCTACTGCAAGCTGTTCCTCTGTCTGTGCTTTGCTCATACCTTTCTTGATTCCATGGTTGATACATGGAGCGTAAGCGATGATCAGGGATGGTCCCGGATATGCCTCTGCCTCTGCGATTGCCTTCACTGTCTGGTTGAAATCTGCACCCATTGCGATCTGTGCAACATATACATAACCATAGCTCATAGCGATTCCTGCAAGGTCTTTCTTCTTCGTCTCTTTACCGCCGGCTGCGAACTGTGCTGTCGCACCTGTCTTAGTAGCTTTTGAGGACTGTCCGCCTGTGTTGGAGTAAACTTCTGTATCAAATACCATAATGTTGATGTCCTGACCGCTTGCCAGTACGTGGTCAACTCCACCGAATCCGATATCGTAAGCCCATCCGTCACCACCGAAAATCCACTGGGATTTCTTAGCAAGGAAGTCTTTATTTTTCAGCAGTTCTGCTCTCTCAGCACATCCGCAGTCACAGTCTTCCAGAGCTTTTACAAGCTTGTCTGTAGCTGTTCCGTTTGTTGCACCTACTGAGAATGTATCCAGATATTCCTGAGCTGCTGCTTTCACATCGTCGTTTACGCCGTTCTCTGCAAGTTTTTCTACAGATGCTTTGAGTCTTTCACGGATCGTATTCTGTGCAAGAAGCATACCATATCCAAACTCTGCATTATCCTCAAACAGTGAGTTAGACCATGCCGGACCTCTTCCCTGTGGGTTTACTGTATAAGGTGTAGACGGTGAAGAGTTACCCCAGATAGAAGAACATCCTGTTGCATTTGCAATGTACATTCTGTCACCGAATAACTGTGTGATCAGTTTTGCATAAGGTGTCTCACCACAACCTGCACAAGCTCCTGAGAACTCAAGCAATGGCTGTTTGAACTGGCTTCCTTTTACGGTTGTCTCTTTGAATTTTGCAACCACTTCCGGTTTGATCGGAAGCTCTGTTCCATAATTGAAGAAATCCTGTTTTCCGGCATTTGCTTCCATGTTGCCCATAACGAGTGCTTTTTCACCCTTCTTACCTGGACATACATTTGCACAAGATCCACATCCTGTACAGTCATAAGCAGATACTGCGATGGAGAACTTCATGTTCGGCATACCCATCATGTCGATCATATCCATACCTTCCGGTGCGTTTGCTGCCTCTTCTTCTGTCAGCGCGATCGGACGGATAACTGCATGCGGACATACATATGCACAGCGGTTACACTGGATACAGTTGTCCGGCTGCCAGATCGGGATATCTACTGCGATTCCACGTTTCTCATATGCTGAAGAACCGGATGGTGTAGAACCATCTACATATTCATTAAATGCAGATACCGGAAGTGTATTTCCTTCCTGTGCATTTACTTTTGCCTGGATATTTTTTACAAAATCTACAACGTCTGCTCTTCCGCCTTCTCCAACGTGAGGAGTTGTAAGACCTTCATCTGCTGCATCTTTCCAGCTTTCCGGAACTGCGATTTCTACAACCTGTTTTGCACCTGCATCGATTGCATCGTAGTTCATCTGTACGATCTTGTCACCTTTTCTTCCGTAAGTAGCTTTTGCAGCTGCTTTCATCAGATCGATCGCTTCCTCTTCCGGAATGATCGCTGCAAGTTTGAAGAATGCTGACTGAAGAACTGTATTGATACGTCCGCCAAGTCCGATTTCTTTACCAATCTTGATACCGTCGATCGTGTAGAACTTGATATTGTGATTTGCAATGTAGCTCTTAACCTGTCCCGGAAGGTGCTCTTCCAGTCCTTCCATATCCCATGAACAGTTCAGAAGGAATGTACCTCCATCAACCAGTTCCTGAACCATGTTGTACTTGTCAACATAAGAAGGATTGTGACATGCTACAAAGTTTGCCTGACGGATTAAATATGTTGATTTGATCGGTGACTTACCGAAACGCAGGTGAGACATTGTAACACCACCGGATTTTTTGGAGTCATAGTCAAAATATGCCTGTGCATACATGTCTGTGTTATCTCCGATGATCTTGATGGAGTTTTTGTTCGCACCAACAGTACCGTCAGCTCCAAGTCCCCAGAATTTACAGTTGATCGTTCCTTCCGGTGTTGTTACCAGAGGTTCGTCAGCTTTCAGTGACAGGTGTGTCACATCATCTTCAATACCGATTGTAAATTTCTGTTTTTCATCGTTGTGATATACTGCAACGATCTGTGCAGGTGTTGTATCTTTAGAACCTAATCCATAGCGTCCTGTATAAATCGGAACTGCATCAAATTTTGTTCCCTTTAATGCTGCAACAACATCCAGATACAGTGGCTCGCCAAGTGCTCCCGGCTCTTTTGTTCTGTCAAGAACAGAAATCTTCTTCACAGAATCCGGAATTGCATTGATCAGTGCTTCCGCTGAGAATGGTCTGTAAAGGCGAACTTTTACAACACCGACTTTTTCTCCGGCTGCCATCAGATAATCGATTGTCTCTTCGATCGTATCACAGACAGAACCCATTGCAACGATCACGTGCTCTGCATCTTCTGCTCCATAGTAGTTGAACAGTTTATAGTCTGTTCCAATCTTCTCATTTACTTTATCCATATAATTCTGAACGATTGCAGGAAGTGCATCGTAATATGGATTACATGCTTCTCTTGCCTGGAAGAAAATATCAGGGTTCTGAGCAGAACCTCTCTGACATGGATGGTTTGGATTCAGTGCGTGTGCACGGAATTCGTCAATTGCATCTTTATTTACTAAATCTTCCAGATCTTCGTAATCCCATGTCTCAATCTTCTGAATCTCATGAGATGTTCTGAATCCGTCAAAGAAATTGATAAACGGAATCTTTCCTTCCAATGCTGCACAGTGTGCAACTGGTGTCAGGTCCATAACTTCCTGCACACTGGATTCACACAGCATCGCTGCACCTGTCTGACGACATGCATAAACGTCAGAGTGATCTCCAAAGATAGAAAGCGCATGGCTTGCAAGTGCACGTGCGGATACGTTGAATACACCCGGGAGCTGCTCTCCTGCCACTTTATATAAGTTAGGAATCATCAGCAGTAATCCCTGAGATGCTGTAAATGTTGTTGTCAACGCTCCTGCTGCAAGAGAACCGTGTACTGCTCCTGCCGCTCCTGCCTCAGACTGCATCTCTGTTACATGAACAGTTGTTCCGAAAATATTTTTTCTTCCTTCTGTTGCCCACTCATCAATATGCTCCGGCATAACGGATGACGGTGTGATCGGGTAGATAGCTGCAACTTCTGTGTATGCATAAGAGACATGAGCTGCTGCCTGGTTACCGTCCATGGTTTTCATTTTTCTTGCCATTTCTTGTTCCTCCTTCGAAATTACATTGTAAAACGAATTTTTTACATGTAATCTCATTATATCTCGATTAGTTGTAAAAGTCCATACGAGCCGTCCCATTTCTTGTTTCTTTTTTGGTGCAGTTGTCTGGTTTCTCTTTCTGATTTTCTTTTGGAAATTCTATTTCCATGCAGACCGGCTGCAGCTTTTCGTATAAAATAAAAAGCACCTCCCACGGAAGTGCCTGTCCCCTCTTGTATTCTCTTTTTCCATTTACCATGCATGCAGCCAGAATTTTCCTAAAAACCAGATAAGAAATGCAAAAATTGCCATCACTCCGATTGCAAGCGGAAGCAGAAGTTCACAGAATGCCAGAATAACTGCCAGTTTGTCTTTTCGGCTCATCTCGATCGGTTCCTGCTTTTTCTTTTCTTCACGCGCTTTCTTTTTGGCTTCTTTTCTGACTGTGCGAAGACCTTTTTCAAATTCGATTTTCTGCTTTTGTCCATCCGGCTGTGTGTCTGACTTTTTCGCTTTTTCTTCCTCTTCAAACAGCAGATCCGGCCTTGGTCCCTGTCCCAGTTTCAATAGATTTTTCATAATGCCCTCTTTGAAAAATGCCCCCGATGCGATTACCGGGGGCGAAATTTAAGTTTTCCTTACATTTTTTGTATTGTCAAAAGATTTCATACATAGTGACAAGCTACAAAGTGTTCATTTCCTACATCTCTGTACTCCGGTGCTTCCTGTGCACATTTCTCTGTCGCATATGGACAGCGTGTACGGAATTTACATCCGGACGGCGGATTCGACGGAGAAGGAAGATCTCCGCTCAAAATGATACGATCTCTCTTTCTTGTCGGATCCGGCACCGGAATCGCTGACATCAGCGCTTTTGTATATGGATGCAGCGGATTGTCGAAAATTTCATTTTTATCTGCCATCTCCACAATATTTCCAAGATACATAACTGCCACACGATTACTGATGTACTCTACAACTGACAAGTCATGCGAAATGAAAATGTAGGAGAAGTTGTTTCTCTCCTGAAGATCTCCGAGCAGGTTGATGATCTGTGACTGAATAGACACGTCCAGCGCCGATACCGGCTCATCACAGACGATCAGTTCCGGATTCAGAATCAGGCTTCGTGCAATTCCGATACGCTGTCTTTGTCCACCGGAAAACTCATGCGGGTAACGGTTGATATAATACGTAGGAAGTCCGCAGATTTCCATTGTCTCCAATACCTTTTCACGTGCTTCTGCCTTACTCATCAATTTGTGATCAAGCAGAGCCTCCCCGATGATGTTTCCGACCGTCATACGGGGATTCAAAGAAGCGTAAGGATCCTGAAATACCATCTGCATCTGCAGACGTTTTGCACGCATTTCCTTTTTGGAACATTTTGCAAGGTCCTCTCCTTTGAAAATGACCTTTCCGTCTGTGATATCATGCAGTCTTAAGATCGTTCTTCCGGCTGTTGATTTTCCACATCCGGACTCACCTACGATTCCCAGTGTCTCACCACGTCTCAGTTTGAAAGAAATTCCATCTACAGCTTTGACATGTCCGACTGTTCTTGTGATCAGACCGCCACGGATCGGGAAATATTTTTTCAGATTCTGGACATCCAAAATGATTTCATTTTCTCTGTTCATTTATACTTCCTCCTTTTCCGGTGCGTTGACAAAGCATGCAACATAATGACCGTTTCCAACGTGTACCAGTTTTGGTTCTTTTTCTTTACAGCCTTCCTGACAGAACTCACATCTCTCATTGAAATGGCAGTTCTCCGGCATATTGATCGGGTTCGGAACCTGTCCCGGGATCGAATACAGACGCTCATTGTGATTGGTCTTACCGATGATCGGTTTTGATTTTAACAGCCCGATTGTATATGGATGCATCGGATTCTGGAAAATATCCAGTACTTTTCCTTTTTCCACAACATTTCCGGCATACATAACAACCACGTAATCTGCCATCTCTGCAACGACGCCCAGGTCATGCGTGATCAGCATGATGGACATATCCATTTCCTCTTTCAGCTTGCGCATCAGATCCAGAATCTGTGCCTGAATCGTTACATCCAGCGCAGTCGTCGGCTCATCTGCGATCAACAGCTTCGGATTACATACCAGAGCCATTGCAATCATGATACGCTGACGCATACCACCGGAAAGCTCGTGAGGATAGCATTCCATGATTTCTTCCGCTCTCGGAATACCAACCAGTTTTATCATTTCCAGAGCTTTTGCTCTTGCTTCTTCTTTTGTTGCATCTGTATGGAAAAGAATACTTTCCATGATCTGATGTCCGACTTTGAGTACCGGATTCAGAGAAGTCATCGGCTCCTGGAAGATCATTGCAACATCTTTTCCGTTGACATGCTCCATTTCGCTCTTGCTCAGCTTCAGTAAATCTCTTCCATCCATCAGGATCTCACCATCCACGATTTTTCCCGGAGGTGACTGAACCAGATGCATCAGAGAGAGTGAAGTAACACTCTTTCCACATCCGGATTCTCCTACTACACAGACTGTCTCTCCTTTGCGGATCTCAAAATCAACGCCGTTGACTGCCTTGACAATTCCAGCGTCTGTATAGAACCATGTATGAAGATTTTTAAATTCTATAAATGCCATAACTTTTCTCCTTGTCAAAACTTACTTAGCGTTTCATTTTCGGGTCAAATGCATCTCTGAGGCCATCACCTACAAGGTTCACCGCAAGTACTGTCAATAAGATACAGAATCCTGCCGGCATCCACAGCCATGGACGCAGTTTGAATGTCATCAGGTTTGTTCCTGCAGATACCATCTGTCCCCAGCTGGACATCGGAGGAAGTACACCGACTCCCAGATAAGACATGGTGGATTCCATGATGATCGTATCACCGATTGCCAGTGTTGCTGTAACAATGATGATCGGGATAACATTCGGCATAATATGTTTGAAAATCTTATGCAGATCGCGGATACCAAGTGATTCCGCTGCTGACATATAATCCATCTCACGGATCGAAAGTACCTGACCTCGGATATACCGGCACGTACCGGCCCATCCGATCGCCGCAAGGATTACCATCAGATAATATACACGAACTCCGGTGTCCACTTTCCAGTCTGACATCATGGCACTGAGCATGATCAGAATCGGCATCGTCGGCAGAGACAGAATAACGTCTACTACACGCATGATGACAAAATCCACAACTCCGCCATAGTATGCTGCGGTACAACCTAATAATGCACCGATAAAGATCTGAAGTGCTGTCGCCGCCAGACCAACTGTCATGGAAATACGTCCTCCATAAAGAAGACGGGTAAAGACATCTCGTCCATTTTCGTCTGTTCCAAACCAGTGCTGTGCACTCGGCGGCTGTTTTGCATTCGCAATATCAGTTGCTGTAATATCTGAATACGGAGATACGATTGGTCCCACAATACAAAGAACAATCATCACACCCAAAAAGATCAGTCCGGCGATCGCCAGCTTGTTTCTGGACAGGCGCTTCATCGCAAGTCTCCAGGGGGATTCCATGCTTTTATTCTCTGCTGCCTGTTTTGCAATTTTCTTATTTGCATCTTGTGTTTTTTTCACGTGTCCTCCTCCTTTCTACTTCAAACGAATACGTGGGTCAACCGCACCATATAACAGGTCGGAAAGTAAGTTTCCGAGCATTGTAAGTACTGCAAGGAACATTGTGAATCCCATCATAAAGAGATAATCTCTCTTTCCGATAGAATCCAGGAATACTTTACCGATTCCAGGCCATGCAAATACAGTCTCTGTGATCATCGCACCTGCGAAAAGTCCCGGGATCGCACCACCAACATAAGTTACAATCGGAATCATCGCATTCTTTAACGCATGTTTGTAAATTACCACTTTTTCCGGAAGTCCCTTTGCACGGGCAGTTCTGATGTAATCCTGATTGATTACCTCAAGCATGGATGTACGCACATAACGCATGGTACCACCCAACTGGATCACTGTCAGTGTCACAACCGGAAGGATCATATGAAGCACTACGTCTAAAACATAAGCCCCGCCTGTATTGTTTGCTCCGGCAGTTATCATACCGTCAAGAGGAAGAACCCCCAACTTGACAGAGAACACATGCCGCAGAATCATTGCCAGGAAGAATGATGGCAGTGAAATACCGGCAAATGCTACTACCGAGAATGTATTGTCAAAAATTGAATATTGCTTGGTCGCCGAAATAACGCCGATTGGAATCGCGATCAATAGTTGCAGTATGAACGCTACAGCAGCTACTAAAAACGAGTTCCATACAAATTTACCGATGACTTCTGTTACCGGAATCTTGTAACTGATCGAGATACCAAAATCTCCTCTGATCGCATGACTTGCCCAGTTTACGTATCTTTCCGGTATCGGTTTGTCTAATCCTAAAAGTGCTTTGTTCTGCGCTATCTTCTCCGCTGTGATGTTTCCGCCTGCATGAGCATCAACGGCATCTCCCGGCAGGCTTGCTACCAAAAGAAATACAACCATAGATACACCAATCAGAATAGGAATCATCGTGAGAACACGGCGAGTTGCATATTTCCACATTTGTTAAAAACCTCCAATCTTTATTTGACTCTGTTTTGCTCATGATCAAATAACTTAATTTTGCCCGCAGGAAATAGAACGAATCGAGTTCGTATCCACCCCCTGCGGGCCGTTTGTTCGAAGGGAAACCTCGCTGGATCCCTATTTGAGCTTCAAGTCTTACGGCTTTGTTATTTTTTTAGAGTACTTCGATTACTCAACTTCAATGTTGACAATCTTATCCTGCTGATACCATTTTACATATGAGCTCTGCTCGATGTTCTGTACACGAGTGTTGTAGCAGATCAGGTCACATCTCTCGTAAATCGGGTATGTCGGAAGATCTTCATTGATCAGTTTGTAAATTTCTTTGTATTTTTCTTTCTGCTCTTCTTTCGAAGTAGAAGCCAGTGCCTCTGCGAGCATCTTGTCCAGTTCTGGATTTGCATATCCTGTGTGGTTCTGAGATCCGCCTGCTTCCGGACTTGCAAATGTTCCTGTCAGATCTGGATCTGCTGTCAGTCCCCATGCCATGAACAGCATATCAAATGTACCGTTCTGAGATTTAGACTGCAGTGTCGGCCAGTCAACATACTCTGCCTGGAAGTCGATACCAAGCTGTCCGTATGCGTCGATCATCAGTGGGATCATAGTATCTGTTACGATGTTTCCAGACATTGCACTGAAGACGATCTTCATCTGTTTTCCGTCTTTCATCAGCTTGTCGCCGTCTTTTTCCCATCCGGCTTCTTTCAGAAGCTCTGCTGCTTTGTCAAGATCATAATCGTATGTTTCCAGACCTTCGTCATCATACAGCCATGAAATCGGCGCCTGAGGAATATTCAGTGTGATTGCATACTGTCCGTAAACAGCCTGGTTCAGAGACTTACGGTCGATTGCATGAAGCAGCGCCTGACGCACTTTTGCATCCTGGAAAATCTCATTTTTATGGTTTACTGCCACATATCCATATCCAAGAGTCGGCTGGATCTTCATGTTGATGAATCCTGCTGCCTGTGCTTCTTCGATGTGGTCATCATCGCAGACAACCTGATCGTGGATATCTACATCACCTGTCTCTACTGCCTGAAGCTCTGCATTTGTAGCAACAACTTTGAAGATCAGGTTCTTTGTCTTAGGCTCTCCCAGGTAGAAGTTCGGGTTTGCTTCCAGAGTCGCAGATGTTTTTTCTTTGTACTCTTTCAATACATATGCACCATTCGATACATAGTCAACCATATTCAATGATTTGAATTTAGAAAGGTCACCTTTCTTGATCAGATCTCCATATTTTGCTGTAGAGATCGGCACTGCAGAACCTAATACATAAGGTGCACTTGTGTTTGCTGCTTCCAGAGTAATCTGGATTGTGCTTTCATCTACTACCTTGATACCGGAAATCTCAGTTGCACTTCCGTTTTTGTAATCTTCATATCCTACAACGTTTACTTTGGAAATATCCTGATATCCATCATAGCTTGGATCTGATACGACTTTATACCAGTTTACATAGTCTTCCGCTTTTACGTCTGATCCATCGTTGTATTTTTCTTTTGTCAGCTTGTATGTGTAAACTTTACCGTCATCAGAAACTGACATGCTGGCTGTACCGTCAACGATCTCTCCTTTGTCATCATTGACACTCAGAGATGCCGTTGTAGCTGTCACAACCTGGAAATCCTCATTTGCTTCCCAGTATACCGGGTTGAATACACCTGCAAAGTCTGCAACACCTGCGATCAGTGTGTCTTTTCTCTTTGCTGCTGTCTCAGGAAGTGCAGAAGGATCCTCTGCTTCGATCAGCTGGTTTGTTGCTTCTAATGAAGTATTTGTGTCCTGTGATTCTGTTTTTTCACTTGTTTTCTTATTGTCTGACCCACTGCCGCAAGCCGCAAGTGAAAGTGCCATTACTGCCGCTAAAAGGCAAGCTAATGCTTTCTTTTTCATATTTTTTCCTCCTTAAAAAATATTTATGTTGATTCCTGCATCTTCCGATTTATTTACTCTGTTTTTTCATAGCCGTATTACTCATCTGTTGCTGAAAATGCGGAAACAAACACGGATTCATCGACCGGGCTCTTATTTCATCATTACTCCCAGTTTTTCTGTCAGTGTGCGTACGCATCCGTCTTCAAACGGAACCTGAAGCCCCACTTCTTTTAACATCTCTGTATAGAAATCACTTGCAGACAGCCTGCACAGCTTCAGATAACTCTGCCATGCCGCTTTGTAGTCTTCATCCATCCAGATTTTGTACTGCATCGCACAGGTCTGTGCCAGTACATAGTCTATATAATAAAACGGAGTATCATAAATGTGAAGCTGTTTTTGCCAGAAACCACCTTTTTCCATAAATGGATCTCCTTCGTAATCAAGGTGTGGTTTGTATTCTTCCTCCAGCTTCTTCCATGCCGCATGTCTCTCATCCGGTGTCAGATCCGGATTGCTGTAGACAATATGCTGGAATTCGTCCACCATGCATCCGTACGGAATAAATGCGATCGCATCTTCCAGATGCATCTGTCTGTATGTGTCAGCTTCTTCTTTAAAAAACAAATTCATCCATGGTTCTGTAAAGAATTCCATAGACATAGAATGAATCTCTGCTGTCTCCATCGTGATATCCCAATGCTCTTCGATCGGATCACTTCCAGAAACATATCCCTGGAACGCATGACCACACTCATGTGTCACAACATCCACATCTCCGCTTGTTCCATTGAAATTGGCAAAAATAAACGGTGCGCGATATTTCGGAAGATATGTCATATAACCGCCGGCCTTTTTTGTCTTTCTGCCGAGCACATCAAAGAGTTCATTCTCCATCATAAAATCAAAGAACTCTTTTGTCTCCGGTGAAAGCTCCTCATACATCTTCTGTCCATTCGCCATGATCTCTTCCGGAGTTCCCTGTGGTTTTGGATTTCCGTCCACGAAATACATGTTCTCATCAATATAAGAAAGCTTCTGAAGACCAAGTCGTTCCCGTCTTCTCTCATGCATCTTTTCTGCAAGCGGTACGAAATACTCTTTGATCTGTCTGCGGAAATTCTCCACCTCTTCTCTTCCGTAAGAATTGCGGTTCATCCGGTAATATCCGAGTTCTACATAATTCTCATATCCGAGGAGTCTTGCCTGTGCCGTACGATTTTTCACCAGTTTATCATAGATCTCATCCAGCTCTTCTGCTTTACTCTGGAAAAACGCGCTGTACTTTTCATGCGCTCTGCGTCTGATCTCTCTGTCCTCATGTGTCATATACGGACGCAACAGGGACAGATTCAATGTCTCACCATCCCAGTCAATCTTCGCACTCGCAATCAAATTGTCATACCGGGTTGTCAGCGCATTTTCTTCCTGCATCAACGGAATGAGCTTCTCGTCCATGGCCTTGAATTCAAGCTCCATACTCTTAAATGCCACTTTTCCGATCTTCTCTTCCAGTTCTGCTTTGTATGGAGAATAATAAAGTACTTTTCTGTATTCAGTCTCCTGATTGCTGATCGTAGGCAGTACTTCATTATAATAGTCCTTCTCTTCACTGTAGAATGCATCAGCAGTATCTACATCACTGCGAATCATCGCAATCTGAATCATCGTGCTGTACTCGTCACGCAGCTCATAAAACTTTTGATGAATCGCAAACTGCTCTTCTCCGCTCTTTGCAGCCTTCAGTTCCTGTGTCAGCTCTTTGAGCCCTGCCACAACGGCATCTGTATCAACCCTCTGATAAGGCATCTCTGCAAACTTCATAGCCTTTCCTCCTTATTCTATCTATCTGCTTTTGCCCTTTTATATTTTTTCTCGTTCCTAGTGATAATAAATCACCGCGCTAAAGTGTTATTATTATAAATTGGTATTCAGATTTTTTTATTATATACCACTTCCAACACGATTTCAAGTTATTTTTAATTTTATTTTTGCAATTTCAATCTTGTTTTCTTGCATTTTAGCACTTTTTAACTTCTATTGAGAGATAAAAGAACAAAAAACTGCAGCGAAAGCACTGCAGTTTTTCGTTTTTGTCCTTTATTTAACAAATTTTATTTTCCTGTACTTTTTTTTGCAAGCATCGAATATCTGGAATGATTTTTTCTCAGATACACAAGCAAAACACCTGTTGTCACTACCAGCACACCTGCCAGAAGCTGGGAAACAGGAAGTCCGATTCCCGGCAGGAGAAGCTGATCTGTCCGGAGTCCTTCGATCCAAGCGCGTCCAAGTCCATACCCGAACATATAAAGAAGGAACAACTCTCCCTCGTATTTTTTATGCTTTCGATATGCAAACAGCAAGATCAAAAGAGCACAGCACCACAAAGATTCATATAAAAAAGTAGGATGCACCTGAATGTATTCTACGCCATCGATCATCTGGATATGTGCTCTCATCTGCTCTGTCACATCAGAGCTTCTCACTGCATCGATCGGAAGCCGCATCGCAAACAAACTGTCCGTATATCCGCCAAACGCCTCTCTGTTAAAGAAATTCCCCCAGCGTCCCAGCATCTGTCCGTTTAACAGGGCAAGCGCGATCGTATCAAAAATCTGGGGCGCACTCAAATGCTTGATCTTCGCTGCAATGATCACAGTCAGTACTGCTGCAATCACACCGCCGTAGATTGCAAGACCGCCTTCCCGGATATTCAAAATTTCCAGAAGATTGTCTTTGTACATATCCCAGGAAAAGAGCACATAATATAATCTTGCTCCGATGATCCCGAATACAACACCGAACATTCCCATATCCAGATAACTCTCCGGATCCTGTCCGGTACGCTTCGCCTCTGATGTCGCGATCACAAAGCCCAGAAGGATCGCCGTGCCGATGATGATTCCGTAATATGCGATCTCAAATCCAAATACCGAGATTGTCTTTCCGACATGTTCCAAATGGATTCCCAGATGGGGAAAACTAATATCATAGTGCATGCTTCCTGCCTCCAATTATTATACGTTAAAGCGGAATACGATAATATCTCCGTCCTGAACTACATACTCTTTTCCTTCCAGTCTTACCAGACCTTTCTCTTTGGCAGCCGCATGTGTTCCGCATGCCATCAGATCATCATAACTTACCACCTCCGCACGGATAAATCCACGTTCGAAATCTGTATGGATCTTTCCTGCTGCCTGAGGTGCCTTTGTTCCCTTTGTGATCGTCCATGCACGGCACTCCTGCTCTCCCGCTGTCAGATAGCTGATCAGTCCGAGCAGATGATAACTTGCTTTGATCAGTTTTTCCAGACCGGACTCCTCCAGACCAAGATCATCCAGGAATAACTTTTTCTC
>ERZ791605.638-NODE-638-length-22345-cov-2.613055_pt1 | contig 22345 bp, 22 predicted proteins | sample MGYA00509965_ERZ791605 | MGnify/ENA primary metagenome ERZ791605 (study PRJEB30046, sample SAMN00791923) | human gut metagenome | study: EMG produced TPA metagenomics assembly of the A metagenome-wide association study of gut microbiota in type 2... | reverse complement strand
TTGGTGTGGTGCCAATGCTGTCCCTTGGTTACGCCCGGCTTGGAGATGTTCACCGAAAACTGGCCTCTGTCCGGCGTGCGGATGATCTCAGTGAAGCTCCCCCGGTCGTCCGTCTTCATCTGTACCGGATAGATGAACTTCTCTTTCGGAAGATAAGACAGATAGGTCGAATAGAGCTTCTTCGTGAAAGGATCGCCCAAATCGGGAACTGTGAGGTTACCCGGCATCTCCTTGAAAGAATAAAGCAGGTCGACAATCCCGCCCAACGTTATGGTATGAACCACCGGAACGGCACAATAGTTCCCTTCGCGGTGTTCGCCCCCCGACAAGGCGGCGATCAGCTCGTCCACCACGTCATCTACATAGACCAGGTTCATCACCACCTTCGGATCATTCACCTGGATAGGCAGGTCGTTCGCTATATTGTTGCAGAATGTCGCCACCGCACTGTTATAGTTCGGACGGCACCATTTCCCGAACACGTTCGGAAAACGATAGACCAAGACCTTCGCCCCAGTCTCTCCGGCATACTCGAACAGGAGGTTCTCTCCTGCCCGCTTCGACTCGCCATACGGATTATCCAGCGCCGCCTGCGTAGACGACGAGATCATCACCGGACAGATATTGCCGTGTTTCTTCAGCGTATCCAACAAGAGGGAAGCGAAACCGAAATTCCCCTTCATAAACTCCGACTGGTCTTTCGGGCGGTTCACCCCCGCCAGGTTAAAGACAAAATCGGCCTTCTTGCAATAGACGTCCAATTCGGCCGGGTCGCTGTCCGTATCATATTCGAAGACTTTCAGTTCAGTCCCTGAAACAGGATAATTGCGAGCCCTTCCCGACTGGATATTATGAAGTTGGGATACAAGATTCCGACCGATGAAGCCTTTGGCACCGGTTACTAATATGTTCATCTCTTTTAAATTTTAAGTTTGAAGTTTTGAGGCTTGGTACGAAGCAGGTTTATTCGCTTCTGATTTCTCTCGGTTTTGCCCGTTCGATCAATCCGAGATCTTCCTGAATAAAACGTAGGCGGAGTAACAGTTTTTTCATTCCTTCGACATCCAGACGGCTCGTGTTATGGCTATGATAGTCCTCGATCTTGGACAGGCATTCGCTTCCTTCGGTAAAGTACTTGTCGTAGTTCAGGTCGCGCGTATCGCAAGGGATGCGGTAATAGTCGCCCATATCGATCGCTTTCGCCATCTCCTCGCGTGTCACAAGGGTTTCAAACAGTTTCTCTCCATGACGCGTGCCGATCACCTTCACCTCCGTATCCAGATACTTCGGATCGATCTGCGCGTAGGTCTCTTTCAACGCCTGTGCCAGGACAGACAGAGTGGCTGCCGGTGCTTTCTGCACGAACAGGTCACCGTTATGCCCATGTGTAAAGGCATAGACCACCAGGTCGACCGCATCATCCAGCGTCATCATGAAGCGCGTCATCTCCGGATCGGTAACCGTGATCGGTTTACCCTGTTCCATCTGTTCCACCCAGAGAGGGATCACAGACCCCCGGCTCGCCATCACATTGCCGTAGCGCGTGCAGCAGATCGTCGTCTGCGCCCCTTCGCCCAGCTCACGTCCTTTGGCGATCGCCACCTTTTCCATCAACGCCTTGGAGATCCCCATCGCATTGATCGGATAAGCAGCTTTATCCGTAGAGAGAACCACCACATTCTTCACGCCATGCTCGATAGCGGAAAGCAGCACGTTCTCCGTCCCTTCCACATTCGTACGGGTCGCTTCCATCGGAAAGAACTCGCAACTGGGAACCTGTTTCAAGGCCGCAGCCGAGAACACATAGTCCACACCCCGCATCGCCACATCCACCGATGTCTTATTACGCACATTCCCTATATAGAACTTCACTTTAGGATTCTGCAACTGATGACGCATATCATCCTGCTTTTTCTCATCACGGCTAAAGATACGGATCTCCTTAATATCGGAATCCAAAAAACGCCGAAGTACAGCGTTACCGAAAGAACCGGTACCTCCGGTGATCAGGAGGGTTTTGTCTTTGAAAATACTCATATTATAGTTATTTGTTAATTATTTAATGATCTCAAATAAGACTCATGCAAATGATAATATCGTTTCATAAAAAGCAAATAGCTCCCACACAATACAACCAATATCGTTACCAGATACAGCCAATGATTCATCGGTAACAGAATCAAACCAAAAGAGACGAGCAATTGTAACATCATATAAAATGAAGAGACAACGACATGTGGTATTCTTAATTCGTTCGCCATCAACTGATAGGCATGTTTACGATGTGCTTTTCCCAGGTTTTCATGCAACAAGATGCGGTGGCAGATCGTTAATACCGAATCCACTCCATACAAAGCAAGGAAGGCGATATAAGTAAAATCCCCGGTCTGCAAGATTAATTTCCCAAGTGCAAATACGATAATAAAGGCGATGCTCAACGAACCCACATCTCCTGCAAAACACTTCGCCCGTTTACGGAAGTTGAAAAAACAAAAGACCAGCAAACTCAGTAGCGTTACCCACAGAAAATTCGCATCAATAAACGATATTTTATGGTTAAGATATATTAGAGGCAATAAAACCGCTATGGAATATCCCCCTGTAATACCATTAATCCCATCCATAAAATTATAAGCATTCGAGATGCCCACACAAACGATAAGAGCCAAGAGTATAATCCACCAACTTTGCCAATTGAGAATACCAAACTGATAAAACATCAAGAACATCGCCACAAACTGCACGACCAAACGCACACTATCCGGCAGGGAACGAATATCATCTATAAAACTAATCAAAGCAACCAACGTCACCCCAATCAAAAACCACGGATATTGAAATCCAAAGAAAGCACTCCAAATCCAAACTCCGATCAAGAATATGATACCACCACCACGCAGAACCACTTGCTTATGCGAACTGCGTTCGTTAGGTTTGTCGATGATGTTACACTTATCGGCGATACGGAAATAAAGGAGTTCAGCTATAAGCAGAATTACAAAAATCAACAGATATAACATATTGTCAAAAACTTTTAATCGTTTTGATTAAACCATCTTTTGCTCTAACAGGCATCTTGTCCATTCCTAAAGCAGACTTTATCTTCACATTGGAAACAACATAGTTTTCCGTCAACTTAGCCAAACGTTCTTTATTCAATGGCAGACGCAGACAACCACCAACACTTGCTACCATCTCCATCATTTTTTTGTTCAAATGCCAAATATGTGCCATCTGTCCCGTAGCCTCACAAATAATAGCTATCAATTCGTTGGTCGACAAAGCCTCGTCATCAGCCATATGATAGATACCTGAAGCCACCTCCTTAGTCAACAAACCTTCTACAACATAGCACAAATTGTCGATAGAAGTAAACGTCCGTTTATTCTCAAAAGCTCCCAATGGCCATGGAATTCCTCTTTTCACCACATTATATAACAAATTCAGATTCCCCTTGTTGCCTGGTCCATGAATCATGCAAGGACGCAAGATGTAGACCGACTTATCAGCTGGCCATTTTCCCAAAATATATTCCTCGGCTTTGATCTTACTCTCACCGTAAGGCCCTTTGGGAGAAGGAACAACTTCTTCGGTCAAGATATCTCTCGCCACCTGATCGGCAGCCGCCTTCACTGAACTGAAAAAAATGAACTTTTTTGCAGAAGAACTTCGGAAATAATCATATATCTTCTGCGTCAATCCCGTATTGACATCAAAATAAACCTGAGCCTTCGACTGATTTTTTGTATCATGTGCCTTCCCCGCTAGATGAATAATGGCATCTACCTCTGGAATATTCCTTTTTTCAAGTTCGTCCCAACTATAGGTTTTCACCACTCCTTCTTTTTCAGGAGTAACAATGTCCAGTCCATAAATTTTATTATCCTCTTTCAGAGCTTTCACAAGATTTCCCCCGACAAAGCCATGAACACCTGTTATAAGAATCCTCATATTATTTTATTTACTAAATCAACATATTGTTTAGTCACCTTTTCTTTCGTATAATAACGCTGTATCACATCATAGCCATTACGCCCCATCTGTCGAAGTTCCTCACGCGATACCGAAGCCAACCACTGTGCCATTTCATCAACCTTCTTATCGAAATCTTTCTCTGTAATAAGTTTTGCACAATTATACTCCTTAGTGAAGTTCACGATAGGAGTTTTATCACCGGAGCATATAAGCAATGGTCTCTCACACGCCATGATAGTATAAACTTTAGACGGAAATCCCATCATTTCCATTTCTGGGGCCATAAAGATGAATTGCACATCACTGTATGCCAATATACTTGGCATTAAATGACGAGGTTGGTAATCGAGCACATGCAACTTATCCAAATTCCTCTCAACTTTCTGTTTTTCTAAATATTGACGCTGAACCCCCATACCTATCACAAAATATTCCACATCCAACATCTTTGTTTTCTCAACCAAAGCCACCAATGGACGCCAATCTTGTGCATGCCCTATATTTCCGGCATAGAGTAACTTCAATGAATTAGTTTCAGGAAAAATCTTTTCGTCAAGAGATGATATACTTGTTGGATTATAAAGATCCGTATCTACAAAGTTAGGGATAATATGCAACTTACTCGGATTCTTAAAACGCCCCACGATCGTGTTATAAAAAACATAATCAATAGTTGTGACAGCATCAGACCTGTTATAAATACAACGCTCTACTTTCTTTAAGAAAGCAATCACCGACCCTGTCTTTTTCTTTAAAATATCCGGATAAATTTCTTGTACATTATAGATCACTTTACAACCTTTCAGTTTGCCAAGAATAAGATTAAGCATACCAATGCTGAGAGGTGGCGAGGGTGATACAATTACACTTACATTACGTATACACAAACCAAGAATAAATGAAATAATATGCCAATAAACAAACCCCAAAATACGCAATGCTGTATTTTTGAACTTCTTCTGCGGTACGTGTAACACCCTTATACCATGAAAATCACTTTCTTTATACACACCCGGTATTTTCCATTTTAGCGGTTGCTTCTCCAATTGCTCCTTCACCACATTAAAGTGGGGCGTTGTAGAAAGCACTACCACCTCGTAACCCTCCTTTTGGAATCTAAGCGCAATATCATTATATAGATATGCAGTAGAAACTCCGTCGGGGCTGAAGATAAGACTATGAATTAAGACTTTCTTACTCATTTATCTACGTTTATATTAAATCGTTCCTTGAAATAGCTACGCATCTCCTGTGGAGATGGATTTTTACCAATATAAAACTCCATCTCTTCAATTTTGGCATCCACCAAAAACCTATACCAATAGGCCTGTAATGTAGCCCAAATAAAACCGGGCTTTCCATCTAAGAAACCTCCAAAACAGATATAGCGAACAAAGAAATAAACAAACGCACGCAAGAATTTAGGTAGTTTATAATATTTCCCCTTTTCCTTATTTCTGGATTCCAAACCATTGCCACCCGAAACAGAATCATTCCAAAAACCTTCGTAAGCAGCCACTATCTCGCGATTCGCATAGTTATTGTGCTTTTGCGTCCACTCTGCCAATCCGTTCAGATTTTCATCAATAAATTCATACTTCAAGTCTATAACCTCTCCCTCTGTTACATAACATCGCTCATCCATCCAACGCTGCTCCATTTGAGCCAAACCTGTACGCCAAAGGCGTAAGATCATAATCTTTCTTATTTTACCATATTTAAGTTTACGCCCAAGGAAAGTGACAGCCAGAGGAAAGCGACAGCCAGAGACAGTCATAGATAAAGAAGGAATCGTTTTGTTTAATTCATCAATCAATTCCTCTGTTAAATATTCATCTGCATCCATCCGCATCGTCCAATCCGTCTGAACTTGACAATTGTCCATCGCCCAGATAAACTGCTGAGACTGATTCACATACTTATTTTGCAAAACGATGGCACCATGCTCACGAGCAATATCACAAGTTTTGTCGGTAGAATAACTATCAACTACATATACCTGCTTTGCTATGTGTTTTACATTATCTATACAACGAGCGATATGCCGCTCTTCGTTGTATGTAAGAATAATTACTGAAAGATCTAACATAATTATATTTCTTTCCAAGTGATCAATTGATGTGAAGAATCACGAATCAGTGCCGCAAATTCATTAATGTCATCGTATTCGTGTTGTATCCATTCTTCTTTATGGCCAGAACGGACACCTACTTCAACTGTAAAATCATCGGGTAAAGCATCTATCAAAGTCAGAACCTTATGTGCCCAATTTGCATCCATACTATTCGCTGACATATAAAAAGCATCCGTTGTTTTGAAATTCTGTACAATATACCAATCAAACATCGTGTTCAACATCTTAATAGGGCCAAAACGCTGAGGATTGATAAACAAGGTCTGCGAACGCCTTACTTTCAAAGAAGGATTTATCTTCTTTAATTGTTTCAGTGCTTTCAGAAATGAAGGAAACTTATGTAAATGGCCATGTGAATCAAGATGAGAAAAATGAATCCCACCCTCCTCAATAATTTTCACTTGTGCCAAAATCTCATTCACAATATCCTGTGTATCATGTTTGAAAGCCATAGCCTTTTTACGAGTTCTATTAGATGGTTCAAACACTCCATTCTCCAAAAGACTATCACATTTCGTGACAGGCCTCAAACCATCTACAAAAGTTAAAAGCACACTCGCATGTAGCCATGATTGTAGCAGATGTCAAAACACCACACTCAAAACAATCTATCGTAGCCAAAATCATCGGCATGTAGTATTATTTTTGCCATACTTTTTATATTTTACCTTCTATGACTTCAATAATATTTTCATCGATTAGTGGTGAATTTGTAATAGTATATTGCATCTTTAGAACATCTTGATTATCTATCAAATTCTCGAATGGTAATTTCCGAAGTTCATCACACAAAGGCATATTCCTGTCCGTTTTCTCTACAACAAGAGACAAAATTTCCTCTTTTTTCATCGTACCTGTAACATACTTGAATAAAGCTCTCTCAACTTTCTTTTGAGCCACACGACAACTCATTACAAAGTCCACTAATTTGCCAACCACCGTCAATCATTTTGAAGCAACAGAAACCAACAATACCATAATTACCAAATTTATCACTAACAATATATGACAATGGCCGATATAATTCACTTTTCAACGCTTCTGCAATATATACGGCATCATGTCTGTTGCGTGAGATGTTATATTGGTTAGAACGTTGCAGCAATTCTGCACATTGGGAAATATCTTCTTCTGATGAAGGTGTAAAAACCTGCATCTTCAAGTTACATTCTTAAAAAAAAGCATCATAATCACCATCCCATGAAGATAATATATTTTTTCTCTTTGCTTCGATCATATAAGATAGTCTCCGATTCTTTGATTCTTCAGTAATTGGTAAATCAAATTCAGGATATAACAGAATCGAATTGATTTCACTCACATCATATTGACGTGTCTGAGGAAGTGCAGACCTTACCTCATCACGTTCAAAAGCAGAATCATCAATCAAAGCAAAAGTATCAATGTTAATATTAAGCTCTTTAGCAATAGCCATCATGCTTTGAGACTTACGCTCCCAATTAATTGCAGGATAAATAAAATAATCCCCTAAACCAAGAGAAACTATTTTCTGCCATGCTAAATCAAAATTATTTTTACTGGTAATAGTTTGAATGACACCCATTTCATCTAATCTTTTAATCAGAACCATACTATCCTGTTAACCACAACTCCATCTCGTCCTGCATCACCAATCACACCTTCCCATAAGGTATTATCCAAATCCCAAGCAACACATTTTACCTTCTTTGCAGGTTAGCCTACTGAAACATCTTGCTTAATCTGGACAAAATCAAGCATTTTAAATGTAAGAATTCCCTTCTCGTTTCCATCAAAATAAACTTTTATCCTACACCTATTCTCATTTGAAATATTCATGTCTATTAGAGGAGTAAAATCTTCATTCCAACCTGGGGTTAAAACCATTGCCTTATGAAAAAAAGTTTTTCTTGTTTGATTATCTTCATATATTTCAACATGTATTTTTAAAAACCTCGATTCATGATTATACATTGTAACAAGAAAACCATCTGCCACTTGCTTATTATCATGACTCATACGAGAAGGATAAAAATAATAGCGTTCCCAATACTGCATAATAAATCAAGATGGCCGCTTACATTCCCCCCAATGAACTATTTGGGACAATGACTCCAAGGTCTGTGCTATTTTATTAAAACGCTTGTCAATCTTGTCCATTTTATGTAAATCAATGCAGTTTAAAAACTTTGGCAAGTCACCTTCAAGTTTTGCCCACTCTCGAAAAGAAATGGTAGCTCCACGTAACGCCCTATTAGAAAAATCAACAGGTTCTATGCCATTATCAAAACATAAACAACGTTTGTCTCTTCTTGCTTTAAATTTAGCACAATTACCATAACAAAATGGCATAGCACACTCCACACAATGTTCATCCCAAAGAATAGGAACAATACCTATTACTTCATACTTAGAACTGTAAATATCTAATGTTACGTTATGATGATGATTATTCCAAATATAGTTAAACATATTATTATATTTATTTCAATCTTACAATATCAACTTACATAAAATCAAATCGTCCTTAAAAAATAACTACGTATTTCTACGACATAAAATTTATTAATCGGCAATCAAAAAACAACTAATCAAAATACACAAAATCAGGAGAAGCGCATTCTCCTGCAACCCATCCGTAAAGTTTTTTATATTTGTTAGCAACAGCTTCTATTGAATAATTACTAAGGATTAAATCTCTTGACCGTCTTCCCTTCTCAAAACGTTCTTCATCAGAACAATTCATTGCTTCTAAAAGCGAAATTTTCAAGTTCTCAACAGACAAATCAATGTACCATCCTAAATCTAATTGCCGAAGTTCAGACCAAGGTGTACCTGTAGTAGTTAGCACAGGAACTCCACAACACATAGCTTCTGCTATAACCATACCAAAGTTTTCACTATGAGTAGGTAATACAAAAAGATCAGCTTCATGATAACATTTAATCTTATCACCACCATACTGAGGACCAATAACTTCAATACCCATATTGAAATATTTTTCCTTGATTAAAGCATTCAAATCATTTATACCATATTCTGAGTTACCCTCTCCAGCTACTTTTATTTGCCATGATTGACGTATTTCACTAGGTATTTTACTCCACGCCTCAAAAAGCAGGTCTAAACCTTTTTTAGGATTAATACGTGATAAAAACAATATTGTTTTTTTATCGTGCTTCTCAAAATCTTTCAAAGGTAAACTTTTAACATTGATTCCATTGGGAATTACTGCAATAGGATTCTTAAAGCCTAAAGCTCGAATATTATCCCGTTCACTAGTAGCTGTTGCATGAATACAAAATGCTTTTGCAAGATCTTCTTTCTGATATAACATCATACTTAAGTCCTTCTTAAGTTTTTTTTGGTGCATTGGCCAAGGCTCCAATGATCCACGAGGACTAATAAGATAAGAAACCCCTTCCTTTCTACAACGTTTTGCCATATAATGAATAGGTGTACTCCAAATGTGCTGCAAATGAACGATTGTTTCATTTAACGAAAATCCATTTACGTATTCTTTATCAAAAACTCTATTCCAAACTCCTTTTGGCGGTTCCTTTAGAAGATAGTTGATACCTGCATCTCTAAGATCAGCCACATTCGCATTTTTAGAATCATGAGATAATACAACTGATTCTATCCCTTCATTTTTTAAAGCAAGACATAACGAGGGAACACTTCTAGAGGGTCCTCCCATTGATAAATCTATATAATCCAAACAATGAAGTATCTTAAACTGTTTCATACACACCATTATTAGTTTTTAATCCCCCAATTTATAGACAAGCTATTTTTTTTACATACTCTAAAGAATTTGTTCGATATTTATTCAAATTAGAATAAGGAAGAGTATAATCTACGACATCATTCACTATAATGTTCTCATGTTCTTTATAAAGAACTCTATCACCCAATTGTAACAGATTAAGCATATCTATTATTCTAGAATTAAATTTATTCTTTTCTTCCAAAACAGAATAAAAATTCTTTTTAAAGATAACCGAGAAACAGGTTCCATGAAAAGAGCTAGTTAAAACAAAGCAACTATTATATAGAATATTTAAAAATTCAGCAGGACCAGCAGTAGGGATATAGGTATGCTTTGAAAACCACCCACGATACTCTTTATCACCCAATACTACAATTTTCGGATTATTCTCCATCTGTTTTTGGAGAAGCTCTGCTTGCCTGATAAGATAGTTGTTTAATTCAGAAGCTCCATTCATTACATAACAGCAAATGTATTTTTCCGGAACAACAGCCTGCTTATCAAAATAATTATACCATTCATCTTCACTTAACAAAAGTGTAGGGTCAATATCAACTCTGGCTGTAATACCCATTTCGGAAAGAATATGTTGCCCTGTTTTCTCACGAACAGACACTGTTTTAAACTTTTTCAGAGACTCATAATACTTCTCTTTCAATTCGTTTGAAATTGCTTTTACTCCAAAACTAGAAGCATATGAATAATAAGGCTTCTCTGAATGAAAAGGAAGCAGATAAAAATCATTTGATAATGGGAGATACCTTGGATTCCAAATTTGGTCACTACCTGACAATAACACATCATACGATTCTATCAACACATTCAAATCTGCTTCATTATTAATAGGATTAGAACAATTCAAATATTTGGATTGAAAAACAAAAGTATTATTTAAACGTTTTCTATACCCCAATAAAAAGCGTATAAATCTATAGACATTAGATTTAATTTTTTGTATTCCTTTTAAGGGTATATCCACTTTCTTATTAATGTATTCCGCATGAGCTCCGAATTTAGCCAAAGCTGCTTGTAAAGCAATGGCTTGTAGGTTTGCACCATGAATTCTACTAACAAATCCTATTCTTTTCATTCATATTAGAAACATAAGTTAATAACATATTTTTTTCCTCTCGGTTAAATGCAAGAAACCATAATATTAGAATGGAGCAAACAGCCCATATTGCACCTTTCAAAAAGAGTAACATCCACGTAACAGAAGAGATAAAAAATTGCAATCCCCAAGCTACAACAAGGCACAATAATAACACATGGAAAATCCGACAATGACACTCTTTATAGAACCGCAACATATTGACACCGGCCTTTTTTTCATAAAATATATCCAACAGTAAATTGTGTGCAACTACAAAACTTAGAAATACGCCTATAGCGGCAGCCAAAGCTCCTAAATAAGGAGATAATAACACTATAGACAACACACTGAGAGTACTACCACAAGCATAAGTAATCGCCCTATATTTAACATTGTTAGTCGCCAACAGCAATTCTTCAGCTATAGTCTTTGTAAGATGAAACATACAAGGGAATAGAACCAAAGCAACACAATAATAACTTTTGTCATAATCAGGTCCTACCCATAAATAAATAAAGTCTTTGCCAAATCCTATAAGTCCCACGACTATCATACCCACAACATACAATTGAATACGCCCTACTTTGATCATCAGTTCGGTTCTCTTTTCCACATCATCTCCTCTAACAACCATTTTCATAACTCTCGGTAAAAATATTCCGCTCATAGAACGTGCAATACCAAGGGTATACCCTTCTATTGATATAGCTATCGCAAAAATGGCAACCTCTCTTGTATTGGAGAATGCAGCTAGAAGTAATGGGATAACACCAAAAAAGAATTTATCTGCAATCATAGCAAGAGTTGACCATGTAGAGAATGACGCAATAAAACGAACAATCTCATTATCTTTCGCTTTTAGATTAAAACTAAGTTTTTCTTTCCGATATATATAAGAAAACTTCACCAACTGAGCCAATAGATTCGTTGTAGTATTAGCGACAACTACCCCCATAAGCCCAAATCCAAAATATAAGGCAGAAACAAGAGAGGTAATATTAACTATTTTATAAACAAAATCTATTAAAACAAAATTATAGACTCGATCAAAAGCCTGAAATAATCCTTTTGTAGGAAGCAGTGGAAAATTTAAAACCGTAAAAATTCCCGTAATGATAAATGCTTTTTTAAATTTACTCAACTCATCAAATGAAAAATTAGTAAAAATAACATCAGAATATCCCCAAACTACTAATGCGATGAAAATGATAAAAACATCAATACCCATAAAGAACTTACAGGTTAAACCTAACAGATCTCTAATTTTTTCTTTTCTCCCTTCTGATATAAATTTTGCAGCCAATCGAGCTAAAGCAGCGCCAATTCCAAAATCCAAAGACAGATAACCAACCAAAGATGCTGTCAACGAATAAATACCATAATCTGAGACACCCAATGTTCCTGTAAGATACGGAGTATATAAGAATCCTATAACAACATATAAAACCACTGAAGCATAAGAAAGCAACGCAATTGTTTTTGCAGATCTCATCGTATTTGTCTTACTTTATCCGTTAAAGTTATTTCTCTTTCGTTTAGATAAGTGATGATTCCCATAAAGGCAAAGAAGTAATAGGTAACATAGACTCCTATAAATCCACTAACAAAACTTACCATATAAAAATAGGCCATCATCATCATCATATGAGGTACATACCTACTCTTTAAACGATAATAACGATATCCTTGCCTCAAGAACTTCAGCCCAAGAAATGTATACAAGAGTAACCCTATTACTCCAAAACTAAAAAGGAATTCTAACCATTCGTTATGAATACCGGTTCCAATTAGATTAACAGAAGAGCCATGACCAGAGCCAACAAAAAAATCGATAAATCCTCTTTCTCCTACTACCCGTAATGCTATATCTCGATATTCAGTGCGTCCAGACCCACTGGCTAACTCTTCTCTTGTAAATCTAGAAGAGAGAAAACCATCTGATGCTTCATCTATATAAAGTAATGCAACTAAAGCTACAGCTCCTACTAAAAGAGATCTATTGATAAACTTTATTACTCCTCCCCTTTGTAAGGTATGAATAAATCCATAAGTAAACAACATGATAGGAAGAGTTACCATTGTTCCTCTTTTAAAAGAAGTCAATACCATAATTGCAGACAAAGCAATTAGAAGAATCTTCAATTTCTTATGTCTAATCAAGAAAAGGTAGGGTATAAAAATCAATAAATAATAAGCATACCCTGTAACCGCATTCCCCCTATCAAAATTCGTTATGATTTGTGCACGAGCATACAAATTTAATTCCACCCATACAACAAACATCGAAATATACACAAAAAGTAATGGTTTTAAATTACCTCGATTATTACTAAGATAACTGTAGGTGAAGTTATAAGTAAGAAACCACCATGCAGATAATAGTAGCATAGCTCCTACAGAAGAAAAAGAGAAGGATACTCCACTAACAAAATGGACAAAATCCACAAAGCAAAACCAAAGAAAAATAAATAATAGAGACCTATTAATAGTATTTCCCCTACTTGTAGGCACCCGATGAAAAAAAAGATAAAGAGCATGAATTATTACAGACAAAGCTATAAAAACATGCGCCATTCCTCTATCTGCATTTTTCAAACCAGCCTGATTACTTGATGTAACGTCAAACCAAGCTAATAAAGTTAAGGACAATAACAAAGTTATGATAAAGATCTTATTTCTAAGTTTCATATATTCAACTCCAAGGACAAACAGGTTTACTTCCTTCGTGATAAGTTTCGTAATTAATGATATCATATAAATACCTACCCACCGTCTCACAAGAAATCAAATGAACACTTTCAAAAGCATTTTGTTTCCATTGCTCCACAGCATCATGATTATCAATTGCATACTGCATTGCTTGAGAAAAAGCTCTAGCATCACCGGCTTTCACAATCTTACCTGAATGACTCTTAGCTATCAACTCGTGACTGACTGCTTCATCAGATGTTATTATGCCTATTCCTGCATATATTGATTCATTAATCAAAAGATTCCAACCATCGTATCTTGTCGGGACACAAACCACATCGTAATTTCTCATTTTTTGGATGATGGTGTTAGAATCCCATGTACCTTTAAACTGAACATTAGGAGTCTTAGAAGCCCATTCTATCACCTCTTCTGAATTTTTTCCATAACCTCCCACCATGTCCAAACTCCAATTTCCTTTCAAAAATCGAGTTGCTTTCATCAACACATCTACTCCCTTAGTTTTATAATAAAAGCGACCTATATATAGAAATCTTAAATTTTCTTTTACTTTAATATTGGGATTAGGTTCTAGAATAGGCAACATTGGGTTATACATAAAAGGATACATCTTTTCTTTATTCCATTTTTATAAATCCAGATGTTTTCCCATTCCACCTTTTTTTGCTGCCGCATATGCCATAATTGCAGCAATGGTTTTTCCATCCTGAATTTTCCCTTCATAGATCATATCGCACAACTCTTCCAGTGTGTGAATTTCCACATCAATGGATTCCGCTTCATCCAGATGCCGGGTTCCCACTTCCAGATCGGTAGCTACAAAAATATCAACCGCCTCATCACAAAATGCCACCGTCGTACGCAGGGATAATAAATGTTTCACATTCGTGCTGCGGTATCCCGTTTCCTCTTCCATCTCCCGTGCCGCACAATACGCCGTATCTTCCGTCTTGCTGTCCCGACAGCCGGCCGGAATTTCAAGTGTTTCTCTCTCCAGCGCATTGCGGTACTGACGCACCATCACAATTCTTCCATCCTTCATAACCGGAAGAATGGCGGCTGCGCCCATACGATGGGATACAAAATCCCACTCTGCTTTGTTTCCATCCGGAAGTTCCATCGTATCTTTGTAGATATCCAGAATTGCTCCCTTGTATACCAGTTCTCTCTTCAATCGTTTTACATGCTCTACCATATTTCAAACCTCTCTTTCCTGTCCGGACATCATCCCCGGATATTTTTCATCGTTCACAGTTTCTTCAAATTTGTAACATATCCATTTCACACTTTTCCGGTATAGTGAAATCATCAAAAGGAACCAAAACCTTTCGATCATTTTTTTCATAATCTGGCCAGTGCAGCCGTGCTGTACTGGTCCCTCCTTTTTATTCTATACGTTCCGTGAAATCCCAATGTATTTATTTTACAGCACATTATAATATAAAAAAAGGCTTAATCCCGCTTTCCGCGGTCTTAAGCCTTTTTAAGTTCATTTTCACAATTACTTAGCGTAGTCAACAACACGCGATTCCCTGATCACATTTACCTTGATCTGACCCGGATATTCCAACTCAGTCTCAATCTGTTTTGAAATATCTCTGGCTAAAAGAACCATATCCGCATCGCTGATCTGCTCAGGAACAACTAAGATACGAACCTCTCTACCTGCCTGAACTGCAAAAGATTTTTCTACACCCTTATAGCTATTTGTAATATCCTCAAGCTGCTGTAAGCGGTTTGAGTATGTTTCCAAAGTTTCTTTTCTCGCACCCGGACGTGCAGCACTGATGGTATCGGCTGCCTGTACCAGACATGCAATCAGACTCTCCGGCTCCACATCACCGTGATGTGCTTCCACTGCATTGATGACAAGAGGTGATTCCTTGTACTTTCTACACAGTTCCACACCCAGCTGAATATGGGAACCTTCCATATCATGATCTACAGCCTTACCAATATCATGTAATAATCCCGCACGTTTTGCCATACGGACATCCTCACCGATTTCTGCGGCAAGCAAACCTGTCAGCTGTGCGACCTCAATCGAATGTTTCAATGCATTCTGTCCATAACTGGTACGATACTTCATTTTGCCTAAAAGCCGGACAAGCTCCGGATGAATGCCGTGGATGCCGACTTCTAATACAGCAGCCTCGCCTTCTTCACGAATCATTGTCTCTACTTCTTTTTGCGCTTTTTCAACCATTTCCTCGATACGAGCCGGATGAATCCGTCCATCCACGATCAACTTTTCAAGTGCAATTCTTGCAACTTCTCTTCGAATCGGATCAAAGCTGGAAAGGATAACTGCTTCCGGCGTATCATCAATGATCAGATCTACTCCTGTCATCGTTTCAAGTGTACGAATATTTCGTCCTTCCCTACCGATGATACGGCCTTTCATCTCATCATTCGGAAGCTGTACAACAGAGATTGTGGTTTCAGCAACGTGATCCGCAGCACATTTCTGAATTGCAGTAACTACATAGTCCTTTGCCTTCTTGTTGACTTCTTCCTTCGCCTGCGCTTCCATTTCCTTGATCATCTTCGCAGTGTCAATCTTCACATCTTCTTCCACGGTCTTTAAGAGGTATTCTTTTGCCTGTTCAGAGGTTAATCCTGAAATTCTTTCCAGTTCCTGTACGCGCTGTTCGTTGAGCTTTGCTATCTCAACTTTCTGCTTCTTTAAATCTTCTTCTTTGGCACGGAAACTTGCCTCACGCTTTTCAATCGCTTCGAGTTTCTTGTCCAGATTTTCTTCCTTCTGCACAATACGACGCTCGTTACGCTGAATTTCATTTCTACGCTCTTTGATCTCCTTGTCGATCTCATTCTTGGAACGAATGGTTTCTTCTTTGATCTCAAGCATAGCTTCGCGCTTCTTGTCTTCGGCATTTTTCACGGCCTCGTCGATGATGCCTCTGGCCTGCTCTTCTGCATTTCCAATCTTGGTATTTGCTACCTTCTTGTGATATTCAGTCGAGATAAACCATACAGCAACCGCAGTAATTATAAGTGTGATAACAACAGCAATAATTACTTGTGGCACAGGAGCACCTCCTTTATTAAGTTTTCATTGTACATATAACAAAAAGAAATATTAGTCTTCCATGTCATACTTCTACAACATTATAATTTTATCCTTTTTGCTTAAATATGTCAAGCAATACGTGCTTTCATTGTTTACTTTTCATAGCATGCAGCACATCATTGCTCCGAAAGCCCCTGCGCATCAGATACTGGTAAACACGTGTAAATTCTTTTTGGTCAGAATTTTGCGCGTCAAACTTTTTCTTTTCCAGCAGATGTATGATCTGCTCCTGTTCGTCCCCCTCATAACATTCCTCAAGGGCACGATCAATCACTTCTCCAGGAACTCCCTTTCCATACAGTTTTACTTTCAGCTGATAGCGGCTCATACGATCCTGACGATAATTGATATAGGTACATGCATAGCGGTAATCATCGACATAATGAAAAGATTTCACATATTCAAGTGCAAGATCAATACACGCCTGCGGATATCCGCCCTGTTTCAGTTTCTCCCGCAGCTGCTGCTCTGTACGGTCCATCTGTTCCAGCAGATGCATGGTTCTTCTCTTTGCACGCTTTCCCACCACTTCATAAATCAGCTGATGCTCCTCTTCATCCGAAAGTGTGCTTCCTTCCCGCATCCGAAACTGTTTTGCCTCTCCCCGGTAAAGAACAAGCTCCGTTCCATTATCCAGATGGAAACGAAGCCTGCCCTTTCCCAGAGTCGTACACTCTGTCACTGTAACCATATCTTATTCATTCTTGCTTTCCGCATCTGCAGATACCGGAGTCTCTTCTTCGCCTTCCGGGGTCTCATCCTCCTGTGCAAAATAATGTTCACGCACCATTTCCTCGATCATCTTACAGAATTCCGGATTTTCACGCAGATACGTTTTTGCATTTTCACGTCCCTGTCCGATCTTGTCTCCTTCATAAGCATACCATGCACCGGATTTGCTGATAATTCCGACATTTGCTGCCAGATCCAGAATATCTCCCTCTTTGGAAATGCCCTTTCCAAACATGATATCAAACTCTGCTTCACGGAATGGCGGTGCTACTTTATTTTTTACGACTTTGACACGGGTATGGTTACCAATGACTTCTCCTGCCTGCTTCAGCTGTTCTACACGGCGCACGTCCAGACGGACAGAAGAATAAAACTTAAGTGCACGGCCACCGGTCGTCGTCTCCGGATTTCCAAACATAACACCAACTTTTTCACGGAGCTGGTTGATAAAGATTACAATACAGTTTGACTTGCTGATCACACCGGTCAGCTTACGAAGCGCCTGACTCATCAGACGTGCCTGCAGGCCCACATGGGAATCTCCCATATCTCCGTCAATTTCCGCCTTTGGCACAAGAGCTGCTACCGAATCGACAATTACAATATCGACTGCTCCGGAACGCACCATGGTCTCGGTGATCTCAAGTGCCTGCTCTCCGCAGTCCGGCTGGGAAATATAGAGATTGTCAATATCAACACCGATATTCTTTGCATAGACAGGATCAAGCGCATGCTCTGCGTCAATGAATCCGGCAATTCCGCCCTGCTTCTGCACCTCTGCCACACAGTGCAGTGCAACGGTAGTCTTACCACTGGACTCCGGTCCGTAAATCTCAATGATACGTCCTTTCGGAAGTCCTCCGAGTCCCAATGCAATATCCAGACTGAGGGATCCTGTAGGAACCGTTTCCACGTTCATATTTGCGGAATTGTCCCCCAGCTTCATCACAGATCCTTTGCCATACTGTCTCTCGATCTGTGCGATTGCCGCATCCAGTGCTTTTAATTTATCGTCCTTTGCCATAATATTCTCCTTCTTATCGAACTTATGTTCGTATCTATGTTCTAATAGTAGTATATTTTGTTTGTATTGTCAATGCAAAATTTTAAATGGGGAAATAAAAAAAGACAGTCGCCCTGCAACTGCCTTTTATTATACGTTGTATCCTGCTACGCGTCAAGAAGTGTTTTCAGGTAATCCTCAATCGCATCCTGCGTCTGTAACCCTACCATCTTCTTCTGAAACATTCCATCTTTCATGAATACCAGCGTAGGAATACTCACAATCTGGTAATTTAATGCAAGCTGTGGCTGCTCGTCCACATTTACTTTGCATACTTTCACCTGATCTCCCATCGATTCTGCAACTGCATCCACAACCGGTGACTGCATCTGACAAGGGCCACACCAGGATGCCCAGAAATCAATCACGACCGGCACCTTTGCACCGACTACTTCTGCTTCAAAGTTTTCTTTTGTAATTGTTACAACTCCCATGACTTGTCCTCCTTTGATTAATTCTTACTGAACTCGGATAATACGAGTCCTTCGTTTCGGTCAAGTGTCATGCCGACACTCCATGCATTGACAAATAAAAGAAGCGGATTTCCCTTCATATCAATAACTTTCTTCATATCTGAAGTACCAGTCAGCGCGTCCACATCCACTTCATCCTTGTTCTCGATCCAGCGGATATGTTCATATGGAAGATTCTCCAGACGGATCTCCACATTATACTCGTTTTCCAGACGGAACCGGAGTACATCAAACTGCAGCACACCAACTACTCCTACTATGATTTCCTCCATACCGCCTTTGTATTCCTGGAAAATCTGGATGGCACCTTCCTGTGCAATCTGTGTTACTCCTTTTACAAACTGCTTGCGCTTCATGGAGTCGATCAGACGTACACGTGCAAAATGTTCCGGCGCAAATGTCGGGATTCCCTCAAACTGAAACTTGTCCTTTGCCGTCGTGAGGGTGTCCCCGATAGAGAAAATGCCGGGATCAAAAATACCAATAATATCTCCCGCATATGCTTCTTCTACCATTTTACGCTCGTCTGCCATCATCTGCTGCGGCTGGGAAAGCTTGATCTGTTTGTTTCCCTGCACATGGAATACTTCCATGCCCGCCGTAAACTTACCGGAACAGATACGCATAAACGCAATACGGTCCCGGTGATTTTTATTCATATTTGCCTGAATCTTAAAGACAAACGCAGAAAAATCTTCCTGAAACGGATCAATCATTCCGATGTCTGATTTCCGGGCCATTGGCGCATAAGTCATCTTCAGGAAATGCTGCAAAAAAGTTTCCACACCAAAATTGGTCAGGGCAGAACCGAAAAATACCGGGGAAAGTTCTCCCTTTGTCACAAGTTCCATATCAAATTCCGCACTGGCACCGTCAAGAAGTTCGATTTCGTCATCCAAAATTGATTTTTTCTCCTCACCAATCTCGTCGATCAGTGCCGGATCATCGATATCAATAATCTTTTCGGAACCTTCTTTTGTTCCCTTTAATGTATCGGCAAATGTCATAACTTTTCTGGTATGACGGTCATATACACCTTTGAATTCTTTTCCGGAACCGATCGGCCAGTTGACCGGATACGTTGCGATTCCCAGTTCATTTTCAATATCATCAAGAAGCTCAAACGTATCATTTGCATCACGGTCCATCTTATTGATAAATGTAAAAATCGGAATATGGCGCATTACGCATACCTTAAACAGCTTACGTGTCTGCGCCTCTACTCCTTTGCTTGCATCAATCACCATGACTGCGGAATCCGCCGCCATAAGTGTACGGTAAGTATCCTCCGAGAAATCCTGATGTCCCGGGGTATCCAGAATATTGATACAGTATCCGTCATAGTTAAACTGCAGCACCGACGAGGTGACCGAAATACCTCTCTGCTTCTCGATCTCCATCCAGTCAGACACCGCATGTCTTGCTGTTGCCTTTCCTTTTACGGAACCGGCAAGATTGATGGCTCCTCCGTAAAGCAGGAACTTCTCCGTCAGAGTCGTCTTACCTGCATCCGGATGGGAAATGATAGCGAATGTACGCCGTTTTTCTATTTCTTTTCTTAAGTCACTCACAGTATATCCTCCAAACCAATTGCACACTGTACCTCATTTTATACTAAAAACTATGTATTTGCAAGTGCTACTGGATGGGAGTGATCACGATCTTATCTGCGGATACTCCGGTCTTACGCTTTACAATATCTTCGACCTGCGCCCGCTTGGCATCGGTTGCCTCCCCCATATTAAGAACCACATCACAGCCGTCATCATTCATACTGACAACCACATCCGTAAACCCTTTTGCCTCCAGCATCATTTCTGCATTGGACTCTTTCTCCGCAATATCCGTCAGTGTAATCATTTCATTGACCGCATCTTTCTTTTTGGACTCATCCAAAGAATCATTGTCAATGATTGCCTGCAGGGTTTCTTTATTTTTGGAACGCACCTGTTCCCGGTTAAGTTTCACTTTTGCCGCATAGTCGGAATCCCCGCTTGTCACAGAGGTAAGTACCGTCTCTCCCGGATTTTCCACATCTTCCGTCGATGCATTCGCCAGATCTTCCTTGCTGCTTGTGATATCCAGATCCTCCCCGGTTTCATAATCTTTATCCGCCTGGTCACTTACGGCACCCTGATTCATATTAGCTACCGTCTCGGCATCTTTGATATCAGCGCCCTTTTTGTCATAAGTAACATAACCGGCCACCGCAATCAGCACCGCCAGCGTTGTAATAACAATCTGATTTGTATGCACTCTTTTTTTCACGTCTATTCCTCCTGTACCGACATTTTAACTACTACTACCTTATGCGCTTCCACCGGAAATAATGACATTACCGCGTTGGAAATTTCTGTAACGGTCTTTGCATTTCCTCCACCCTGTGCCACAACCACAACCCCTTCAATTTTCGGCATCTGCCTGCAGATCACATAGGGCTGTCTGGTATCACCGGTATCGTATACCACCGTTGTCTCTTCCTTTTTGTTTCCATCTTTTGTCACATTTTTATCCAGCTGGTCGGTTCCCTCATCAGAAAATGTCAGCATTACACGGGTTTTTCCCACCCCGTCCATGTGTTCAAGCAGCTCCTTCAGCTGCTGCTGCAGCTGCTCTTTATAGGAATCTTCCGTCTGTAGCTGCTGCTCCTTTTGTTCCTGCGTCTGTGTTTCTTTCTGGCTTTGTTTTGCCCCCGTCGGCATCGCAACGATCATTACCATCACCCCAAGCAGAATCAGTACAACGAAATCCGATTTATTCCTCTTTTTGATCCACTTTCCCAAGATACTGTTCAAAAATATTCTCTCCCTTCTCCTGATATTCTATGCTTTCCATCTGCTCGACAATCTCATGCAGCTGCTGCCTTGCCTCTTCTTTTTTCATTCCTCCCACATAGACCAAAAGCGGCTGTGCCAGCACGGTGATCACGAGCACGCTGACAAAAAAATGAAAATATTTCTGATAGGTTTCCTTTGGTGTCAGATATGACAACAGATAAAAAATCAGCATCAGCACGAAATAATTTTTCACAAATGTAAGTACAACTTCCATGTTCTCCTCCCTTCTCAATAGATGAAACTGGTGGAAACACTGATCATGGATATGGTAATAAAAAATAAAAGCAGCGCATCCAGCTGTATGGTACAAAAAAGCGCGCATCCCCTGGCAGCGGCCTGCACACACTGCGCAATCCGGCTGTCTGCGACCGGTGCCAAAAATGCAGCGGTCAGGCGGTACATCACAGAAAAACAGAAAGATTTCAGCAGCGGTGTCATCCCGATTACAAGGCATCACGCGCGCGGTTGAAGTGAGAAAGGAACA
>ERZ791605.620-NODE-620-length-22807-cov-3.358386_pt1 | contig 22807 bp, 15 predicted proteins | sample MGYA00509965_ERZ791605 | MGnify/ENA primary metagenome ERZ791605 (study PRJEB30046, sample SAMN00791923) | human gut metagenome | study: EMG produced TPA metagenomics assembly of the A metagenome-wide association study of gut microbiota in type 2... | reverse complement strand
CATGAAAATAGGAACTGTAATAGGGCTTTGTCTGTTGCTCTCTTTTTTCTTCGGCACATCAGCTAAAGCCGAAAGTATCACTTCTCCTGACGGACAATTAAAACTTAATTTCTCTGTCAATGCTCAAGGAGAACCGGTGTACGAACTCTTTTATAAAGGAAAAGAAGTAATTAAACCTTCGAAACTGGGATTGGAATTAAAGAATGATCCGGGACTGATGAACGGATTCACGCTGATCGATACGAAAACTGCTACTTTTGACGAAACATGGCAACCTGTGTGGGGAGAGGTGAAATCCATCCGCAACCATTATAATGAAATGGCTGTCACCTTGAATCAAAAAGCACAAGGTCGTAATCTGATTATTTGTTTTCGTCTTTATAACGATGGTTTGGGATTCCGTTATGAATTTCCACAGCAGAAAAATCTGAATTACTTCGTTATCAAAGAAGAACATTCTCAATTCGCTATGGCTGGCGATCATACAGCCTTCTGGATTCCCGGCGATTATGATACGCAGGAATATGACTATACCGAATCCAAACTTTCAGAAATTCGCGGATTATTGCAAGGGGCAATTACTCCAAATGCTTCTCAAACACCTTTCTCTCCGACAGGTGTACAAACTTCCCTGCAAATGAAAACGGCCGACGGATTGTATATCAATCTGCATGAAGCCGCTTTGATCGACTACTCTTGTATGCATCTGAATTTGGACGATCAGAATCTGGTTTTTGAATCATGGCTGACTCCTGATGCGAAAGGAGATAAGGGGTATATGCAGACTCCCTGCCGTTCACCCTGGCGTACGGTGATTGTAAGTGATGATGCCCGTGATATTCTGGCTTCTAAATTGACTCTGAACCTGAATGAGCCTTGTATTTATGAAGATGTTTCTTGGATTAAGCCGGTGAAATATATCGGAGTGTGGTGGGAAATGATCACCGGAAAAGGTTCCTGGTCGTATACGGATGATGTTTATTCGGTGAAACTTGGACAGACGGATTATTCCAAAACAAAGCCAAACGGACGCCATTCAGCCAACAATGATAAAGTGAAACGTTATATCGATTTTGCTTCCGAACATGGATTCGATCAGGTATTGGTGGAAGGCTGGAATGAAGGTTGGGAAGACTGGTTTGGAAATTCGAAGGATTATGTCTTTGATTTCGTCACTCCGTATCCTGATTTTGACGTGAAAATGCTCAATGCGTATGCAAAGGAAAAAGGGGTGAAGCTGATGATGCATCACGAGACCTCTGCTTCTGTACGTAACTACGAACGTCATCTTGATAAAGCATATCAGTTTATGATAGATAACGGGTATAATGCTGTGAAGAGTGGATATGTAGGTAACATTATTCCTCGTGGAGAACATCATTACGGACAGTGGATGAATAACCATTATTTATATGCGGTAGAAAAAGCTGCCGAATATAAGATATGTGTAAATGCCCACGAAGCAACCCGTCCCACAGGATTATGTCGTACCTACCCGAATCTGATTGGTAACGAATCGGCTCGTGGCACGGAATATGAAGCTTTTGCAGGCAACAAACCGTTCCATACCACTTTGCTTCCTTTCACCCGTCAGATTGGCGGACCGATGGATTATACGCCAGGTATTTTTGATACCAAACTATCTTTTCTGTCGGGCGATCACAGCTTTGTACGTACTACTTTAGCTAAACAATTAGCGCTTTATGTAACGATGTACAGCCCTTTGCAAATGGCAGCCGACCTTCCGGAAAGCTACGAACGCCACATGGACGCGTTTCAATTTATCAAAGACGTAGCTGTTGATTGGGATGACAGCAAATATCTGGAAGCAGAACCGGGAGATTATATCACGGTTGCCCGTAAAGCGAAAGGTACTGATAACTGGTTTGTAGGCGGCATCACCGACGAAAATCTCCGTACCTCTGCTTTTACGCTTGATTTTCTTGAACCGGGAAAACAATATGTAGCCACTCTTTATGCTGACGGAAAAGATGCTGACTTTGAAAAGAATCCGACCTCTTATCAGATAAAAAAAGGATTGGTGACAAACAAAAATAAGATGTCTGTGAAACTGGCACGTAGTGGAGGATTTGCGATAAGTCTGATAGAAGCAACTCCTGCCGACTTGAAAACAATCAGGAAATGGAAATAAGATTTAGGTAAAAAGATTGTTTACGGATTCCTCGTTTTTTAATAAATATTAGTTGTGCTTCGCAAAGAAAACTAAAACTTTGCGGAGTACTTTTTTTATAGGACGGATTCTTTTTTGTACTTTTGCGCCATCTTTTTTAAAACATCATCAATAAAGAGAACAACATGGGAGGTTTTTTCGGAACAGTCTCGAAAACTAGCTGCGTGACTGATTTATTCTACGGCACAGATTATAACTCACATCTGGGTACCAAGCGAGGAGGACTCGCAACATACAGTGAGGAAAAAGGGTTTATCCGCTCCATTCACAATTTGGAAAGTACTTATTTCCGAACCAAATTTGAAGGAGAACTAGACAAATTTAAAGGAAACGCCGGCATCGGCATCATTAGCGACACAGACGCACAGCCTATCATCATCAATTCTCATCTCGGGCGCTTCGCCATTGTCACAGTTGCTAAAGTAGCCAATATCCAGGAATTGGAAGAAGAACTTCTCAGTCAAAACATGCACTTCGCCGAGCTTAGTTCGAGCAGCACCAACCAGACGGAACTTATCGCATTACTTATTATACAAGGTAGAACCTTTGTTGAAGGTATCGAAAATGTGTTTAATCACATTAAAGGTTCTTGCTCTATGCTGCTCCTGACGGAAGATGGTAGCATCATCGCTGCCCGTGACCGATGGGGACGTACTCCGGTAGTGATTGGAAAGAAAGACGGTGCTTATGCTGCAACGAGCGAATCGTCCAGCTTCCCGAATTTGGATTATGAGATTGAGAGATATTTAGGTCCCGGTGAGATTGTTCGCATGTATGACGATCACATCGACCAGCTTCGCAAACCCAATGAGGATATGCAAATTTGCTCGTTCCTTTGGGTGTACTATGGATACCCGACTTCTTCTTACGAGGGAGTGAATGTGGAAGAGATGCGTTATGGGGATGCTGATATTAATACGGTTAAAACAATAACCGGTGCAAAATGTGAAATGAAAACGGCTTATTTTTTCCCGGATGAGCCAGAAGGGGACATTTCAAAATATTCTGGAAATATGCGTGTCTGTGAGGATGGCATGAAAGATGCAGAATATACCGGATACTATGAGCGCGTTAAAGATGGGGAAGGTACGTTTGTCCAAAAAATCGTAAAAGGGGAAGACGGAAATGAAAGCTTATCGTTTGTCAGACAGGATCATGGAAATATTATCTGGCATACAGTAAATGATTTCGAAAAATCGGATGATAAAGATCAGACATTTGATGAAAAGACGGATCGTGAACTTACCAATGAGGGCGACCGGATTTATACAAAAAGAAAAAGTACCGGTGATAAATCAAAGGATAATATCAATGTAACAAATAATTACTATCTATATAAAAACAATGATTATTTTTTAAAGGACAGCATCGGCTGTAAAACACAGGAGGAAGCAGACAATTATTCGGTGATTATTAAAACGATTACACCGGAAGAGCTGAATGCACAGCCGAAATGGGCAGATTATGCGGATTTGTATGTGGTTTCCCCTAAGATGCATTCCGGGGAGGATAATATCAGAACGATCTGGAAAAGACACAACAGGTACGGAAAGCATTCGTCTGTTTCTTCGTATACGAATGGATTTAATGGATCGAAAGATATCAGCTGGGATGTTGTTACGAAAATGTATAAGAAGATCAATCAGGAGGAAAACTATGCCCCGATTTTTATGGATTCCGGGGTGTATATAGCTACACAGGGATCTTTAAGTGGGGGAAAACCGGTTACGTTTCATATTCTGGACTGGAATATGAACCCTACCATTTATACATATAAGGATACCGGCTATAACAATAATATGTATAAACTGGCAGTGATGCTGTTTTCCATGGATGCACAACTGTTTCAGCGTCTGTATCTGGATGGCGGAGAGGATGCGCTGATTCAGGTGGAGAAAATTGACGGGGTTGAGACGGGTGTGTTTACTGCACAGACAGGGGATGCAAGGGCATACTGGTCGAAGTTTACGTTCCTTCCGTCCGATGTGGATGGACGTGTGATTGGTGAAAACTGGTACCATTACTGGACGAAGCTGGACAAATGGGAAACATATAAAACAGCAGGAGAAATTACATCCGATGAAAATCAGGGATATTTAAATGGCAGAATGTTTGTGTTTAAGGGGGATAAAACTTCTACACAGGATTTTGGCACGGGAACGGTTCCGGCATCGGATCCGAAGTCTAAGTTTACGGATTTTAAGGAATTTACGGGAAATGATCCCAAAGCGACACCGGCAGATGCAGTCCGTTATATTCTCGGATATAAAACATCAAAGGATCATGTGGATGGAGAACTGCGGATATTGGATATTGAGCCATGCTATGACCGAAAGAACGGGTACTCGCTGAAAAAGAGTTATATCCAGCTTATGATTCCGAATTTTATCGGGGATATTAAGATTACCCATATGACTACGGCAGAGTTTATTGGTTCCACGGAGGATCTAAACAGCAAGTACAACATGATTTATCTTGGGCTGGATCAGGGTGCTTATAATCTGGTAGAAAAGGATGTAACCTATAAAGATGCAGATGGCAATGTGAAATGGATCAAAGAGAATCAGACGGTGTGGAATGATACCACGATGAACGGAAAAATATATTTCCATACCGGAGATAAAATGACCAGTGCAGAGTATAGCAGGTCAGACGGCATAAGCCGTTCGGTCAAGTTCCTGTGGGCTGGAAGCGGAAATAATGTTATAGAGGATACGACACTCCGTTTCCCGGGAAATGACATTACAAAGATTAAGAAAGCGGAACTGGAGAACTTTTTACATGCCGGTTATCCGGTTGTTGCGGTTGATGATCTCTATTGCCTGTCCGATAAAATAGATGCCGGTTCAAACCTTGCAGATCTGGTCAGGGAGAGTAAGAAGGAAAAGAAAACCATTTACCAGACGTCAGATAGCAATGGGCTGATTGCAAAGGTAAAAGAGGTCTGTCCGAAAATTACGTTTACAAAACTGCCAAATGAATATCAGGGAACGACTTCGTCTGGGGGGAAAAATGATACGTCTGTTTCCGTAGATGACAGTCAGGCAAATTATCTGGATGTGGACGGTTTTGGCAGATCAAAACTTGATTTTGGTTTTCAGGTGACGGATGTGCCATCCGCACAGTATCAGTGTAAAGTTTATATTGACCAGAATCAGGATGGTAAATTTGAAGAGGGGCTGGCAGATGTAGATGGCTCCGGGGATGCGGATGATTCGGATGATACAGGGGAAGTTTACTATGAGGGAGATGTTTTTACGGCAGGAGACGGGGAACAGAACATTACACCGGTAAAACTTTCCAGACTGTACTTTGGGCTGATCCAGTGGAAGATTGTTGTATACCGCAAGGATAATCCGGACATTCATTTTACACGTACCGGCTGCTCGGTTGCAAAAAACCAGACCGGACAGAAACGGGAGATTAAGGTGCTTCAGATTATGCCGGATACGGATACTAATAATAAGGGGTATCTGAATCTGGAAGAAAATACGCTGTTTACGAAATATTATAATGCATTGAATGATTATAAAATTTCCGTGGTAACGACTACGGTTTCTGATTTTCAGAAGAATTATTTCGGGGAGAAATTTGTGTATGATTATTCCAGGGATATTTCAGCCCAAAAAGGAAACGAAAATCCAGTTAAAATGTCGAAAAAACAAAAGGAACTGTATCATACATACAATATGTTTATTCTGGGATTTGGTGATACGTTCCATAAGGTGAATATGTCGAATGAAAAAGGTGCGATTGATTTCCTGAAATATTTTATCGCCTCTGGAAAAAGTGTTTTGTTTACGCATGATTTTACTTCTATGCATAATGTGCACAGTGGGGATTTCGGATATTCTGCCAATACATATCTGCGTGATGTCATGGGAATGAACCGGTATAAAGCTGTGAGTGGGAAACTGACCGAGAGCGAACGAAAGGAACTGCTGGCTTATCAGGCGAAACATAAGTATGATACAATGACCCAGACAACCGTTGGCAGCAACGGTACACTTTCTACAACGGCACTTGGTAATACCCAGGGATTTACTTACTATGCCATGAAACGTCTGGGATGGGAAAAGAAAAATACGGATCAGATCATCCCATACCGGTATATGATCAGAAGTTATAAAAATGATGAATATATCTGTGGCGTGAGTAACGATAATGTGAAATTGACAGGATTTAACAATAATAATGACCTGACAACGCGTGCAACGAAGACGAATACGGGACAGATTACGGAATATCCGTTTAAAATTGACGAAACACTTAAAATTGCATCAACGCATGGGCAGTGGTATCAGCTGGACATGGAAGATCCGGAAGTTACGGTCTGGTACTGTCTTTCGGATAATGAGAACGGAGATCCGTGTGCATGGGCGGGTACGGCTTCAAACGGAGATGGAACCGGTGCCACCTATGGGGCTTCCCCGAATGATGCCGCCAATAATTACTATATTTACAGTAAGGGAAATGTTTTTTATTCCGGAGTAGGTCATTCTACGGTAGATGGAGATATGGAGGCAAAACTTTTCATTAATACGATGATTGCCGCATACCGTACCACATATGAGCCACCAATGGTTGAGATCCTGAATGAAGAGGCGGAGCTTTTAAAAGAGGAGTCCGGAAATGGAAGTGATCCGAATCTTGTGTATAAGATGAACTGGATGAAAGAATATGGAAATAACCTTGACGGCACTAAGGAAAAAATCCGCTTCAGCCCGGTCGAACTGAATACCGTCAGAACGAAGCTGACCTGTTCGATCCAATACAAGGATGGAACTTATGTAGATAAAATTTATAAAAAAGACGGAACGGTGATTGAGGGAAAAGCAACAAAGGAGAATCCTAAAAAATATGTGTTTGAAAACCTGAAAAATATGAGTGAGTATTACTTTATTTATGATACGACAGGGGAAAACAAAAAGAAGGAAGGGGATATTGTTTTTGAAATTTATAACAATAAGTCCAAAAATCCGGATGGAACACCAAGAGTGGGAAAAACTACTGTGAAAATGGAATCCCAGAATTTGTTCCTGCTTGATTAGTATGGGGATTTAAGAAAAGACACACAATGTGAGAGAGTATCGCATTGTGTGTCTTTTTTATGATGGTCACAGGTAGAATACGTTTTGCAATTACATATTATGCAGTATACGTAAAGTTTTCCTTGCCAGGAAGGTGGGGATATGCTATGGTAAGCATATCTTTTTTCAGTGGCAGTTTCTGCCAGAAATCCCATTTGTTTTGTTGTATAAGTGAAAGATGTGAACTTTAATGTGCCTTTGACGGTCAGGTTTTAACAGTCAGGTTTTGACGGTCGGAGATTGACGGTCAGGGTTTAACAGTCTGCAATTTTTGTGCGTTGAAATAAAAGCAAAAACCACATATAATATAAGGAGAACATTTGGAAAAAGAACAAACGAAGAATCAACAGGAGAATCAGAAAAAGTCCCAAAAGCTGCAGTGGCATCCGGCATTCTGTTCAGCCTTGCGCCTGGAACTGCTGGAGGATGCAGAAAATCTGGAATTTACCGATGAGTTCCAGCTTACGGAAAAACCTTTGCAGATTGACTGTACGGTTGTAAAAGTAAAGAGGGACTGCAAAATAAAAAATGAAATCGGGAAGATCTTCCGGAAACACAACATTTTTGAATATAAATCCCCGAAGGATGAGCTGAACATTGATACTTTTTACAAGGCGGTTGCGTATGCATGCCTGTATAAAGTATTACCAAATCATGTGGATGAGATTCAGGCAGAGGAGATTACCATTACACTGATTCGAGACCGCAAGCCGGTGAAGCTGATGCAGGAACTGGAAAAATCCGGGTATGAATGTAAAAAAGAAACAGTAGGGATTTACTATGTCAGTGGAGTGATGTTTCCGGTGCAGATCATAGCGTCATCGGAACTGGATGTGGATATGCATGTACAGCTAAAAGCATTGACGAATCATCTGGAGGAATCGTTGATGCGTCAGTATTTATTGCAGGTGAGTACCTTTGAGGGAAGGGAGAAGAATCTTGCAGATATCGTGCTGCAGGTCATTGTAAACAGTAACATGGAGAAAGTACGGGAATGGAAAGGAAGTGAAAGGATCATGTGTGAGGCATTACGTGTTTTGATGGCAGATGAATTGAATGAGGAGCGTATGGAAGGTCAGCGCGAAGGAAGAGTGGAAGGTCAGCGCGAAGGACAGATTCGTGCATATGCATCCCTGGTGCAGGATGGGATCATCACCGTGGAAACAGGTGCAGAAAAAGCGGGAATGTCTGTCGATGATTTCACAAAGGAAATGAAGCAGGCAGGTTATGTAATCCCTGCGGTATAAAATCATTTTGTAAAGCCATGTAGTATGTATGGGTAAAAACATCTATAATTTCAATTATTCTGCGGATTCTTGAGAAACAGAGTCTTTCTTTTTCCTGGATTTTGCAGAAAGCATTTTATGACCAGAGTAGATAGCCATAATCATGCAGAGAAGAGAACTGCAGGCAAAATATTTGTGAGCTGATTTCATATTTTTATAGCCGGTATAGATAGTTCCGATCATGGTTGCCAATGCACCAAGGGACCAATATTTATGTGATTTCATTTGAATACCTCCTGTGTTTTTCTATATAATACCTCTTTTTGGAGAGTATGCAAACAGGAAATTTTATTTTATTTGCTCTGAACTGTTTTTCTGATGAGGCAATATTTGTTAGAGGTCGGTGCATTTGCAGAGAGGGAAAAGGATCTTGCGGATGTTGTGTTGCAGGTTATTGTAAACAGTAACATGGAGAAAGTGCAAAAATGGAAAGGAAGTGAACAGACAATGTGTGAGGCATTACGTGTTTTAATGGCAGATGAATTGAATGAAGAACGCGTGGAAGGTCAGCGTGAAGGCCAGATTCGTGCATATGCAACTTTGGTAAAGGATGGAATCATTACAGTGGAAGTTGGTGCAGAAAAAGCAGGAATGTCTGTCGATGATTTTACAAAAGAAATGAAGAAGGCCGGTTATATAATTCCAGCAGTATAAAATCAGAAAATGAAATGTGTGGTGCCCATGGTTGCACCACACATTTCATTTTAATTTAAGAAAAGTTTTATATAATAGGAATTGTTCTGGAAATCAGTTCGTGATAGTATAAAAGCTATGCATATGAAAAGGAGTTAAATCATGGGAAAAATATTTAAAAACATGCTCCCATACTGGAAATGGATTCTGGTTATTGTGGCTTTTCTTGTGATGCAGGCATTTTGTGATCTGTCCCTGCCACAGTATACATCGGATATTATCGATGTCGGAATCATGAGCAGCGGAGTGGAGCATATTCTTCCGGAAGAAATGACACAGGAAGATTTTGTGTCAGCACAGCTTTTTATGACCAGCAGGGAAAAGAAAACATTTGCCGCCTGTTATAAGGAGCAAAAAAAAGACGGAAACTATGTGAGAAATTGTGAAGAGGATACGCTTGACGATATGGATGAGTCTCTGTTGGAGCCGATCGTCATGGTATATCAGATGTCCCAGATGAAGGAGTCCGATATTGACGAGAAGGCTATCACGGCGAAAATGGGAACGGATGGGACGCAGGTAGATATGAAGCAGCTGATGCAGGCACTGGCAGCCGGCCAGGTACCGGATCAGCAGATTCTTGAGATGCGAAAGCAGGTGTCTGGACAGATTGATGCGATCGGATCTTCTACATTGAAATCCATGGGTGTGACCTATGCGATCTCCTGTGATAAAAATGCAGGTGTGGATGTAGATGCCATTCAGAAACATTACTTATGGACCACCGGAGCCAAGATGCTTGGTTTTGCGCTGCTGATGGTTATGGCGGCAGTGGTTGTCGGATATTGTGCTTCCCGTGTGGGAGCATCCATCGGACGGGATCTGCGTGATAAGACATTCCGCAATGTTGTACAGTACTCCAATGCAGAGATGGATCATTTTTCAACGGCATCCCTGATTACGAGAAGTACCAATGATGTACAGCAGATTCAGATGGTGACTGCAGTATTTCTGCGAATGATTCTTTATGCTCCGATCATTGGAATCGGTGGTGTGATTAAGGTTGCACAGACCCATGCAGGAATGGAATGGGTGATCGCGCTTGCGGTGCTTGTTATTCTTGGATTTGTAATGCTTCTTACCTCCCTTGCCATGCCGAAGTTTAAGATTATGCAGAATCTCGTGGACCGGCTGAATCTGGTTTCGAGAGAGATTCTGACAGGATTAAATGTCATTCGTGCATTTGGACGGGAAAAACGGGAAGAAGAGCGGTTTGATGAGGCCAACCGCAATCTGACAAAGACGCAGTTGTTTACCAACCGTGTTATGACATTTATGATGCCGGGAATGATGATGATCATGTACTGCATTACGCTTCTGATTGTGTGGGTTGCCGCAAAGCGGATCGATGGCGGATATATGCAGGTTGGTTCCATGACGGCATTTATTACTTACACAATGATGATCGTTATGGCATTTCTGATGCTGACCATGATGTCTATCATGATGCCGAGAGCCGGTGTAGCTGCAGAGCGTATAGATGAGGTTGTACGCACAAAAAGTACGATTACAGATCCGAAAGAGCCGGTTGCCATGGAACAGTGTGAGGGTGTGATTGCCTTTCATCATGTAAATTTCCGGTATCCGGGAGCCACGGAAGATGTGCTTTCGGATATTGATTTTGTTGCAGAGCCAGGAAAGACCACTGCAATTATCGGAAGTACCGGATGTGGTAAATCTACGCTGGTCAACCTGCTTCCGCGTTTTTATGATGTGACAGGCGGAGAGATCACGTTTGACGGAACGGATATCCGTAATTATACATTGCAGGATCTGCGGGAACATATCGGATTTGTACCACAGAAGGGAATTCTTTTCTCTGGTACAATTGCAAGCAATCTGCGCTTCGGGGCAGAGGATGCGTCAGATGAGCAGATCCGGGAAGCAGCGGAGATTGCGCAGGCAACAGAGTTTATTGACAGCAAACAGGATGGGTATGAGAGTGCGATTGCACAGGGCGGAAGCAATGTTTCCGGCGGACAGAAGCAGCGGCTTGCCATTGCCAGAGCAATTGCAAAAAATCCAAAGATTTATGTGTTTGATGACAGTTTTTCCGCTCTGGATATGAAGACCGATGCGGCACTCCGCAGAGCACTTGAGACAAAGACGGAACATACGACCGTGATCATTGTCGCACAGCGAATCAGTACAATTCTGCATGCGGACCAGATACTGGTACTCGACGATGGAAAGATTGTCGGAAAAGGCACGCATGAGGAATTACTGCACAATTGCGAAGTTTACGAGCAGATTGCCAGGAGCCAGCTGTCTGCCAAAGAACTGGGACTTTCTGAGGAGGTGAAATAAGATGGCAGAACAACGTACAAGAAGACCTCACGGTCCGATGGGCGGCCCGGGCAGAGGAATGATGCCGGGAGAAAAGCCAAAAGATTTCAAAAACTCTATCGAAAAACTGGTTCGTTATCTCGGAAGATACTGGTATGCAATCGTTGCCGTTATGATTTTTGCGGCGGTGTCTACCGTCTTTTCCGTTGCCGGACCAAAGGTTATGGCACGTGCAACGAATGCATTGGTGGAAGGTCTCGGAAAAAAGATCGCGGGAACCGGATCTATTGATTTTACCTATATTGCCAAAGTGTTATTGTTTACACTTGGCCTGTATATCTGTTCTGCAGTATTCAGTTTTATACAGGGAATGATCATGACAGGAATCACGCAGAAAACCTGTTACCGCATGCGTAAGGAAATTTCAGAGAAAATCAACCGCATGCCAATGAAATATTTCGAGAGCCGCACGTACGGAGAGGTGCTATCCCGCATCACCAATGATGTGGATACACTTGGACAGAGTTTAAATCAGAGTGTGACGCAGATCATTACGAGTGTGGCAACACTGGTCGGAACACTTGTGATGATGATTTCAATTTCCGGAATTATGACATTGATTTCACTTGTGATTCTTCCGGTATCTGCCATCCTGATTTCGTTTATTATCAAACATTCGCAGAAATATTTCCGCCAGCAGCAGGAATATCTGGGACATATCAACGGACAGGTGGAAGAGGTCTATGGCGGACATCTGGTGGTGCAGGCATATAATAAGCAGGAGAGCACCATCAAAAAATTTGAAGATACCAATCAGATTCTGTTTCAATCGGCATGGAAGTCCCAGTTTTTATCCGGACTGATGCAGCCGATCATGCAGTTTGTCGGAAACCTCGGTTATGTCGGAGTGGCAATTTCCGGAGGACTTCTGGCAATCCGCGGAACCATCGGGGTTGGTGAAATTCAGGCATTTATTCAGTATGTCCGGAATTTTACTCAGCCGATCCAGCAGATTGCGCAGGTGGCAAATATGCTGCAGTCGATGTCTGCAGCCTCCGAGCGCGTATTTGAATTTCTGGACGAAGAGGAAGAAGAACTGACGGTTGAACATGCTGTGCATCTCGACCATGTGGATGGTTACGTGGATTTTTCCCATGTAAGTTTCGGATACAATCCGGGCCAGATCATTATCAGGGATTTTTCCGCTCATGTAACACCTGGACAGAAAATTGCAATTGTCGGACCAACGGGAGCAGGAAAAACCACAATGGTCAAACTGCTTATGCGTTTCTATGATGTGACAGGCGGAGCCATTCAGGTGGATGGGCATGATATCCGCGACTTTAACCGTCAGGAACTTCGGGATGCATTTGGTATGGTATTGCAGGATACCTGGCTGTTTAAGGGATCTATCATGGAAAACATCCGGTATGGCCGTTTAGATGCCACAGATGAGGAAGTGATTGAGGCGGCAAAAGCCGCACATGCCCACCATTTTATCCAGACACTTCCGGGTGGCTACCAGATGGAGTTAAACGAGGATGCAAGTAATGTTTCCCAGGGACAGAAACAGCTTCTTACAATTGCACGTGCTATCCTTGCGGATAACCCGGTTCTGATTCTGGATGAGGCAACCTCTTCGGTAGATACCCGTACCGAAGTGCGGATTCAGAAGGCATTGGATAATCTGATGCGTGGACGGACCAGCTTTATCATTGCGCATCGACTCTCTACGATAAGAAATGCGGATCTGATTCTGGTGATGAAAGATGGCGATATCATAGAGCAGGGGACACACGAACAGCTTCTGGCACAAAAGGGATTTTATGCAGATCTGTATAATTCCCAGTTCGAAGAGAATGCATAAGACATTGAAATAAATTGGCAGTTGTGCTATAGTTTAACTGTATTTATCGACAAATTTTGACAAAATCGGACAGTGCTTTCTGGTATGCTTATTTTTGACTGAATTTGACATTCTAGGAGGCCTACATGGGAAAACTAAATGTCGCAATTGCAGATGATAACGAGGTTATGCGTGACTTATTGGAAGAAATGGTAACCAGTGATGATGAACTGCACCTGATCGGGATGGCGAAGGATGGAGAAGAAGCCTGTCATCTGATCAGGGAAAAAGAACCGGATGTTGTATTATTGGATATTATTATGCCGAAATTGGACGGTCTGGCAGTCCTTGACAGGATCAGGGCAGATCACACGCTAAAAAACCGGCCGACATTTCTGATGATCAGCGGAATCAGCAATGAAAAAATTACCGAAGATGCGTTTGAGCGGGGAGCAGATTATTATATTATGAAGCCGTTTGACCGGAATATTGTTTTGGACCGGATCAAGACACTCAACCGTCGAAAAAACAAAGTACGAAAAGAAATTGGCAGACCGGTTGAGATGGAAAAGAAATCGGAAAAGTACTCGTTACAGACACTGGAAGAGGATGTCACAGAGATAATTCATGAGGTTGGGGTTCCGGCACATATCAAGGGATACCAGTATTTGCGGGAGGCAATCATCATGTCTGTGACGAATATGGACATGTTAAATTCTATTACGAAAATTTTATATCCGGGGATCGCAAAGAAATTTGATACGACACCAAGCCGTGTCGAGCGTGCCATCCGTCATGCAATTGAAGTAGCATGGAGCCGTGGCAAGATGGATACGCTGGATGATCTGTTCGGATATACCATCAGTAATGGAAAAGGAAAACCGACCAACTCGGAATTTATCGCTCTTATTACGGACAAAATACGATTACAGATGAAGGGTAAGTAAAGGAGTGTTGTGTATGAAGAAGATTCTGTTTGTTTCATCAGAGGCAGTGCCATATGTGAAAACCGGGGGTCTTGCCGATGTTGTCGGATCACTTCCGAAATATTTTGACAAAAAAGAGTATGATGTGCGGGTAGTTATTCCGAAATACGCCTGCATGGATCGCTCATTTCTTTCAAATTTAAAATTTTTGTGCCATTTTTATGTAAATCTGAATTGGCGCAGGCAGTATGTTGGAATTTTCGAGTCAGAATATCATGGTGTTCACTTTTATTTTGTGGACAATGAATTTTATTTCGCAGGAGAATCTCCATACAACAATATCTATGAAGATGTGGAAAAGTTTGCATATTTTTCCAAGGCAGTACTTGCTAGTCTGCCGTATATTGATTTTGCCCCGGACATTATCCATTGCAATGACTGGCAGACAGGACTTATTCCGGTGTTTCTGCATACGGTATTTGGAGATGATAATTTTTATGCGGGAATCAAAACCGTGTTTACGATTCATAACCTGCAGTTTCAGGGACGCTGGCGAATTCAGGAGATAATGGATATTACAGGACTTCCGGCACACATTTTCAATGCATATGAACTGGAATCTTATGGGGAGGCAAATTACTTAAAGGGTGGCGTGGTATATGCAGATTATATTACTACCGTCAGCCCGACGTATGCAAATGAGATTACGACCGTAGAAGGTGGAGAGGGCTTAAGTGGCCTGATGACTGCCCGAAAGGATCGCCTTTATGGTATTTTAAACGGAATTGATTATGAAGAATATAATCCACAGACAGATCCTTATATTCCGGTAAATTATTCGAAAAAAGATGCAGTGAGTGGGAAAAAAGAAAACAAAGCTGCATTACAGAAAGAACTTGGGCTTCCAGTCAGGGAGGATGCTTTCCTGATCGGAATCGTATCGCGTATGACCAGCCAGAAAGGATTTGACATGATCGGCTGCGTATTGGATGAACTTTTAACCGAAATGGATATACAGCTGGTGGTTCTTGGTTCCGGAGAGAGCCAGTATGAAAATATGTTCCACCATTATCAGAGTAAGTATCCGGACAAGGTAAGTGTACATATCGGATTTACCGAGGAGCGTTCGCACCATATATACGCGGCAAGTGATGTGCTGCTGATGCCTTCCATGTTTGAACCATGCGGGCTGGCACAGATGATTGCCATGCGTTACGGAACACTTCCGATCGTACGTGAAACCGGAGGACTCCGGGATACGGTAGAACCATACAATGAATATGAAAATACAGGATGTGGTTTTTCATTTGCGAATTTTAATGCACAGGAAATGGCAGATATTGTCCGGTATGCGTATCGTGTGGAGCATGAACAAAAGGCCGCATGGAAAGAACTGATCTATCGTGCGATGGATCGCAATTTTTCCTGGAATGCTTCGGCACATGCATATGAGAAGCTATATGATAAACTGGTAGAAATGTAATAGATGTTCCCCGCAGAATTTTTTCTGCGGGGATTTTGTGTCTGGAAATATAATCTATGAAGTGCAGACCGGCTGCGGCATGGTCAGCAGATGGCTGTGCCGGCAGTAATAGTAGGCATGGTCGGACAGAATTTCTTCATCCTGAAGCTGTGAGGCATTCACTTCTTTTACCATTGCGGTGTAATGGTCGAGATTCTGCCCGTCGTTTTCATCGGCGGCAAGAATCAGTACTTCGTGAATACTGCTTGGCAGAATGATCAGATCCTTTTCAAACAAATCGGACAGTTCTTTTAAGATGTCATCGTAGAGGAGAACGGTTGCACCGTTGGTCCGGTATGTATTGGTCAGAACATACAGTGGCGGGGCTGCTTCCGGAAGTGGAGTTTCCGCGACGAGCTGTATTTCTTTGAGAAGACTGCTCATCGGGGTAAGCTGTGGGGGAAGAAGCTGTGGCGTGTTTTTCTTCGCAAGCCGGTAGAGCGTTTCTTTGTCGGTTTTCCAAAGGTTTAAGTGATGATTGTGGATCAGAATATTTGCCTGGTTTTCGGCACTTGCATGGAGCAGACAGTAAAAGATTACGGCCAGATCCTGATAGCGGAAAAACGGAACCTCTTTTAACAGTTCCTGATTTTTTTCAAAGCTTACAAGACGCATGACGATGTGCTCGCTGGCACGGGAAAAATCGGTAAAGTAGGACGTGTCAAAATTTTCTTTCGGGGCATGCGCCTGATAGGTATGAAGAATATCTTCACAGATTTCTTCAAGGCATACCCCTTCTAGATAGCGATGATAGTATGGCATCAGATAGATCGCAGGTGACACGTTTTTCTTCGGATGGAGAAGTACCAGACCATCGTAATGTGTTCCGTTATTTTTGGTAAAGGAACGAATGTCTAAAGTGACACCTGTCTCGATACGCAGAGAAAGCTGTGTACGGATCGTTGTTAAAAATTCCTGATAGTTCATATGTAATTGAAAACAAATGTATATATGGGAAATTTCGGAATGACCGTTTCCGAAGATGAAAAATCCACGGTGTTAACCAGACACCGTGGATTTACTTTAGCATGTTTTGACTGAAATTGCAATCATTTTTCTCGGTTTTTTAATAAGAGAGAAGTTCCTGCCACAGCTTTGTGTACTTGGCGGAATCATCATCACTTAATGCTTTATAGATTTCACATCTTTTTATCGTGTCACTGGAAGGATTGACAGCTTCGTTATTTTTTACGTCAGCGTCCTGATTTTCTACCACAGATGTAATCGGAGTGGCATACTGCACATATTCGAAATTCTTTTCTGCGATATCATCCTTGCACAGGAAATTTAAGAATTTTAAAGCGTTGGTCTGGTTAGTGCAGGACTTTGGAATGAACCAGGAATCGATCCAGAGGTTGGATCCCTCTTTTGGAACCGAATAATCCAGATTGTCGTTCTCTGCCATGGCCAGTGCAGCCTCGCCGGAGTAGCACAGTGCGATGGAGGCTTCTTCTCCGATCATGGCATCGGCTGTCTCGTCTACATAGTAGGCATATACGATTTTATCATCTTTTTGCTTTTTTAATATGTCGAGGGCTTCCCGCAGATGATTTTCATCGGTATCGTTTAAGGAATACCCTTTGGAGATCAGGGCAGGGGCAAACGTATCACGGACGGAATTTTCCATGATGATTTCATCCTCATAGGTAGGATCCCACAGGCAGTCCCAGCTTGATACGGTTTTGGCATCAATGGTTGTTTTGTTGTAGAGAAGGCCAAGAGTCCCGTAAAAATATGGAACGGAATAGGTGTGATTCTTGTCATAGGAAGCAGACATATCAAGGATCGTTGGATCCAGATTTTTGTAGTTGTCCATGGCATCGTAATCTTCTTCGAGAACTTCGCCCTCGTTGATCAGACGCTCAACCATATATTCGGAAGAGCAGATTACATCATAGTTGATGGAACCGGCTTTGTATTTGGTATACATTTCTTCCGGACTTTCATATTCTTCGTATTTGACGGTGATACCGGTTTCTTTTTCAAACTGTTTGACTACGGACTCATCGATATATTTTCCGTAATTTAAAACGGTTAAGGTCTGTCCGCTTTTTTTTGCAGAGGAAGATCCCCCACAGGCAGTGAGTGCGCTGACTGCCAGAGCAGAAATTAAGAGGGCAGAGAAAATTCTTTTTTTCATAATAGGACTCCTTTCGGCTGGAATAAAATTCCAATGGAAAATTTATTTGGCTGCAACACGCTTCTTCCCCGGATAAACATTTCCGGCAAGAAGAATGAGCAGAACGGCAAAGAACAGAATCGTGGAAAGTGCATACAATTCCGGTTTGATTCCTTTGCGAAGTTCTGTGTAGAGCATGGTGGAGAGGGTATTGACCCCGGCTCCTTTGGTAAAATAGGTGATGGAAAAATCATCCAGTGACATGGTGACTGCCATCATAAATCCGGAGAACACACCGGGACGGATTTCCGGCCAGGTGACTTTGTAAAATGCATACAGCGGCGTTGCTCCGAGATCAAGTGCCGCCTCATAGGTGCTGCGGTTTGTCTGTTTCATTTTCGGAAGCACATTTAAAATAACATAAGGAATACTAAAGGTAATGTGCGCTAAAAGAACCGTCACAAATCCGAGGTCGATAAATTTCACAAACAAAAGCATCATGGAGATACCGGTTACGATATCCGCATTCAGAAGCGGAATATTGGTCGCGCCGAGATAAATGGTCTGGTGCCGTTTTTTCATGGCGGCTATGCCGAGCGCGGCAAGTGTTCCAATCAGTGTGGAAATCATTGCGGACAGGAAAGTGACCTGCAAAGTTGTGATAAATGCAGTCATGATCTTTTCGTCCTGAAAACAGCCGGTATACCACCGGAGCGTGAAGCCTCCCCATTTTACCTTGGAACGGGAATCGTTGAAAGACAAAGCAATCAACACAACAATCGGAAGGTAAAGGAAGGCAAAGATCAGGATCATATAGATCCGGGATGCACATTTTTTTAACATATGGATGTTCCCTCCCCTTCTTTATCAAATATATTTACAATTGTCATACTTACGATTACAAAGATCATCAGGACAAAGGAAAGACCGCTTCCGGCATTCCACTGCATTCCCTGCATAAAATCCTGCTCGATCACATTTCCGATTAAAAGAACGTGACCACCGCCTAATACCTGCGAGATTGCAAACGAGGTAAGTGACGGGACAAATACCATGACGATTCCGCTGATGATTCCGGATACGGTAAGCGGAAGAATAATCTTAAAAAAGATGGCTGCATTTCCGGCTCCCAGATCGCGGGCCGCCTCAATCCAGTCTTTACGAATCCGTGTCATGGAGTTATAAATCGGCAGCAGCATAAACGGCAGGAAGTCGTATACCATGCCAAGGACAACTGCCGTTGGTGTATTTATGATATTGATGCGGGAAAGTCCGAAACCTGTGAGAATGGAGTTGATTACACCATTTTTGGAAAGCAGAAGTTTCCATGCCAGGATACGGAGCATAAAGTTCATCCACATCGGAAGCATAAAGATAAAAACAACCAGTCCCTGATTTTTGATTTTCATATTATTTAAAATCATTGCCAGCGGATAGGAGAGAACCAGGCACACGATGGTGCATATAATTCCAAGTCTCAGGGAAAGTCCCATGGCTTTGCGGTTGGTTTCATCTGCTATCGCTGTGATATAGGATAACGTAAAACTGCCATCGTTGTTTGTAAATGCATAGTAAAGAATCATGATAAGCGGCAGGAGGATAAAACCGATGATCCATATGAGGTATGGACCGGCAAGAAATTGCTGTTTAAATTTACGCATCGATCTCCACCGCCTTTTCATCGGAAGATTCCGGCTTATGCATAATCTGGATATTGAACGGGATTACTTTGATGCCGACTTTGGTGCCGACCGGAACAAATCTGGTGGTGTGAACCAGCCATTCATAGCCGCCGGCCATGACATCAAGTTCATAGTGAACGCCTTTAAAAATCAGGGAGGTTACTTCGCCCTGCAGCGTTCCCTCCGAAGGATCGACAAGTTCTACATCTTCCGGACGGATGACAACGTCGACCGGCTTATTGTTGCCGAATCCTTTGTCGACACATGCCCACCGGGCACCGAGAATCTCTACAAGTTCATCTTTTATCATGATTCCGTCAATGATATTGCTGTGTCCGATAAAATCGGCAACAAATGCGTTTTCCGGTTCGTTGTAAATGTTTTCCGGAGTACCGATCTGCTGGATATATCCCTGATTCATGACAACAATGGTATCGGACATGGTCAGTGCTTCTTCCTGATCGTGGGTGACATATACAAAAGTAATTCCAAGTTCTTCTTTCAGACGGATGAGCTCATACTGCATGTTCTGGCGCAGTTTTAAATCAAGTGCACCAAGCGGTTCATCCAGAAGAAGGACTTTTGGCTCGTTTACAATCGCACGGGCGATGGCGATACGCTGCTGCTGACCACCGGAGAGAGAATCGACCGAACGGTTTTCAAATCCTTCCAGATTGACCAGTTTTAAGGCATATTTGATTTTATCCTGAATATATGCTTTGCTTTTCTTACTTATTTTAAGGCCGAATGCAATGTTTTCGGCGATGGACATATGCGGGAAAAGAGAATACTTCTGAAAAACGGTATTCAGTTTCCGTTCATTGGCTGCAAGAGCTGTGATATCCTGTCCGTCAAACAGAATCTGTCCCTTGTCCGGGCTTTCAAAGCCTCCCAGCAGACGCAGGGTTGTAGTTTTTCCGCATCCGGACGGACCTAAAAGGGTCAAAAATTCATTCTCCCGGATATACAGATTTAAATCATCCAACACAAGATTGGAATCGTAGGATTTGGAAATTCCAATAAAATCAATTAAATGTTTACTCATACGTTTGTCCTCTTAAAAATTTGGTGGGGTAGTCACCCAGATGATGACGGCATCTGTCGAACCGGTGTTTTCCAGATAATGCTTTTTTCCTGCTTTAAAATAGAAAGATTCCCCGGCATGTACCGTCTGGTTTTGTCCGGCATAGTGGATACGGACGTTTCCTTTGATTACATAACCGAAATCCTCCCCCTCATGGGGCTGATAAACTTCTGACCGTCCACCGGCGTGTAAAGTCAGACGAACCGGTTCCATCTGGTTTTTCTGTGCATTGGGAACGACCCATTCAATACAGCAGTGTTTTTCTTCGTCGGTTTTTTCAAAATAATCTTCCTGTTTGAAAACAATCTGTTCCGGCTCTTCATCTGTAAAAAATTCTGCTGGTGTCGTACCAAGGCACTGGATGATATCCAGAAGAGTTCCGATGGACGGAGAGTTCTGGTTTCGTTCTAACTGTGAGATAAAGCCCTTGGTCAGCTCGGCACGGTCCGCCAGCTCCTGTTGCGTCAGTCCGTACTGGATGCGCAGTTCTTTCATGCGGTGTCCAATGTCCATGGCATGCCTCCCGTAAATTTATGAAACATGATTGTTAGTTGATTTTTTGTTTACTAATTATAAACTCAACAGTTTCTATTCTACAGAATCCATGTGAAAAGTCAATCTTTTTTTAATATAAATTTTATGAAAAAACAGTTGATTTTCTGAATCGGTTTTGGTATTATATACAAGTACGTTTTGCCAATATGGCTCAGTTGGTAGAGCAACGCATTCGTAATGCGTGGGTCAGGGGTTCGAGTCCCCTTATTGGCTTCGTTTCAGACACGTTTTGTATCGGGTATCCGATGGAAGACGTGTCTTTTTTACTTTAAAAAGTGCTTGTTTCTTAGGCATGAAATTGGTATAATGGGCGCAGACAAAGAAAATAAGAATAAAGGTTGAGGTAAAAAATGGACAAGAACAAAAAGACGTTTCAGGTACCGACATTACTGGCCTTTGCAGCAATTGTTGCAATTATGGTGATTGTAGGGGTGAGAGTCCTTAACGTTCCGGTAGTTCCTATGTGTCTGCTTGTTATCATTGAGGCAGTTATTGCAGTGATGCTGCATCATGCGGAACTCTGGGTGCATGGACTTCTTATTCTGGCAGAACTTTGTGCCGGTGTTGCCGGGGAAAAAACAGTATTGATTATTTTATGTGCAGTTGTTTACATTGCAGCGACGTTTGCACTGCAGATGTTAGATAAAGGAGAAACACAGAATGGACAGTAGTGACAGTAGTTATTACAGCAGGCAACAGCTGGATGAGCTGTTTTTACAGATGATCGCCTTTTTTTCCGGAGATCCGAAACGGATTCAGCATTTCATGAAAGTGCATAGTTTCGCAAGAATCATCGGAACAAAAGAAGGGCTTGACGAGACATCCCTTTTTATATTGGAAGCAGCCGCTTATACCCATGACATTGGAATCCGTCCGGCAGAAGAAAAGTATGGACGGTGTGACGGAAAGCTGCAGGAGCAGGAAGGACCGATTGTGGCACAGAGAATGCTTTCCGATGTGGGAATTGAAAATTATCTGATCGACCGTATCTGCTATCTGATCGGACATCATCATACATATGATAATATCGAAGGATTGGATTATCAGATTCTGGTGGAGGCAGATTTTCTGGTCAATTTATATGAAGATGACGTCAATCGTCACGGAATTGAACAGGCATATCAGCAAATTTTCCGGACGCAGACCGGAAAAAAAATTTTTAATCAGATGTATACAGATGAAAGATGAATAAAAAAAATTATCAGAAAATAATGGAAGATCTGATCCGTGAAAACTGTACGGCAGGGGAGGCTCCAAGCCTCCTTTTGCACAGCTGTTGTGCACCGTGCAGTTCTTATTGTATTGCATGTCTTGCAGAACATTTCCATGTAACGGTATTTTATTACAATCCCAATATTTATCCGCCGGAAGAATATCATATGCGGGCAAAGGAGCAGGAACGTTTTATTGCTGAGTTTCCTACAAAATATCCGGTTTCTTTTGTGGAAGGTGCATACGATACACAGCGGTTTTACGATATGGCAAAGGGCATGGAAGAGATCCCGGAAGGGGGAGAGCGCTGTTTTG
>ERZ791605.568-NODE-568-length-24169-cov-2.949158_pt1 | contig 24169 bp, 19 predicted proteins | sample MGYA00509965_ERZ791605 | MGnify/ENA primary metagenome ERZ791605 (study PRJEB30046, sample SAMN00791923) | human gut metagenome | study: EMG produced TPA metagenomics assembly of the A metagenome-wide association study of gut microbiota in type 2... | reverse complement strand
GATTTGATTCTGCGGAGCCTTTTATTTTTTCCTGCGGATATGTACCTCCGGAATCGCTACATTGTCATAGTGCACCGTGGCATCTTCACCCGGAGTTTCTTCGTGATCTTCCGGTTTGTGGGTGTGCACTTCCGGAATCGCTACATTGTCGTAGGTCAGATCGTAATTATGCTTTTCAGCTGCCTTTTTCTTTAATTTTTTCCAAAACATTTTCGTTGTCCTCCCAATTACAAAATATTGATAAAAAAGGTAATTACAAGGCTGTTGATAAAATCCGCAAATAAACTTCCGATCAGGGGAATCAGGAGATACGCTTTTACGGAAGGTACATAGCGGTCACAGATGGCCTGCATGTTTGCCATGGCGTTTGGTGTGGCACCCATACCAAAACCACAGGTTCCGGCAACCAGTACAGCAGCATCGTAATCCCGTCCCATAATGTTAAACTCGATGAAGTAAGTAAATACACAGATCAGTAAGACCTGTGCGGTCAGCAGGATCACAAGCGGAAGTGCCAGGGCAGCAAGTTCCCAGAGCTTTAAGGTGATCATCGCCATACCCAAAAAGAGGGAGAGACTGATACCTCCAAGGTCGTTGATTTCACCCATGTGGATCGTTGCTTTGCCGGAGTATTCGGCAATGTTGCGGATCAGTGCGGCTGCAAGCATGGCACCGATGTAAACCGGAAAGGTAAGTCCAGTTTTTGTCAGAAAATAAGAAAAAATAGTTCCCAGACCGATCGCAAGGATCAACTGGAAAACTGCGGACGCATACATATTCGTATGACGTTCATGCTTTTTTTCATCCTCGATGAGCAGACTGTCATCTTCCGTGACTGCGGTGGCCAGCAGGTTGTGTTTTTCAATCAGGCGTCTGCCGAGCGGACCGCCGACCAGACTGCCGGCAATCAGACCAAAGGTGGCAGCTGCAGTACAGATCGTGGTGGCTCCCTGAATATTAAAGTCTTCTAATACAGGACCGAATGCTCCGGCTGTACCATGACCGCCGACCATTGGGATGGAGCCGGTACACATACCAATCAGCGGATTTAAGTGCAGGACATGGGACAATCCCACGGCAAGAAGGTTCTGACATAGAATCAGAGCAACGACAAGACCGAGGAAAACGACCATGGCTGTGCCTCCGCTTTTTAAAACTTTTAAGTTGGCCTGAAAACCGACCGAGGTAAAGAAAAATACCATGCATACTTCCCGGAGCGTGTCGTCAAAAGAAAATTCCGCAATTCCGGTAACATAACAAAGACAGGTCAAAATTGCAAACAAAAGACCGCCAATGACAGGTGCCGGAATACAGAATTTTTCCAGAAACCCAATGCGGTGTCTTAAAAAGCTGCCAAACAAGAGTACCAGTACAGCGACTGCCAGCGTCTGGTACATATTCAAATGTATTTCCATAGTTGTCCTTCTTTCATATGTTATTTTGTATTGACGCTGATTCCCTGCTTGGCATAATAAGCAGCAGCACCCGGATGGAAGGGAATGGTTACACCGGAGGATGCATCTGTCTCGTCAAAAGCAGCGTCTAAAGATGTGGCATAGGCAAGATCCTGTGCGTGGAAAAACAGAATTTCCGTAAGCTTTTCCACGGTTTTTTCGGACAGATCATCGGAGGCAAGCAGTACGGCTTTGACTCCAATGGTTGTCACGTCTTCGTTTTGTCCACTGTAAGTGTTTGCAGGAATGATATATTTACGGTATTCCTTTGTGGTTGCAAGCAATTTTTCCAGACAGGTATCGTCGATGGAAAGGAGCCGCAGATCACATTCCTTTGCCAGTTCTTCGATGACAGCAGTGCGGATGCCGGCGGTGCAGAATAAGGCGTCAATTTCGCCAGAGGCAAGTTTTCCTGCTGCATCTGCATAATCCAGATTTACCATGTGCACCAGTTTCGAAGTCAGACCACTGAGTTTTAAAATTTCGGTAGCGTTTTGTTCGGTTCCGGATTCGCTGGCACCGATGCTGACGGTTTTTCCCTGCAGATCATTTAATGTCCGGATATCAGAATCTGCCCGGACAACGATCTGGCAGGCTTCGGTGTAGAGACCTGCAATGGCACGGTATCCCTGCTGCCTGTTATCAGAGAAACTGCCGGTTCCCTCGTAGGCAGCCCGGACCAGATCCGCCTGCGCGATTCCAAGATCAATGTAATTTCCGGACAGAAGCCGCAGATTCGCAGCAGATCCGGCGGTGTTTTTAACTTCAAATTTCAGGTCGGAGGATTCTTCGGATGCCAGACCGGCATAAGCATTTGCAACGGTATAATACATCCCACCGATGTCGGCTGCACCGAAACGGATGGTCTTTGTCTGGTAGCTGCATCCGGTAAGGAGCAGGGCAAGGCAAAGAAACAGTCCTATTTTTTGTTTCATAGCTATAAGTCCTTTCTTAAGTTGTTATGCAATAAACATTGCCGTAAAATGTATTTTACACGAAAAGAGTGAAAAAGAAAATATAAAATTCCGCAAGGTGATTGTATCCTAAAATGAAATTTTCCTGAAAGTTAAAGTTTTGGTTGACAGACACACTGTAGTGTATTAAACTGTTAATAAATTAAAGAGAAATAAAATCATTGAGCGAAGGTAAGTACAGCAGATGATTCCTTTCAGAGAGCCGGCGGCAGGTGTGAGTCGGCAGGATAGTTTGTCATGGAATGGATTCGTTAGATGCAAGGTGAAAGCGTAAGGCGAGTAGTTGAGCCGTTTCCCCACGTTACAGGGGCATGGATATCGAGACGAAGAGATTTTGTTTTCTGTATCACAAGAGGTTGCGTAATTGGTGGCAGTTATTTCCGGTTCGGGGATGGCTGCCTTTGTTAGTTTTCAGTTACGGAGCGAAGAAGGGTGGCACCACGAGGATAATCGTCCCTGATCCGGCAGCAGTCGGACCAGGGACGTTTTTTATTTGGAAAAAAGGAGCAGTAATATGAAGCGGAGATTACGGGTATACAAAAAGACAGTCAGCATTGTAAATGAAACAGCCATCGGCATGTATGAGAGTCTGGTAGGAAACAAAAAAGGATTTCTTCTGGAAAGTTATGATAAAAATTATGACAGATATACGTTTTTTGGAAAAGAACCGGAAGAGATCATTACTTCCCGCGGGGATGCACTCGTGATCCGGCAAAACGACGGGACGGAAGAAATCCGGCAGGGAAATCCGCTCGAACGTCTGAAAGAATATTACAGCGAGTTTGATATCGTAAAAGAAAACGAAGAGCTGTCTTTTTCCGGAGGACTGGTCGGAAATCTGGGATATGATTTTGTCCGCTATGCGGAAATACTGCCGGATAACAATCCAGACGAGATTGGAATCGAGACCATCCAGATGATGCTCATGACAAAATTTATCCTGGTGGATCATGTGGCAGAGACGCTGACCGCAGTGATTCTTGGAGAAGATTCGGAAGACGGAAAAAAGAAAGCATTAGCAGAAGCAGCAGAACTGATTGAGGAGGCAAGAAAAAATGCCGGACAGATACCGGACAGAAATTTTACACATGACGGTGTGATTGTCAACCAGTCCGATACCTTAGAACAGTATTGCGAAAAAGTCGAAAAGATCAAGCAGTATATCCGGGAAGGACATATTTTCCAGACCGTGCTTTCCCAGAGATGGACGATTGAGACAAAACAGACCGGATTTGAGCTGTATAAAGAACTCCGGGAACTGAATCCATCCCCGTATCTGTATTATTTCAATTATGGAGAGTTTGAAGTGATCGGAAGTTCCCCGGAAATGATTGTAAAGCAGCAGGGAAGCAGGGTGTATACCTGTCCGATCGCCGGAACCCGGCGCAGGGGTGTGGATGCCGAGGAGGATGCATTGCTTCGGGATGAATTGCTCCGGGATGAAAAGGAACGCGCCGAACATGTTATGCTGGTGGATCTTGCGAGAAATGACATGGGAAGGATCTCAGAATTTGGAACCGTCAAGGTGACACAGTTTATGGAAGTGCAGAATTATTCCCATGTGATGCACATCGTATCCATGGTGGAAGGAAAGAAAAAAGGAGAATTTCATCCGCTGGATCTGGTTTCTTCGTTCCTTCCGGCAGGAACGCTTTCTGGAGCACCGAAGATCCGCGCGATGGAGATTATCGATGAACTTGAGAGTGTGCGCAGAGGACTCTACGGAGGCGCAACCGGATACATTGATTTCTCCGGTGATATGGATTTCTGTATTACGATCCGGACAATGATCAAAAAGAAAAACCGTGTATATTTGCAGGCTGGAGCGGGAATAGTTGCAGATTCTGTTCCGGAAAATGAGTATCAGGAGTGCTGCAATAAAGTAATGGCACTGGCCAAGACACTGATTGAGGAGGAAAATTTATGATTTTGCTGATTGATAACTATGATTCTTTTACTTATAACCTGTATCAGTATATCGGAATTTTTAACTCCGATATCAAAGTTGTCCGAAACGACAAGATTACCATTGATGAAATTACTGCGATGGACCCGGAGCGGATCGTGCTTTCTCCAGGACCGAAAAATCCAAAAGAGACTGGCATTTGCATGGATGTTGTCCGGGAATTTACCGGAAAGAAACCGATTCTTGGTATCTGTCTGGGACATCAGTGTATTGGTGAGGCATTAGGGGGAACCGTTTCTTATGCAAAAGCACTGTTTCATGGCAAACAGTCACTGATTGAGCATGATGGAAGCAGCGTATTTACGGGAATCAATTCTCCGATCCGTGTGGCAAGGTATCATTCGCTTGCGGTACAGGAAAAAGATCTGCCAGATTGTCTGCGGGTGCTGGCGCGGACAGACGATGGCGAGATCATGGCTATGCGTCATAAGGAATATCCGGTTGTCGGATTACAGTTCCATCCGGAATCCATTTATACCGAACACGGCAAACGCATCATAGAAAACTTCGTAAATGATATGTGTTAGATTTCCTTGGAAATCTAACATGCAGCGTCGGTCCTTTGCCGAAGGCAAACTTTATATGGACCGATGTTCCCGAAAAGTGTTAGGAGATACGATATGATTTTAGAAGAAATTGTAGCAGACAAAAAAAGACGGCTTCCAGAACATATGGCCCGCATTTCAGAAAGTCAGATGCGCCGTATGGCAGAGGAGACAAAGACGAGGGAAGCCAATTGCTTTTACAATCATTTAAAGAAACCGGGACTTTCTATTATCGGAGAATTTAAGAAGGCATCCCCAAGTCTTGGAACAATTACAAGCAAGATTGATCTGATGGAGCGGATCGCGGAATACAATGCATCTGTGGATGCCATTTCGTGTCTGACAGAAGAAGATCATTTTCACGGAAATGTAGAATATTTAAAGGAAATCCGGGCGAAATCACAGCTTCCGATTTTACGGAAAGATTTTATGATCTGTGAGTATCAGTTTTATGAGGCAAAAGTGATTGGAGCGGATGCGGTACTTTTGATTACGGCAATTTTGGATGATGCACAGATGCATGATTTTTATCAGCTGGCAAGAGAACTTGAACTCGATGTGCTGGTAGAAACGCATGATGAGGCAGAGGTAGAGCGGGCAATGAAAATCAATCCGCGCATCATCGGAGTCAATAATCGAAATCTGAAAGATTTTACGATTTCTCTAGAACATACCAGACGGCTTCGCCCTTATGTGCCGGAGGATAAGGCGTTTGTGGCAGAAAGTGGAATTACAGGGGATGAAGATGTACGTTTTCTGCGCGATTGCGGAGTAGATGCCTTTTTGATCGGGCGGGCATTTATGGAATCGGAAAATCCAAAAGCGCTTGCACAAAAGTGGAAGGAGCTGTATCAGGCATGAGACCAAAAGTAAAGATCTGCGGACTTCAAAAGCCAGTGGATGCACAATATGTAAATGATGCAGGTGCCGATTATGCAGGATTTGTGTTTTATGAAAAAAGCAAACGCAATGTAAGCTGTCAAAAAGCAAAAAAAATTATGGAAAAAATCCGTCCGGATATAAAGAAAGTTGCCGTGACTGTTTCTCCGGATGCAGCACAGATTCAAATACTGCAACAGATGAAATTTGATATCATCCAGATGCATGGAACTGTCAGCCGAGGCACTTTCGGCAGTGGAACTTCCCGTCTGGTATGCCATAAACCTGTCAGATCCCAAAGAGTTTGCAGAAAAGACAAAAGATTTTTTGGATTTGCCGGAAAAGTTACAGCAGAAAATTACAGCACTTGTGGTGGATGGAGCAAATTACGGAGGCGGACAGACGTTTGACTGGCAAAAGACGCAGACGTTTCACCAGACAGAGGGGATTTTCGCCGGAAGAAAATTTGTTCTGGCAGGAGGGTTATATGCCGGAAATGTTGCCGAAGGAATCCGGTTGTTTGACCCGGATATCGTGGATGTAAGTTCCGGAGTGGAAGAGAAAGATCAAAAAGAAGAAGCATTGATAAAACAATTTGTAACATGTGTCAAAGAGGAAGCAGAAGAAAGGAAAGAAAGATGAATAAGAAAGCATATTATGGACAGTTTGGCGGACAGTATGTGGCAGAGTCGCTGATGAATACCTTACAGGAACTGGATCAGGCATATGAGGAGGCCATTCATGATCCGGAGTTTATGAAGCAGTACCATTATTATCTGAAACAGTATGTCGGCAGAGAGACACCGCTTTACTATGCAGAGCGTCTGTCTGCAAAATACGGTACAAAAATTTACTTAAAGCGTGAAGATTTAAACCATACCGGTGCCCACAAGATCAACAATGTGATCGGTCAGATCCTTCTGGCAAAGCGTATGGGAAAGACAAAGGTAATCGCGGAGACCGGTGCAGGACAGCATGGTGTAGCTACTGCAACGGGAGCAGCACTGTTTGATATGGAATGTACGGTGTACATGGGAAAAGAAGATATCCAGAGACAGAAACTGAATGTGATGCGTATGGAGATGCTTGGTGCAAAAGTGGTATCCGTGGAATCCGGAAGCAATACCTTAAAAGACGCGACAAACGAAGCCATCCGTACCTGGGCCAAAACAGCGGAGGATACGTTCTATATTATCGGATCTGCGGTAGGACCGTATCCGTATCCGAAGATGGTGAAAGAGTTTCAGAGTGTGATCAGCTGGGAGGCAAAGCGTCAGCACATGGAAGCAGAAGGAAAGAATCCGGATGTGGTTATGGCATGTGTGGGCGGCGGTTCCAATTCCATCGGAATGTTTGCCGATTTTATTGATGAGCCGGAGGTGGAACTGATCGGTGTAGAAGCAGCGGGCCTTGGAATTGAGACCGGAAAGCATGCCAGCGCCATGGCTTTGGGAGAGCCTGGAGTATTGCATGGCATGCGTTCGTATCTGTTGCAGGATACCGATGGAAATATCCAGCTGGCACACTCCATTTCCGCCGGACTGGATTATCCGGGAGTCGGACCGGAGCATGCATATCTGCGGGATACCGGACGTGCAAAATATGTGGCAATTACGGATGTGGAGGCAATGGATGCGCTGATGGAACTGTGTAAGTTAGAGGGAATTATTCCGGCAATTGAGAGTGCACATGCCGTTGCCTATGCATTTAAAAAGGCAAAAGAAATGACTATGGATCAGAGCATGGTTATCTGTCTGTCCGGTCGCGGAGATAAAGATGTAAACACCATTGCGGATTATCTTGACGGAAAAGGATATCTGAATTAAGGAGGGCATAACAGGGATGAATCGAATTGAGACAGCGCTTCAGGCGTTACAGGAAAAGGAAGAAAAGGCATTTATTACTTATATCACAGCAGGTCTGCCGGATTATGATAAGACAAAGGCGATCATCAAGGCACAGGAAGCGGCAGGAACGGACATTATTGAACTTGGAATTCCGTTTTCCGATCCGGTGGCAGACGGTCCGGTCATTCAGGCGGCTTCCTATGAGGCAATTCTCGGTGGGGTAAATCTGGAGAAAACATTTACCTGTATGAAAGAGATGAGGACCGATGGTGTGCAGATCCCGATTGTATTTATGATGTATTACAACACGGTACTGCATTATGGCGTGGAAAAATTTGTAAAAGAGTGCAATGCCTGCGGGGTGGATGGACTGATCATTCCGGATCTGCCGCTGGAAGAGCAGGAAGAACTCCAGACACAGTTACAGAAAGAGGATGGAACCATTCTGATCCAGCTGGTTTCCCCGGTATCCAAAGACCGTGTGCCAAAAATCCTTAAAAATGCACGGGGATTTGTCTACTGTGTGTCTTCCATGGGAGTTACCGGACAGGAAGCAACCTTCCACCGTCAGATTTTAGAATACCTGACAGCGGTAAAGAAAGAGGCAAAAATTCCGGTTATGATGGGATTTGGTATCCGCACGGCGGAGGATGTACGTCCGATGAAAGAGATTATTGACGGAGCCATTGTAGGCTCTCATTTTATCACACTGATGCGGAAGCACGGTTTTGATCCGCAGGCTGCAGCAGACTATTGCAGCACATTCAAAAAAGAGTTAAATGAAATGTGACGGAAAAGCGAATAAAACAAGGAGGATATCATAGATGAAAGAGATTCTGGCCAAACTGGTAGAGGGAAAAGATCTGACAAAAGAGGAAGCGATGAAAGCACAGGAGCTGATTCTGACCGGACAGGCAACAGAGGCGCAGATTGCATGTTTTCTGACAGCACTCCGCATGAAGGGGGAAACGCTGGATGAGATTACGGGACTGGCAGCCGTATTGCGCAACAAGGCAAATACGATCAGTCCGAAAGTGGCAGATTATGTGGATTTTGTCGGTACCGGCGGAGACTGTACCTATTCGTTTAATATTTCCACAACATCAGCGTTCGTTGTGGCAGCAGCCGGGCTTCCGGTGGCAAAACATGGCAACCGTTCCATTTCTTCTAAGAGTGGTGCCGGAGATGTGTTAGAAGCACTTGGTGTAAATATTTCCGCAGATCCGGCTGTGGTAGAAAAGTGTGTGGAGACGGTCGGGATCGGATTTATGTTTGCACCGCATTTTAATCCTGCCATGAAGTATGTGGGACCGGTTAGAAAACAGCTGGGCATCCGCACCGTGTTTAATATTTTAGGACCGCTTTCGAATCCATCCCGTGCCAGGGCAATGCTTGTAGGGGTGTATTCCCCGGCACTTACGGAAGTGATTGCAGGAACCATGATGAACCTCGGGGTAGAACGGGGAATGGTTGTCAGCGGAGAAGATAACATGGATGAGATCACACTGACCGGTGAGACCACGGTATCTGAAATTAAAGACGGAAAAGTAACCACCTATACAATCACACCGGAACAGTTTGGATTAAAGCGGTGTGAAATCGCAAAACTGCAGGGTGGGGATGGAGCCGTAAACGCACAGATCACCAGAGATATTCTTTCCGGAAAGGAACAGGGACCAAAGAGGGAGATTGTGCTTTTGAATGCAGGAGCCGCTTTGTATATTGGGAAAAAGGCAGACAGTATTGCAGATGGCATTGCACTTGCAGCAAAGACGATCGATTCGGGAGCAGCAGTCAGAACCCTTGAGGCAATGGTACAGGCAACAAACGCATAAGGGTTTGCCTGATACGGAAAACAAAAAAAGAGGCATTTCATGGCATAAAACATGGAATGTCTTTTTTCTTCGTCTTATTTCACAAAATATTGAAAAAAACTTAGTGATTTTTCCAATTTACAGATACATAAAATTAAAATATAATGAATTACGAAAAAAAGCGAAAATAATATATTTCAGGGAGGAGAGAGGGAATGCAGCAAAGGATTCCATATGATGGAAATGATCTGGGTGCTGTGTACACAAAGAAATATACAGCGTTCCGGCTCTGGGCTCCGACTGCGGATGCAGTAACACTGTGTCTGTATCGGGAAGGAGACGGGGACTGCCTGTCGGATACACTTCCGATGAAACGGGATGTACAGGGAACTTGGACGATTCGGGTAGACGGAGATTTGCGGCATGTTTATTATACATACCGTCTGGAGAGAAGCGGCAAGACCGTGGAGTCACAGGATCCATATTCGGTAGCTGTCGGTGTGAACGGGCAGCGGAGTATGGTGCTGGACCTAAAAGAAACCGATCCGGAGAATTTTAAGGAGGATCATGGACCGGTTTTTTCAAACCGTACGGATCTGGTGATCTGTGAGATTTCTGTTCTGGACAGTACCGCGGATGGCTCTTCCGGGGTAAAATATCCGGGAAAGTATCTGGGACTGGCAGAAAAGGGAACCAAAAACAAAGAGGGAGAAGCTACCGGGCTGGATTATCTGAAATCGCTCGGTATTACGCATGTGCAGATCATGCCAATGTATGATTTTGCAAGTATTGATGAGGCGGCACCAAAGAAGCGGGAGTATAACTGGGGATACGATCCGCTGAATTATAACGTACCGGAGGGATCTTTTTCAACAGATCCGTTCCATGGGGAGGTGCGTATCCGGGAAATGAAAGAAATGATTGCGGCTTTTCACAGGGAGGGTATCGGAGTGATCATGGATGTGGTGTACAATCACACCTATGATCTGGACAGCTGTCTGCAGAAATGTGAGCCGGATTATTATTACCGGATGAACGGAACCAGATATTCCAATGCATCTGCCTGTGGCAATGAAATTGCTTCGGAGCAGCCGATGATGCGCAAATACATCGTAGAATCTGTCTGTTACTGGGCAAGGGAATATCATGTGGATGGGTTCCGGTTTGATCTGATGGGTGTTCTTGATATTGATACCATGAATGAGATCAGCCGCAGGTTAAAAGAAATCAATCCATATATCATTCTGTATGGAGAGGGCTGGACAGGCGGTACTTCAACCATGCCGGAATTTAGGCGTGCCATGAAGAGAAACGCGCGTATGCTGGACGGCATCGGAATGTTTTCGGATGATATCCGGGACATGGTGCGCGGACATGTGTTTTATAACAAAGACTGCGGCTATGTCAGCGGAAAGGAAAAAATGAAAGTTGCGGTGCGTTACTGTGCAACAGGAGGTGTGTGGCATCCACAGGTAGATTATGCAGCTTATACCTATGCAGCCGGCGGCACATGGACGGATACACCGGAGAAAGTGATCAATTATGTTTCCTGTCACGACAATCTGACCTTGTGGGATAAACTGCAGATTTCCAGACCGGATTGTGATGCAGGCGAACGCCTTGCAATGAACCGTCTGGCGGCTGCGATGGTATTTACCGCACAGGGAGTTCCGTTTTTCCTGGGGGGAGAAGAGTTTGCACGAACCAAACCGGCCGGAAAAAATGGTGAGATATCCGAGAACAGTTATAATCTGCCGTATGAAACAAATGTACTGCGCTATGACTGGAGCGATGGACAAAAAGGGCTGCAGCAGTATTACAGGGGACTGATTGCTTTCCGGAAAGCACATAAAGGATTGCGTATGACAGACGCAGAGGAGATCCGCCAGAATATTTTGTTTATGGAAATGACATCCGAACAGACCATCGCGTTTACAATCCGCCAGCCGGAAGAGACACTTCTGGTGGCATACAATGCATCCGGCAGAAAAGAAACACTCCTGCTGCCGGATGACAGGACATGGACGTTATATATTGATGACCTGCATGCAGGAACCCGGCCAATCGGTTCGGTTCATTCGAACATGGAATTGCCGGCGACTGGCTGTGTGGTTCTTGGGATTAATGAGTTGTCTTGTTGATGTAACTGGTTTTGTATTTGGAGTACACAATCTTCTGGCTCCGGTACAGACCAAAGTATCCGGAAAGCATGTAGCTGAAAGCGACAGCCAGAAGAAAATACGGCATGCCGTCATAACCGAACAATTCAAAACTGATTAACAGTGAAGTGATCGGACAGTTTGTGACACCACAGAATACGGCAGTCATGCCGACAGCCGTACAAAGTGTCGGGGATATGCCGGTCAGCGTTCCAAACAGGCAGCCAAAGGCCGCGCCGGTGAAAAAGGAAGGAACAATTTCTCCGCCTTTGTAACCGGCACCAAGAGTCAGTGCGGTAAAGATCATCTTTAACAGGAAGGCTTCCGGACGGACCGTTCCATCAATGCACATCTGGATGATGCCGATACCGGTACCGTTGTAATTCTGGTTGCCGACAAGCATCGTCAGAATGACAACAATACATCCGCCGGCAAAGATGCGGATGTAGGGATTCTGGAACAGTTTGCGGTAAATTTCTTCACTTTTGTGCAGAAGAACACAAAAAACAATACTTACCAGTGCGCAGAGCACGGCAAGGATGGAAATCTGCACGGCAGGAAGAATGCCAAAGTCCGGGATGTGCTCGATGGAAAACCATTGGTTGGAAACACCAAACAGGTAAGCAACTCCGTGTGCGACAAGAGAACTGATCACACATGGAACAAGGGCGGTATAGTACATGACGCCGACACTTACAATTTCCATTGGAAGGATGGCAGCAGCCATCGGGGTACCAAAGAGAGCGGAAAACGCAGCACTCATGCCGCACATGATCATGACATGTTTATCTTTATCGTCAAAACGGAAGAATTTTCCGATTGCGTTTCCGATACTGCCACCCATCTGCAGGGCGGCACCTTCACGGCCGGCAGATCCGCCAAACAGGTGCGTGATCAGTGTGGAAATAAAGATCAAAGGAGCCATGCGCAGGGGCAGCTCGTCATCCGAGTGGATGGCAGAGATGACCAGATTGGTCCCGGTATCTTTTTCGTCCCGCAGCAGATGGTAAGCACCGACAATGATCAGTCCCCCGACAGGGAGCAGATATAAAAGCCACGGATTCTGTCCACGCAGTACGGTGACAAATGTCAGGCAAAAGTAAAATGCCGTGCCGCACAGCCCGACGATACCGCCGACAAGAATTGCAAAAATTACCCATTTGACAGATACCAGTGCACGGTGTGCATTGTGTTTGATTTTATGTTTTATGACATCGTTCATAATTCTTCACCTCGTAATCCCTTTCTTTCATACTAGCATTGAAAAATGCTTTTTACAAGGGGACAAAAAGGTGGTATGATATAATTATAGATTATAGATTGGATCTTAGGAGGAATCACTTATGAGAACAAGTGGCGTACTTATGCCGATATCTTCCCTGCCATCACCGTATGGCATTGGAACTATGGGAAAATCAGCCAGAAAATTTGTAGACTTTCTGGTAAAAGGAGGTCAGACTTACTGGCAGATTCTGCCGATCTGTCCGACCAGTTACGGAGATTCACCGTATCAGTCGTTTTCCAGTTTTGCGGGAAATCCTTATTTTATTGATCTGGACATTCTCTGCAAAGAAAATTTATTAAAGAAAAAGGAATGTGAGTCATTTGACTGGGGCACAAGCGAGGAATACATTGATTATGGAACCATGTATGTATCACGTTATGCATTGCTGCATAAAGCATATGCCCGTTTTGTAAAAAATATGCCGGAAGATTTTTCGTCATTTTGTGAGGCGGAAAAGGACTGGCTGGAAGATTATACGCTGTTTATGGCATTAAAAGATGCCAATGACGGAAAAGCATGGGCCGAGTGGGATGAGAAACTTCGTGTGCGTGACGCAGCGGCATTGGATGAGGCAAGAAAAAAGTACGCAGAAGATATTGAGTTTTATAAGATGCTTCAGTATCTGTTCTTTAAACAGTGGAGAGAGTTAAAGGCATATGCCAATGAAAACGGAATCGAGATTATCGGAGATGTGCCGATCTATGTGGCCGGAGACAGTGCGGATGTATGGGCAAATCCGAAACAGTTTTATCTGGATGAAGATTTAAATCCGATTGAAGTAGCTGGATGTCCGCCAGATGGATTTTCTGCAGACGGACAGCTCTGGGGCAATCCGCTGTTCCGCTGGGATGAAATGAAAAAAGATAACTATGCATGGTGGACCAAACGAATCAAAGCGATGAGCGAGCTGTATGATATTATCCGCATCGATCATTTCCGCGGATTTGATTCTTATTATGCAATCCCGGCAAAAGATAAGACTGCAAAGAACGGAAAATGGAAACAGGGTCCGGGAATGGATCTGTTTAACCAGTTGGAGAAGAAACTTGGCAAACTTCCGATTATCGTGGAAGATCTGGGATTTTTGACAGATTCTGTCCGCAAACTGTTAAAGGATTCCGGATTCCCAGGCATGAAAGTCATCCAGTTTGCGTTTGACAGCCGTGAGGGAAGTGATTATCTGCCGCACACCTATACCAGTCACTGTGTTGTATATACAGGAACACATGACAATGATACCGTGATGGGATGGATGAAGACCGCACCGAAAGCATCTGTCAAGTTTGCAATCGAATACCTGAACCTGACGGAGGAGGAAGGTTATAACTGGGGTATGATGCGTGCCGCATGGTCTTCCGTTGCAGATATGGCAATTGTTCCGATGCAGGATCTGATCGGACTTGGCTCCGAAGCCCGCATCAACATTCCGTCCACACTTGGAGAAAACTGGAAGTGGCGTGCCCTGGAGGGACAGATTACCAAGGATCTGGCAAAGAAACTCTATAAATACATGCAGATGTATGGACGCATCAATGAAAAAGTGCTTGCTGAGCAGGCAAAGAAAGCAGCAGAGAAGGAAGCAGCAGAGAAAGAAGCTGCAAAGAAGAAGACTTCCGACAAAAAGAAGTCATCTGAGAAATAAATATACAACAGAGTATTTCTGTGAATAAGAATTCTCCCCTTTGCATATAGATTAGATAGATTAATCGAATATGCAAAGAAGGGAGATTTTTTTATGGAGTTTGATTTATATAAAGATATCCAGACAAGAACGAACGGCGAAATCTACATTGGTGTCGTAGGACCGGTCCGCACCGGAAAGTCAACGTTCATTAAGCGGTTTATGGATCTGTTTGTACTTCCGTACATCGAAGATGAGGAAGAAAAAAAACGGACGCTCGATGAACTGCCTCAGTCAGCCGCCGGGAAAACGATCATGACGACAGAACCGAAATTTATTCCGCAGGAGGCAGCAGAGATCACACTTGCAGATGAGAGCAGTGTCAGTGTGCGTCTGATTGACTGTGTCGGGTTTATGGTAGAGGGAGCAAATGGTCATCTGGAGGGGGACGGATACCGCATGGTACATACGCCGTGGTTCGAGGAGGAAATTCCTTTTTCGGATGCAGCGAGAATTGGAACAGAAAAAGTAATCAAAGACCATGCAACCATTGGTATTGTGGTGACAACGGATGGCAGTATCGGGGAACTTCCGCGGGAAAATTATGTGGAGGCAGAACAAACCGCGGTGGAAAAGCTTAAAGAGATTGGAAAACCGTATGTGATTGTTTTAAATTCCGTGCGCCCATACAGCAGTGAGACACTTGCACTGAAAGAAAGTTTAGAGCAGGAATATCAGGCGGTAGTGGTTCCGGTCAACTGTCAGCAGATGCACCGGGAGGATCTGGTCACAGTTATGAAGGCGATTCTGTTTGAATTTCCGGTTACCCGTGTGGACTTTGCAATTCCGAAGTGGACGGAAATGCTTCCAATGGAACATAAATTAAAGGCAGCCATGATTCAGACGGCATCCAGACTGATGGATGGAATCGGCCGCGTGCGGGATGCAGCGGCTGTGCTTGCCGGGCAGGAATGGGTAAAAAGTGCAAATGAGCAGATGGGAGAAGAAGTTTTTCGTGACATCCAGCTGCAGACGGCGGATCTTTCCAACGGAACCGTGACGATCCGTATGGAGACAACGGAACAGTGCTATTTCTCCTACATCAGTGAGATGACGGGAATGCAGATCGAAGGGGAATATCAGATGATTTCCATGCTGCGTTCCCTCTCCCGGATGAAAAAAGAATACGAGCGTGTGGAAGATGCCATGGCTGCTGTGGAACAGAAGGGGTATGGAGTGGTCATGCCGGGGCTTTCGGATATCCGGATGGAAGATCCGGTGCTGATCCAGCATGCCGGAAAATATGGCGTGAAAATGCGGGCAATTTCCCCGTCCATTCATATGATCAAGGCAGACATTGAGACCGAAATAGCACCGATTGTCGGCAGTGAGGAACAGGCAAATGATCTGATTGCATATATCCGCGAGGGGGAGGAGAGCAAGGAAGGAATCTGGACCACAAATATTTTCGGAAAATCGGTCGGGGAACTGATGGAAGACGGCATCCGCAGCAAGATCCTGCAGATGGATGATGAGTGCCAGCTGAAACTGCAGGATACCATGCAGAAAATTGTCAATGACAGCAATGGGGGAATGATCTGCATCATTATTTAAGAGAAATAAAAAAAGTATGAATTTCAGTTGCTCTTGTTTTATTTTATTTTTGATTCTGTTATACTATTAGTTAATGAAATTCTGTATGTAATTGCAAAAAATAAGGAGAACAAATGAGCAACGAATATGAAACTCTCATGCGCTGTGTGCGCAGCGTGAGGACGAAAACAGATTTTGTGCCGAAAGTGGCACTGGTACTGGGGTCCGGTCTGGGTGATTATGCGTCGCAGCTTCGCGTGGAGGCCGCGGTGGATTATCATGAGATCGAGGAATTTCCGGTATCTACGGTGCCGGGCCATACCGGGCGCTTTGTGTTTGGTTATGTCGGGGATGTGCCGGTTGTGTGCATGCAGGGACGTGTGCATTATTATGAAGGATATTCCATGACGGAAGTGGTACGGCCGATCCGGCTGATGAAACTTCTGGGGGCAGAAGTTCTGTTTTTGACAAATGCAGCGGGCGGAATCCAGCTGGGCATGAAGGCGGGGGATCTGATGCTTCTTACCGGGCAGATTGCAAGTTTTGTTCCGTCGCCGCTCATTGGAGAAAATATAGAGGAACTGGGACCGCGGTTTCCGGATATGAGCCGGATTTATGATTATGATTTACAGAAAATCGCAAAAAAATGTGCGGCAGAGACCGGGGCGGATTTAAAAGAGGGAACGTATCTGCAGTTTACCGGGCCGGCCTATGAATCTCCACAGGAGGTGGCAATGGCGCGTACACTCGGAGCAGATGCCGTAGGAATGAGTACGGCATGTGAGGCTGTGGCGGCGAATCATATGGGGATGCGGATTGTGGGAATTTCCTGTATCTCGAATCTGGCATGCGGCATTTCGCCACAGCCATTGTCACATAAGGAGGTGCAGGAAGCAGCCGATGCGGTGGCTCCGGTATTTCAAAAGCTTGTAACACAGATGATAAAGGAGATTGGAACAACATGCAGGTAATTTTTATACATCACAGCTGTTTTCTGGTGGAAGTGGATGATCTGGTATTGATTTTTGATTATTTTGGCGGGGACCGTGTCAATGGTTTCCACTTTACGGGAAAGATTCCAGATTACGCACCGGATACAAAAATCTATATGTTTGCCAGCCACAAACATCAGGATCATTTTGACATGGATATTCTGCGCTGGAGTGAAAAATATACCAATGTACATTATATTTTATCCAAGGATATCCGCATCAGTCCGCATTTTCTGCAAAAGCATGGAATTGACCCGGGGGTGCGGAAAAAAGTGACGTTTGTCTCCGCAAACAACCATTATGAAGTGGATGATCTAAAGATCCAGACCCTTTTGTCTACCGATGCAGGAGTGGCATTTTATGTGAATGTGCGCGGGGTGAGCATCTTCCATGCAGGAGATTTAAACGACTGGAAGATGGAACATGTGGGAGAACTTATAAACGGCAAACAGGAACGCACTTTCCGGCACGAGATCCGTAAGCTTGCGGACAAGCCGGTCAATTTTGCGTTTGTCCCGATGGATCCGCGGCTGGGACCGTATCAGACACTCGGGATTGATTTTGTGCTGAAAAACACCGATGCAGAATTTGTTTTCCCGATGCATATGTGGCAGGATTATTCTGCAATCAGGGAATACAAAAAACACATTACAAATCTTGGAATGGCAGAACGCGTAATTGAAATTGAAAGGGAGAATCAGGTATTTCCGTTCGGGGAACTCTAACTCTTGAATTTACAGAAAAATTCATATATAATAATTAAGTTAATGGGGTAACAACAGAGAGGAGAAAACTATATGACAGATTTTCTTTTATGTATTGGCAGATATGTGGTCGAGATGGCTGCTTTAGCTTTGATCGGCGGATTAGGGGCATTTATTGGTATCAGACTCCGCAGACACAAGGATGCGAAGGCTGACACGACGAAAGAATGATTTTGGAGGAACTGGTAATGAAAAAGAGTTATGGCGTAAATGAGCTGCGCCGGATGTATCTTGACTTTTTCGAGAGCAAGGGACATCTTGTCATGAAGAGCTTTTCATTAGTACCACACAATGACAACAGCTTATTACTCATCAATGCGGGAATGGCACCGCTCAAGCCGTATTTTACAGGACAGGAGATTCCGCCACGCAGACGTGTGACTACATGTCAGAAGTGTGTGCGTACCGGAGATATTGAAAATGTAGGAAAGACTGCGCGTCACCTTACATTCTTTGAGATGCTTGGAAACTTCTCTTTTGGGGATTATTTTAAGCATGAAGCAATTGCCTGGTCATGGGAATTCCTGACAAAGGTACTTGGGCTTGAGGAGGATCGTCTGTATCCGTCCATTTATGGAGAAGATGAGGAAGCGTATGAGATCTGGACCAAGGAAGTAGGAGTTCCGGGAGAGAAGATCACACGTTTTTACCGTGATCCTGAGACCGGAGAATGTGACAACTTCTGGGAGCATGGTGCCGGTCCATGTGGTCCGTGTTCTGAAATTTACTATGATAGAGGCGAAAAATACGGATGCGGAAGTCCGGATTGTAAAGTAGGCTGTGATTGTGACCGTTTCATGGAAGTATGGAACAACGTGTTTACACAGTTTGAAGGGGACGGCAAGGGCGGTTATACCGAGCTTTCCCAGAAAAATATTGATACCGGTATGGGACTTGAGCGTCTGGCAGTTGTTATGCAGGATGTGGATTCCGTATTTGATATTGATACCATGAAAGCGATCCGCGACAAGATTTGCGAGATGTCCGGAAAGAAGTATGAAGTAGATGCCATGGATGACGTATCCATCCGTTTGATTACGGATCATATCCGTTCTTCCACATTTCTTGTATCCGATGGTGTTATGCCAAGCAATGAAGGAAGAGGCTACGTTCTGCGTCGTCTGATCCGTCGTGCGGCACGTCACGGAAAGATGCTTGGAATTGACGGACTGTTTCTTGCAAAATTATCAGAAACTGTCATCAATGAGAGCAAGGATGGATATCCGGAACTGGAAGAGAAGAAAGAATTTATCTTTAAGGTTCTGACACAGGAAGAAGAGAAATTCAATAAGACCATCGATCAGGGACTTGCCATTTTGTCTGACCTGATGGAGGAGATGAAGAAAAACGGCAAAAAGGAACTTTCCGGTGCCGATACATTCAAACTTTACGATACTTACGGATTCCCGGTAGATCTGACCGAAGAAATCCTTGAAGAAAAGGGCTTTTCCTATAATGAGGACGAGTTTAAGGCCTGTATGGAAGAACAGAGGCAGAAAGCCAGAAATGCCCGTAAAGTGACAAACTACATGGGTGCGGATGCAACGGTTTACGAGCAGATTGATCCTTCCATCACAACAGAATTTGTCGGATACGAGAATTTGACATATGCTTCTAAAGTTACGGTTATGACAACCGAGACCGAGATCGTGGAAGCACTTTCCGATGGGGATGCAGGAACCATTATCGTAGAGAAGACTCCGTTTTATGCCACGATGGGCGGTCAGCAGGGCGATAAGGGACAGATCCGTACGGCAGACGGCGTATTCCAGGTTGAGGATACGGTTAAGCTTCTGGGCGGTAAATACGGACATATCGGACATATGGTATCCGGCATGATCCATACCGGCGAGGAAGTGGAACTGGTTGTAGACGCAAAACTTCGCGCAAAGACCTGTGCAAACCATTCGGCAACCCATTTACTGCAGAAGGCACTCCGTGAAGTGCTGGGTACACATGTCGAGCAGGCGGGGTCTTATCAGGACAGTGAACGTACCAGATTCGATTTCACCCACTTTGCAGCCATGACTCCGGAAGAGTTGCAGAAAGTGGAAGACATGGTCAATGAAAAGATCAACGAGGGCATGGAAGTCCGTACCGATATCATGACCGTTGATGAGGCAAAGAAGACCGGGGCAATGGCTCTGTTTGGTGAAAAGTATGGGGAAAAAGTCCGTGTCGTTTCCATGGGAGAGTTCTCCAGGGAGTTCTGTGGCGGTACACATGTAAAGAATACTGCAGAGATCAAGACATTTAAGATTCTTTCTGAGAGCGGTGTTGCAGCCGGTGTGCGCCGTATCGAAGCACTGACCGGTGACAATGTGATTGCATACTACAAAAAGATGGAAGAAGAGTTTCAGGAAGCAGCGAAGGTTGTAAAATCCACACCTGCAAACCTTAAGGAACGTCTGGAGCATCTGACCGCAGAGATGAAAGAACTGCAGAGCGAGAACGAGGCGTTAAAGAGCAGGGCAGCCAAGGATGCACTTGGGGATGTGATGAATCAGATCCAGGAGGTCAAAGGTGTGAAGCTTCTGGCAACCAGCGTATCCGGTGTGGATATGAATGGTCTGCGTGATCTCGGTGACCAGCTGAAGGACAAGATCGGTGAGGGCGTCGTAGTGATCGCATCCGATTGTGACGGAAAGGTAAACCTGATTGCCATGGCAACCGATGCGGCGATGAAGCAGGGGGCACATGCCGGTAATCTGATCAAGGCGATCGCCGGAAACGTCGGCGGTGGCGGCGGCGGACGTCCGAATATGGCTCAGGCCGGTGGAAAGAATCCGGCGGGTATTCCGGATGCCATTGCACAGGCGAAGACGGCACTGGAAAACATGTTGAAATAATCTATCACTGATAACGTATAAAAGAATATAATAAAAACGCAAAAAACAGGTAAAAATGCGCAATAAAAATGCGATTTTACCTGTTTTTTGCAAATATTTATAGTATAATAACAGTTGATCCACTGTGAAATTTGTGTATATACAACAAAAGGTGGAAACGACATGAAGAAAGGGAGAGACTTTATGAAGAGAAAGAGGTTATTGTCGGCCGTGCTGGCAGGAATCTTTGCCGTGTCCATGCTGGGCGGCTGCGCATCGGCGGTACCTCAGGGTGCAACGGAGACCACGCAGGACAGTGCACAGGAGACGGACAGGACGAGCGGAACGGTAAAACTGAGAGTGTGGGCGGAGGAATCAACGTATGATGCGTTGAATAAGATGATCGACAGTTTCAAGGAAGAGTATAAGGGGCAGGCAACTTTTGATATCACCCTGGAACAGAATGCGGATTCCGATACGCGTGACAATGTGCTTGGAGATGTGCATAACGCAGCTGATGTGTTTATTCTTGCAGATGACCAGGTGGCTTCTATGGTGGCCGGCGGTGCATTGTATCCGGTTCCGAATGCGGACGAAGTGAAAAAAGCAAATGTGGAGGGCGCAATAGACGCTGCCACAGTCGATGATACGCTTTATGCATATCCCATGACTGCAGACAATGGGTATTTTTTGTATTATAACAAAAAGTACCTGAGTGATTCGGATGTCAAAACCCTTGACGGCATTTTAAAAGTAGCAGAAAAAAATCATAAGAAGTTTATGATGGACTGGTCTTCCGGCTGGTATCTGTATTCGTTTTTCGGAAATACGGGACTGGATTTCGGTATCAATGATGACAATGTGACAAACCACTGTGACTGGAATTCCACCGAAGGGGATATCAAAGGTGTGGATATTGCGCAGGCGATGCTTGACATCAGTTCCAGCAGTGGATTTGAAAATGCGGTGAATGAAGATTTTATTACAGATGCCAAAAAAGGCAGTGTAATTGCAGGGGTAAGCGGTGTATGGAGTGAGACCGAACTGAAAAAGATCTGGGGAGATGATCTTGGCGCAGCCAAGCTTCCGACCTATACCGTGGCAGGAAAACAGGTACAGATGGCTTCCTTTACCGGCTATAAGCTGATGGGAGTCAGTGCTTATTCGGCAAATCCACAGTGGGCAGCAAAACTGGCAGACTGGATGACCAATGAGCAGAACCAGACTGTCCGGTTTGAGATGAACGGACAGGGACCTTCCAATACAAAGGCAGCGGATTCGGATGCGGTTAAGGCTTCCCCATCCATTCAGGCAGTGATTGCACAGTCGGAATTCGGAAAACTGCAGCGTGTCGGAAACAGTTACTGGGATGCAAGCAAGGCATTCGGGAATACGATGGCAGCAGGAAATCCAAACCACGTAAAGTTACAGGAACTGATGGATAATCTGGTCAGTGGTATTACAAAATCAGCAGCAGGCTAAGAGGTGGAGTATATGAATCAGAAAAAGAAATTAAGTACCAAACTTATCATTTTAATTCCGGTATTTATACTTGGAATATTCAGTATCATCTCGAATGTGATGTCTGTTTCCAATATCAGGAACGTTAACCGGAGTGCCGTACAGATTTCGGAAGTATCTTTAAAGAATGTTTCGGGTCTGGCAGAAATCCAGAAACAGACGCAGGACATCCATAATCTGGGTCTGTCCCATATCATAGCGGTGGATTTGGATTCCATGATCCAGCTGGTGGAAAAAATCCGCAGTCAGGAAGATGCATTGGAGAAAGATCTGGAAAGTTACAAGATATACGTGACACCGGATACCAAAAAAGAATACAATGATATCAAAAAAAATTACGAAGAATTAAAGTATGAATGTGCCAATGTTATGGCATTTTCCGCAGCAGGGAAAAGTGAAGATGCCTATGAACTTGCCAATGGAAAAATCAGCAAGTGTGCAGATGCCATTGAGTCGGATATCGAAAGTATCAAGAAAATTGTAAATCAGGATGCAAATGCACAGAGACAGAAACTGACATCTGCATACCATAGTTCAATCGGAACAAGCATAGTGACGATTCTGATTAGTATTGCGGCACTTTTTTCAGCAATGGTGGCAGTGCTTCGGTGGGTAATTTATCCGCTTGCAAATACGAACAGGGAAATGAATGAGATTATTTCCGAAATTGATAACCGGCAGGGTGACCTGACCCGCAGGGTTACCATTACCAACAACAAAGAAGTGGCATCTGTCGGTGGAGGCATCAATGCTTTTATGGCAAAGCTGCAGGAAATTTTCCGGATGATCAGCAGCAATTCCAGGGATCTTGAGGGTGTTGTAAATGAAGTGCGTGAGAGTGTGCAGACTTCCAACGGAAGTGTATCCGATCTGTCCGCACTGACGGAAGAACTTTCTGCAACGATGCAGGATATTTCCGACAATGCTTCACGGATTAATGAAAATACCGAATCGGTTGCCGGTGAAGTCAAGTCAATTGCAGAGAAAACGATTGAAATCAATCAGTATACCAAAGAAATGAAAGAGCATGCAGAGGCAATGGAACATGCTGCGCGTGAAAATATGGATACAACGGGTGCGAAAGTAAATGACATTGTTTCCGTGCTGAGTCAGGCAATTGAGGACAGCAACAGTGTCAATCAGGTAGACAATCTGACAAACGACATCTTAAATATTGCAAGCCAGACAAACCTGCTGGCATTAAACGCATCCATTGAGGCTGCCCGTGCCGGGGATGCAGGAAAAGGATTTGCAGTGGTTGCCTCCGAAATCAGCCAGCTGGCAGCCGCCAGTCAGGAAGCGGCTAACAATATCCAGAGCATCAATGCCATTGTCATAACTGCAGTACATAATCTTGCAGACAATGCAAACGGACTGGTAGAGTACATGAATGAAAAAATCCTGCCGGAATTCCAGAAATTTGTGGAATCCGGTGGCGCATATCATGACAAGGCAACATTTATCGAAGGTGTCATGGCAGATTTCGAGGCAAAGACGGATTCTTTACAGAATTCCATGGATGAGATTGCAAATTCCGTAAATACGATTTCCCATGCGATCGAGGAAGGCGTCAGTGGCGTCGTTTCAGCAGCGGACAGCACACAGGTTCTTGTATCCGATATGGATAAAATTTCCAAGAAGATGGATGAGAACTTTGCGATTGCAGAGGGATTGAAGAAAGAAACTTCCGTGTTTACAAAGCTTTAAGCATGTGGAAGAAAAAAACTATGCAAATTTCGGAAAAACTATTGACAAATCAGGATATTTTGTTAAAATAATCGATAGTGCAATTAAGATTACCTTACAGTTGATGCACAATATCGCAACTGGAGGGAGGTTAGGAAAGAATGTCTAGTGTAATCGTAAAAGAGAATGAGACTTTAGATAGCGCATTACGCAGATTCAAGAGAAACTGTGCGAAGGCTCG